>Ga0172370_10004944_pt1 | contig 17498 bp, 12 predicted proteins | sample LakKiv5m_FD_114538 | JGI IMG/M metagenome (GOLD analysis project Ga0172370, IMG submission 114538) | Freshwater microbial communities from Kabuno Bay, South-Kivu, Congo - kab_022012_11.5m | ecosystem: Environmental > Aquatic > Freshwater > Lake | place: Democratic Republic of the Congo...
ATTCTGTCCGGATTGGTCTCCTTGCCGACACGTCGCTCGTAGTAATCCTCATTGGCCTTTCGTACCGGGACGAAGTGCGACGCGCGCGGCACGAGCCGCTCGCGTCGTTCGAAGAAGAATCGCTGTATCTCACGCAGCACTGCACCGCCGTCGGGCTTCGACACTATGTGGGACAGCTTCTTGCGGTCGTCGGCCGTACACGCCGCGATCGCATCCTCGGGGTTGAAAGCGCAGAGCGCTCCGCTGTCGATGACGTAGCCTGTCGGATCGTATGTCTCTCCCGTGCCGAGATGCAGTGGCGAGAGCGGGGTGATGTCCAGCCGGTAGCTACGAAGATATCTGACGGTCATCGCGCCACCTCCGCGTGCGCGAGGCGAATGCCGATCACCGGTGCGTACCCCTGGTGCACTGTCTCGGGAATACTTCTCGACAGGCTCGCGTCTCCGCCCAGACCTCGGCCGACGAATGCGCGGGCGGTGAATTTCAGCGGCGCGAGCACCGCACCAGAGTCCGCCATCAAGACCGGAGTTTTGAAGGGACTGCCGCTCTGTAGCGCGGCTTCGGCACCATGGCGGCCAAAACGCGTGAACGGCCGATAAAAGCACTGTTCTGACCGCCACGCACCGCCCTGTGGCACACACGGTGCCAAGGTCAGGTAGGCGTTGGCGGTTGCATCCGATGTCGAGAGAGTGCGATCGCCGCGATCTACGTCGAACCTTCCCAACCCGATGGAAGCGTCGCGCCCAAACCCAACGTTCCCGATGTCGGCGAACAATTCCGCTATCTCGGCATCGTCGATCCGGTCCGGATCGTAAACGACATGGCAGTCCAACATCGAGGCTTCAGTGTACCAGAGCTGGTCCATTTGGTACGGAGCGAACGCGCCGCTACCGGTCATCCCGGTGAGGCGGTTGATGCTGTTGTGTGGCTGCGATCGCTGTTTGGCAGTCTTTATGGAACGTGACTCCTCGAGCCACTTCGTGGGATCCGAGATCGACGCGACGGGAAGCCAGGTTCGCGCCTTGAGGGCCTTGCGTTGTTCCACATCGACGTCACCCAGGCGAGATAGCGGCAGTTGCGGCCGCGGCACGTACCCGGCGGGCATCGCGTCGGAGACCACCGCAAACGGCCGGTCTTCCGTGTAGCCCACGAGCCGTTCGGTCAGCCGCATCCGGCCGCGGCGCCGAAGCATCATCCAACACAGTTGCCCGAACAGCGTGTCGCCGCGCGCAGGAGTCCCGAACGCGGAGCGAGGCGTGAGTCTCAGACTGAAAGTCCGCATCGACATCTCTAGCGTTTCAGTCGAGAGTCACGGCGTCATAACGCGATTGGATGCCAGTGCCGTCGAGTTCGAGACCCGTAAAGCACACCTTGCCGTAGCCGCGTGAGCCGGATCCTCCGAGGCCGGTCAACTCCACGAGTCGCAGTCCCACCAAGACCTCTTGGATGAGATCTTCGCCGTCGTGAACGCGAACAGTCAGGTTGAACCGGAACTTCGCGCCCGCCGGAACCCGCTCCGTATTGCGGGGGTTCTCTGCGACGCCTCGGATACGATCGATCGAGTTCTCCATCTTGGTCTCGGTAAGCAACAGGTTCCTGTTACTCATTTCCTTGACCCAACCCGCATCCAGGTTCGCGTCCCAGAAGGAAAGACGGGTCGGCCCGATTTCTGTGACCAACTCGTCGTTCGGATTGGCATCCGGCGCACCGCCAAACAGCTTCAGTATGGCCTTGCCGGCATCCGACCTGTCCTCCGGCAACTTCGCAATGTGCTTGAAACCCAGCGGCTTGCCATCGGCAACGCCGACCACGCCCGCGCGCCACTCCATCAAGCTGCGCATCTTACCCTTCAGGCTCGACCCGGGGATGTACGGCTCGCCGCTTACCGGATTCTTGATCACCGGATTGTCGGTGCCACCGATGTGCATCTCGTTGTTGCCACTGCCGATGTGCAGACCGGTCACGAGTTCGATGCAACCTGTCATCTTGGAAAGTTTGCTGAGCTGCATGGATGGTCCCCCTCAATCCTTCGGCCGTTCGACCTTGTAGAACCCTAGAAACGCCTCGAGGAAGAGCTTCGCGTTTCGCATCGTCGCGAGATCTGCAACGCTGTCGATGCAATGTCGGAACAATTCTCGGAAGTTAGCATCGACCAGTTCGCGGCCTTCCGCGTAGGCAACCTTCGCGTTCATCATCCGAATGAACGGCAGGTAGTCCGCAAACCGGTCCGGGGTCTGCGTGACTTTCGCCTCCCACATACAGACCTCGTCGAAGAATTTACGGATCTGTGTTGGCTTGTTTCTGCGCCGATTGGCGGCGACCTCGCGTGCGGCGCCCTGAGCGGTCTTGTCGAACAGGTCGGCGTTCGGCGCCTGGAGCGATACCGTTGCCAATAGACGCTTCAGTTCTGCCGTTGCACTCGGCGGCTCGTCGCGTCTGTCCCTATTCGGATACCCTGCCGCCCTGGGCTGTCTCTGCTCCGGGCCACGTCGCTGCTCGTTTGCCATACTCGTTCCTCGCTAATCTCGTCGTTGGTACAGATGCGTGTAGAGAGCGATACGAAAATCGCCTTTGTGAACGTTTATCCCACGCTCGACAATGCGGTCGGCCAACACATCGAGCGCGCTTCGGCGCGCGGCCTTGTCCATCTTACGGTTACGCTCCAGCATACGGCAAGTGCTGTAGAAGAAGTGCGAGCGCCACAACGCGTTCTCGAGACGCGCGTTCTTCTCAACCAGAGCCTCTGCCATATCCACGTAGCGAAGCAGGTCGTAGAGGTAGCCCGTGCTGAGTCCGTAGTCGTCGCGCCAACGGTCCAGATCTGCCGAAGCCTCCATGAGGCGATCCAGTGTCTCCCACCCCACTGTGCGGTCGAAAAGACGAACGCCATCCTTCACACGCTCGTCTCCCCGCCGTCGTTCCTTGGCCTCATCGAGCGCCTCATGCGCAGCGTGGCCGAGTTGTCGGATCGGCAGGCCGGGTTTTGTTACCGAGATCCCGGCCGAAAACGTGATGCGGGAATTCCCCGCGACGTAGCGGGCAAAGTCTCCGCGCATCCGGCGGGCCAGGTCGATCTGCCTCTTCCACGGTCCGATCAGAAAGAAATCGTCGCCTCCCGCAAACACAGTGTAGCAATCCTGAAGGTCAGCTTCCGACGCGCAGACCGCGGGCAGCCACGTGGCGAAGAAAGCGTTCACCTGGCGTGACAGCCCGGCTTCCCGTGCGAAGCTCGGATCGCGCAATCCCTTCTGAAACAGAAGCCCGAGGTTGTCGACGTCGCCCTTCATGGTAGCGATCGCTTCGATGCCGACCGCGCGTCCCGAAGCGTCGATCTGGCGCCCCGAGCATGCGAGATGACCCAACGTCTTCAGGCTATCCTTCGCAAATGAGTTTCCCTCTTCCCGAAGCTGCGTCGGATATTTTTTCTTCTCCCACTCGTTCGGCACCGAGTCCCAGCGGGGCACATAGGCGTTGATCGCACGCTTGGCGTAGCCGTTCCAGAGCGGCGCATTGACGCACTCCGGCAGATCGAAGTCCCACGCCCGCACCAGCGCGCCGCGCGCGACCTCGTCGTCGATGCGTGCCATATCGCCGTCCTCACGCACCAACGACACGTGCCAGTCCATGATGGGCACGCGCAGCCGCCTCCCCGGTAGGGGAGTTCTCGAGAGTATGACACGGCCGCCGCGCGTCAGGCTCTCGCCGATGTCGATCTGATCCGAAGCCAACTCGCCTACGCGCACATCCGGCCTGATCTCCCGCACGGCAGGAGAGCGCCCATCGACCGCGCACACGCCCGAAGCACCCACTGCATCGAGATATCCGTCGAAAACCGACGGCGCGGCAGCAGAGGCGCAAAGATCGAACCGCTGCAGTTTCGCATCCTCGAGTTGCGTGAACAGCCGTCGTAGCAAGGCCCGGTACGGGCTGTCCTTTGCGCTTCCTTGCCGGAAATCGTTCAGGCTCGCTTCGGTCCAGACCAGCCCGAGGCCGCTCTGTCCGAAGGTGTGCTTCAAGAACCACTGATCGACGCGTTGGCGCACGTCGAGCAGCGCACTTCTGGCTGCCGGGGTATTCGGCGCGACGATTCGAAACTTGCCGGCGGCGTTGATGACTTGACTCGTCGGCGGCAGGTCGAGTGCGTCGAGCACCGTCATCGCTCCGCATTCGGCAAGCAGCGACGCGTAGAACGACCTACCGCGAAGCAGCTTGGCCGCACTGCGTTGCGTCTCTCCGCCCGCCGCGAAGATGAAATCCTGGATCCCGAAGAGATCTCCCTGGACGAGCAGGATCCTCTGCGACGCGTCATCGTTTCCGGTGCGAAGAGATGTCTCGATCGCTTCGGGCGAGTCGCCGCGGTCGTGGTGGTACCGCCAGATCGCCACCGCCAGCGCCGCCGTCGCGCGGCTGTGGTCGTACAGCGACACGTCGGGCACCGCGCCGAAGGCGGTCGCCGACGGGATCGCGTGGGCGTGACAGGCGTACAGCGTATCGAAATGGTCCAGCCACAACGGAAGACTTCGACGGTGGGCGTCGCGGACCTTCCGCAAGCCCTGCTCGAAAGCTTTCCAGAGACTCAGGTACTCGGCTCTTGCCGCTTCGCGATCAGGCCGTTCGTAGCCCTCCGCAAGGACCGGGAACAGCGCCTCGGGAGTAAGCGGCTCGAGGCGGTATCGCCAAGCTGCGGTTGCGGCGCCGCGCGCGGTGCCGGACGGATCGAGACCCTCGAAAGCCGTGTGCTGGCGCGTCGTGATGTAATCGAGCCGCCGTCCGGCACCCTCGTCCGGCGCAAGGTTGTACTCGTCGAACTTGACACGCTCAAAACCTGAGGCCACTCGATCGGCCGTCGCCACGACCCACTGCAGCGCCGAACGCGGCCTGTGGTGCGCAGCGGCCGCGTTGATCAGCGAATCGTCCGCATCGGTTGCGCCCCATGCCGCAAACGGCGTGACTTCCGCTCCCTTGATTCGAGGAAGGAACGGCTCGATCAAATCAATGGCCAGAGCCGTGTGCGCGGCGTGCTTGTGCGTATACCAAAGCCGCCCGTCTCGTTCGTGCTTCGGGCAGTAGAGTTGCTCGTTGGCAGGGACCTGCGGCGATGCTGTAAAAAGGCCCGCTCGCTCCGCAAACTTGCCGAGATCGTGCAACATGGCCGCCAAAGCCAGACGGCACGATGCGTCGAGTAACGTCGAGTCGGACATGTCAAGCTCCCTACGCGCCGGAAAACCAGGAAAGGTCAGTTGGCGAACGCGGTAGCCGCAACAACACGCTGTGGCTCTTGGCGAGCGCTATGCCCCACAAACTAGCTGGTTGCGCCCACACATGGAAACCACATCGGCGGCGCGGCAACGTTGCCATCGCGACGCTCGCTTTGATCCGACGCGCTGACGTTGCCTGTTCCATTCGGTGTCGTGCCAACACGCTCGGACGACTCCGCACGCGCCTCCATTCTCTTGCGCCTGGCTGCCGGCTTCGAGCGACCGCATTCTGCCTATCAGTTTTCCATCGACCGGGATCGACCCCGGAGCCAGAAACCGGTGGGGCTTTGCAGGTCCCGCCTCTTGGCACGAGTCCAGGGCGATCCCCCAGAACGAAGCCTGCGCGGGGAGTTTCGTAATAGGCGACGCTGACGCCAGCTCTCGGCCATGCCGCCAACAGCCCACGAGGCTGCGGCTCGAAGGAGAAGCGACCCGCGCTCGCGCAACCTGGGCGAAGCTGCGCGTTGGCGCGGCGGCACGCGGCCGGGCGCTTCCCGGCCCGCTACCACGCCGCCGCGCCGACCGGTGCGGCTCACGAGAACGTATCGACCAGTTCGATGAGGCCGCGTGCGCGCAGCGCCGCGAACACGTAGCCTTTCACCTCTTCGATGGTGTCACAACGCAGTACGTCGTCGGCGATGCGCGCGGAGTCGTCGTAACGCACGCTGCGGATGATCTGCTTGACCACCGGTACGTACAGCGAGCCCATGCTCAGCTCGTCGAGGCCGAGCCCGAGCAGCAGCACCGTGCAGGCCGGGTTGCCGGCCATCTCGCCGCACATTCCGACGCGGCGCCCCGCGTCGTGCGCAGCGTCGACCACCATGCGGATCGACTGCAACACCGCCGGGTGCAGCGGATCGTACATCGAGGCAACCTTGATGTTGTCACGGTCGACGGCCAGCGTGTACTGGATGAGGTCGTTGGTGCCGATCGAGACGAAGTCGACCTCGCGCAGCAGCTGCGGCGCGCGCAGCACCGCCGCCGGAACCTCGATCATGGCACCGAGTTCGATCCCCGTCGGTGCGGTGAAACCTTCGGCGACCAGGTCCGACAGGCACTCGGCGTAGAGTTCGCGCACACGGCGCAGTTCCTCGACGCTGGTGATCATCGGGAACAAGATGCGCAGCGGCGCAGCTTCGGCGGCGCGCACGATGGCGCGAAGCTGCATCAGGAAGATGTCTTCGTTCTGCAACGAGATGCGTATCGAGCGCAGCCCCAGGAATGGATTGCCCTCGCGTGGATTGCCGGCGAAGAGCGGGTACTTGTCGGCGCCCAGATCCAAAGTGCGGATCGTGACCGGGCGCCCCTTCATGCGCGCCAGCAAACGCCGGTAGACTCGCAGTTGCTCGTCCTCGGTGGGGAACTCGCGGTAGGACAAGAACGGAAACTCGGTGCGGTACAGACCGATGCCCTCGGCGCCGTAGCGATCGAGCAGATCGAGCTCGCTGATCAGCCCGACGTTGGCGAGCAGACTGACGCGGTGCCCGTCGAGGGTCTCGCCCGGCAGCGTGCGCAGGTGTTCGAGACCGCGCTGGAACTCGTGGTACTCACTGTCGAGGCGTTGGTACTCGGCCACTACTTCGTCGCCGGGCCTGAGATAGACCGTACCCGAATTACCGTCGACGATGACTTCGGCGCCTTCGCGCACGTCTTCGTAGACGCCGCCGACACCGACCACGGTCGGGATGCCGAGCGACTTGGCCAGAATCGCCGCGTGCGAAGTCACGCCGCCGCTCGACGTGACGATGCCCTTCAGGCGCGTGTGGTCGAGAGCCGCGAGGTCGGTGACCGACAGTTCGTGGGCCACCAGCACGGCGTTCTCGCGCACTTCGGCGATCGCACCGTCGATGCCGAGCAGGTGGCGCAGCATACGCTGGCCGGCTTCACGCACGTCGGTGGCACGTTCTCGCAGGTAGGCATCGGTCATTGCCTCGAAACGCCCGACGTAATCGAAAACCACGATCTTGACCGCGCTCTCGGCGGAAAGACCTTTCTCGACCTCGTCGTGAATGCGGGTGGCGAACGAGCGGTCTTCGATCATCATGCGCAGCGCTTCGAAGATCGCGCCGCCGACCTCGGGAACCAGCTCGCGCATGCGCAGCCGTGCTTCCTCCATCTCGGCGATCGAAGAAGTCAGTGCCGCCTGAAAGCGCTCGTGCTCGGTTTCGGGGCCGCGTCCCTCGACCAGTTCGACCTTGTCCAGATCGACCGGCGGTTGGACCCTGTGGGCACGGCCGATGCCGAAGCCCGGCGCCGCCGCCAAGCCCGTACGGTAGACGACCGCGCCTTCGGGTACCGCCTTGACGACGCGCGCTTTCGAGGCCTCCATCGCTTCGAGACGCTGGATGGCCTTTTGCATCTCGCGCCGGTAGCGCTCGCGTTCCTCTTCCTGGTGCTGGAGTCGTTCGGCCAGGTGCGCGTTGATCATCAACGCTCTGACCTGCCCTGCCACCGCACGCGCCAGGCTGATTTCTTCGGGATCGAAGCGGCGGCGACGGCGGCTCTGGATGACCAGCACGCCGAGGATCAACGAACCTTCGCCGACCGGAACGCCGAGGAACGAGTGATACTTCTCTTCGCCGGTCTCCGGGAAGAACTTGAAGCGTGGGTGCACCAGCGCATCGACCACCGCCACCGGCCCCTGTTCTTCGACCACCAGGCCGACCAGGCCCTCGCTCTTGCTCATCGCCACGCGGCCGATGCTGCGTCCCGGCAGTCCCTGGGTGGCGGCCAGGCTCAGCGTTCCACTCTCGCGGTCGTAACTGTAGAGCGAGCAGACCTCGCAGTCGGTGGCGGCGGCCAGCAACTGCACCACACCTTCGAGGGACTCTTGAGGATCGGGAGTCCGCGCCAGGAACAGGTTGAGATCCTCGAGGAACTCGAGGTAACGCCGCGTGCCGCGCTGCCGCTCGGCGTACGGCAGTAGACGGTCGGGAGGTACTTGCGTCATCGGGAAAGCCTGTGGCCGGCGGTCGCCGAGCGGCCGGACCGCCGGACCGCCAACCTTGGCGAATCTTATATCAGCCGCAGCCGGGCGCTCAATACGAACTCGCCCTTTCCACCTCCACCAGCGTGCCGCGCGGGCCGTGATTGGGCGCCGCGCCGAACACGTGGTAGCGCAAGTGCCCATAGCCGCCGAGCAGATGCAGCGGCTTCCACGGCGATGGCACGGCATCCTGCGTCTGCATCCACTTGCGGAACTGGAAGTTCTCCCACGCGTGATAGACGACGACCTGCCCCGGCCTGACCGACGGCGAAGGGCGCACGCGAATCAGGAACGAACCGACGTCGTTGTGCACGCGCGCCTCGTCGTGATCCTGAAGGTTCCTGGCCAGCGCGTCGTCGACGTTCATCATCATGACCGGCTGACCGCGCTGCAGACGCAGCAAGTGCTTCTCGGTTCGCCAGATCGAGTGGATCGACCAGCGCGTGTGTCCGCCGCTGAGCCTGAGCGGATAGTTGCCGCCCATGGCCGGTGCGTCCTTGTGCACGGGGAGCGATTCTCCCGCTTCGATGTACCAGGGGTGGTCGATCAGGAACTGCTGACGGCCGGTGAGCGTCGGCCACGGTTGTTTGTTCTCGACGAACCACGCGTGCGGGTAGAGCGTCTTGCCGGGCTGGTAATCGCTGCAGATCTGGCTGTGAGGCGCATAGGTTCCGGTCGCCTGCACCGCAAGCGCACCTTTTTCCTGCGCGTCCTTCCAAGTGTAACCCTTGGTCACCGGCGATGACCGGACGATGTGATCGACCACCGCGACCTCGTCGTCCTCTTTGAACGTGCCGTCCTTGGTCCAGTTGTCGTAGATCCGGCAGTAATCGCGCGAGTTCCCGTACTTGTCCTGGAACGGCGCGAGTTTTCGCGCAACGGCGCGCTCCTGAACCTTGCGCGCGAGCAATCCGTACATTTCCCACTCGCCTTTCGCCTCCTCCATCGGCTCGACTGCCTTGTCTGCGAAGACGACGTACGGCACTAGGCTCTGCGCGTACTTGATGCCGACCCTCTCGTAGTACGCGGCCACCGGCAACAGCACATCCGACTCCAGTGCCGAAGACGACATGCGCACGTTCGCGTTGACGATGAGCTCGAGTTTCGGCCACAGGGTCTTCTTGACGATCTGCGGGGCCGGCCAACGCCGCAGCGGGTTGACGGCGGTGAAGAAGTACACGCGCGGCGGCCGATCGGCAGGCGGACACACGCGCAACCACTTCTTTTCCGTCGCCTCGCGCACGTAGTCGGCAACTGCGCGCGGCAGCGCCGGGTCGTGGAAGTCCGCTCGATCCACGACCTCTTTCAGACCGCCGTGGACGTAGAGAAACGGCAGGCTGGCGGTGAACGCGTGCTGGTGCGTTACCTTGTCGATCACGTCTTCGAACTGGCGCGCGGTGGGCGTCACCAGCTTCATCAGCATGCGAAGGTGCAGCGGCACCTCGAGCACGCCCGAGAGTTCCTCCCAACCGTCCATGGTGTAGAACGCTCCGGTGCGAAGTCCGCCGCCGCGCTTTCCCTGGTTGCCGGTGAGCGCCATCAGCAGGCACATGGTGCGCTGCATCAGGTCCGAGTGGTAGTGTTTGCACGAGCCCCACGACGCCATGATCATCGCAGAATTCGCGCGCGCCATGTCGCGCGCCACGCTGCGGATGGTGTCGGCGCCGACGCCGCAGATCGCCGCGGCCTTCTCGGGCGTGTAGTTGTGGAGATGCTCGCCGAGGGCCTCGAACAGCGGACGCAGTTCGACCGAGCGTCCGCTCGCGAGCTTCGCGGAGAACGTGCCCGCGAGCGCCGGCACCACGTCGCCGAGCCTCAGGTCTTGTGTCCCGTCCCCCTGACTGCCGGGCGCCTGCGCGAGTTCTCCGGCCTTCTCGTCCCAGACGTAGAAGACGTCATCCTTGCCGCCGTCCTCGACGTCGCTTTGGCGCAGGTAACGTCCGTTGTCCTTGCGCACCAGGAACGGCAGGTCGGTCTGTTCGCGAATGTAGTCGGCTTTGAACAGGCGCTCGCCGATGATCACGCCGGCCATGCCGAGGCCGAGTGCCGCGTCGGTCGCGACCTTCGGATTGAGCCAGACGTCGGCGTGAATGGAACTCGCGTTATAGTCGGGTGCGATCGAGACGATCTTGGTGCCACGGTAACGTGCTTCGGTCAGGAAGTGCGCGTCGGGAATCCGCGTGTAGACCGGGTTGGTGATCCAGACCACGAGGTAGTCGGCGTTGAACCAGTCGTCCGAGGTGCCGTCGGCGTCGAAGTTGCCCCAGCTCTGAGCGACCCCGATCGCGGCGTCGCCGGCACCGGCCCACGAGTCCATGATCGTGGCGCCGAGCAATGCGAAGAAGCGGAACTCGCCGCCGGCGCTCGGGCCGAAGTCGGTATTGCCGGTACCGTTGTCGTAGACGATGGTGTCGGGCCCGTGCTCGACCGCAACGTCGAGCAGCTTGTCGGCGATTTCCGTCAGCACCGCTTCCCAGTCCAGGCGTTGCCAGCGCGCTTCTCCTCGCTCTCCGGCACGTTTCATCGGGTATTTCAGCCGCGACGGTTCGTACATCAGCTGGCTGTAGCAGCCGCCTTTCTGGCAACCGCGCGGGTTCATGTCCGGAACGCTGGCATCGGGCGCCTGGTAGATGGCGTTCTGCTCCTCGCGCCAGACGATTCCGTCCTTGACGAAGAGGTTCCACGAGCACGCCGAAAAGCAGTTGGCGCGCGTGTGCGTGGAGTGCACCACCTTGTCCCACACCCATTGCTGCCGGGTCACGTCCTCCCAGCTGCGGTATTGCGGCAGTTCGGGCAGCGCCGTCGCGGGCGTAGCGGCCTGAGGCGTCGGCGCGGCGGCGGCCTTGCCGAAGCACAATTGCAGATCGGAGAGCACCAGTGCCAGTGTTGTCGTACCGGCACGGCGCAGGAAGGTTCTACGCGAAAGCGTCATGAGTTTTCTCCGTAAGTCGAAGCGCGAAGGGAGCGGATCGAGTGGATTTTCACGCCACGCCGCTCCAGGAAATCGTCGATCGAAGCCTGCGGAAACACCGTCGCGTCCGCCTCCATCGCGATCTTGCCGGTGAAGCACACCGCCAGGCACTGCTTGCACGTCGGGTAATCACAGCCGCCGGCCGCGAACCGCACGACGTGACGTTCGACGCCGCGGCCGACGAAACCGATCGCGTCGGCGGCGACGACCTCGCAGCACGTGCCGACGCACAAGCCGCACAGAGTGCAGCCACTCGGATCCTTCACCGACCTGGGCACGAACTTCTCGGGCCTGGCCTGGTACGTGGCCGCGATCCGGCCGAGTTTGCCGGTCACACATCCGCCGCGCGCGACCAGCGGCGCGGCCAACTCTACGAGCATGCGGCGAACGCGGTCGATCTCGGGCGAGCGCGTCCAGACCTTCAGGCCGTCTCGTGCCGGATACCCGCACGCCACCACCAGGTGCCTGCCGCTGCCGTCATCGACTTCGACGCTGCACATCCGGCAGCCGCCCTGCGGCTCCAGTCGTTGGTTGTAACACAGGCACGGAATCTCGATGCGCATCTGCCTGGCCACTTCGATCAACGACGTTCCTTCGTGGGCAAGTACCGGCCGCTCGTCGATCTGGAGTCGAACCTCTCGCGTCATGTCACCGGCCCTTGCGAAACGCTGCGGGGATCGGCTCGCCGGAGAACCTCGCGACAGCCGAAAACCTCGTCGGACACACTTCCTCGCAGACGCCGCACTTGATGCACTTGTCCTGCTCGATCCGCTTCCTGACGCCCTTGTGCCCGACGATCGCGCCGGGCGTTGGGCAACCGCTCAGGCACGACGTGCAGTACTTGTCGCACTTCACTTGGCTGATGTGGTACTCGACCAGTTCGGTACAGACTTTGGCCGGGCAGCGCCGCTGCCGGATGTGTGCTTCGTATTCCCCTCGAAACCCTCGCAGACTGGTCACGACCGGGTTGATCGCGGTCACTCCCAGAGCGCAGAGCGAAGCCACGCGCATCAAGTGCGTCACATCTTCGATCGCCGCGATCACCGACTCGTCGGCGCGCCCGCCGCAGATGTCGTCGAAGTATCCGCCGAGAATGCGCAACCCTTCGCGGCCCGGCGTGCACTTGCCGCAGCATTCGTCGCGGCAGAAGCTGACCAGATCACGGACCGCGCTGACCACGCACGCGCCTTCGTCCATCACCACGATCCCGCCCGATCCCATCATCGCGCCGACCTCCGCCAGCGCTTCGAAATCCACCGGCGTGTCGAGGTGCTCGGCCCCCAGCATCCCACCCGAAGGGCCGCCGATCTGCAGGGCTTTGAACTTGCGACGGTTCGGTATCCCACCGCCGATCTCGTAGACGAGTTCGCGCAGCGTGGTACCCATCGGCACCTCGATCAACCCGGTGTTTTCGAGCCTCCCGACCAGTGAAAAGATCTTCGTGCCTTTGCTCGCGGCGGTACCGATCGAGCGGAACCACTCGGCACCTCGATCGACGATGGCGGGAACCGTCGCCCAGGTCTCGACGTTGTTGACGACCGTGGGCTTGCCGTTCAATCCACGAACCGCCGGATAGACGTAGCGCAGCCGCGGCTCGCCGACCTTGCCTTCGATCGCCGCGATCATGGCGGTCTCTTCACCCGATACGAAAGCGCCCGCGCCGCGGTGCACCTCGACGTGGAAGTCGAAACCCGAGCCCAGGATGTCGTTGCCCAGCAACCCGGCCTTCGCGGCCTGCTCGATGGCAATCTGAATGTTCCTGGTGGCCAGCGGGTATTCCCAGCGTACGTAGACGACACCCTGCGAAGCGCCGACGGCGTACCCGCCGATCAGCAGCCCCTCGAGAACGGCGTGCGGATTGCCCTCCATCAGCGACCGGTCCATGTAGGCCCCGGGGTCTCCTTCGTCGCAGTTGACGATCACGTACTTCGACTCGGCCGGCGCGTCGCGAGCGGTCCGCCACTTCTTTGCCGTCGGGAATCCGCCTCCCCCGCGGCCCCTCAGCTCGGCACTACCGATCTCGGTGATCACTTCCTCGGGAGTCATGCACAGCAGAGCCTTCGCCAGCGCGCGGTAGCCGTCGATCGACAGGTAGTGGTCGAGGTTTGCCGGGTCGATGATACGGTTCGGCGCCAGCAGAGTGCGCTGTTGATGCTTGTAGAAGGGGATGTCGTCGCCGCGCGGGATCTTGGTCTTGCTGACCGGGTCGGCGTAGAGCAGCGACTCGACCACTCCGTTGCCAGTTGCAGCCGCGACTATCTGCGCCGCATCGTGCGGCTGCACGCGCTGATAGCACAGATCCTCAGGCTGGACCGCAACCCAGGTGCCACGCTCGCAAAAGCCGTGGCAACCGGTCTTGCGTACCTCCACTGCCGACTCGAGCCCCTGGGCGCCGATCTCCTCTTCGATGGCAGCGAACACGCCGAGGCACTCGTACGCCTGACACGCGGTACCCGTGCACACCGTGATCCGCTTCCGGTAGGTGTCCAAGCGTTGCTTGATCTCGTCACGCCGCCGTTCGAGTTCGATCGCAGGTGCCGCAGTGTGCATGGGCCTACTTGTAGAGGTCCAGCAGCTCGCGGACCTTTGCCGGTGTCACCTTGGCGTGGTGAACTTCGTTGCAGAGCACTACCGGAGCGATCGAGCAGCAGCCCACACAGTTGACGGTCTCGAGACTGAATTCGAGGTCGCTGGTCGCTCCGCCGACCGCGACCTCGAGCAGTTGCTCGGCCACCTTGACCACCAGAGAGGCTCCGCGCACTTGGCACGCGGTTCCGGTGCACACACGCACGACGTGCCTTCCCTTCGGCGCGAGGCTGAAAGCTTCGTAGAAGGTGACGATGCGGTAGATCCGTGCCAGCGGAACGCCGGCCTGCCGGCTCAACTCGACTAGCAGTTCCTGAGGCAGCCACCGGAAGCGCTCTTGGAGATCGAGCAGCATCTGGATGAGCATGTCCGCTCGGTGCTGGTATCGCTGCACCGTAGAGGTAACGGCCTCGGCCACAGCGCGCAACTCGTCCTCATACGAGGAACCGGAGTCTCGCGATACGCTGTCTGCGTCGCACACCGGCGCACCTCCCCTGCGTCAGCGGCTCGGAGCGCCGCGCCGCGAGCCGACTGCACGACGATCGCGGCTCATGCCGCGTCGTATCCGCCGCTGGCCTTCTTCTTGAAGGCGTCCGACATGCCTACGGCGTCCCAGATCCGCACTCCGCTGCGCTGGTCTTCGAGGTAGAGGGTCCCGGGATTTTCCGGGCACATTCCCACGCACATTCCGCAGCCGATACAACGGGTAGTGTCGAGCTTTACCTGTTTCTCGTCGTGGTCCACGTGAATGACGTCGTAAAGACACATGGTGTCGCAGACGTCGCACAGCGTGCAGGTTTCCATGTTGACGCCGACCACCACCTGCGAAGGATTCTGATCCCACAGCAGCATGCCCGTCTCGGGAGCCGGCAGCCGGTAGCCGTACTTCTCTCCCCACTCGCCCTTGATGCAACTGATGTCGTCGAGCAGCTTGCCGCGGAATTGATCGATGCGTGTGTAGCCGTGCTGCTCCATCCAGCCCTTCAGGCCGTCGATGATCTCCTGAAATACCTTGTGGCCCTTGAAATAGGCGGCGCTGCACACCTGCACTGCCGTGCACCCGAGCATGAGATAGCGCACCACGTCTTCCGCGGTGTAAATGCCGCCGATGCCCATCAGCGGCAGATCGGTGACACGCAAGACGTACGCGAGCCGGCTGATGCTGTGCGGTACCATCGTCGGCCCGGCGCTGTAGGCGGCCTGGCCGGGTGTCCCGTAAACCTCTTCGGCATCGGTATCGACGAAGACCCCGGTGGCGGGCATGGCGTTGTGCCCGCTGATGAAGCTGAGCCCCGCGCTCTCCCACGTCATCGCGTGCAAACCCACCGGGTTATGGAACATGGATAACTTCGCGCCGATCGGGACGGTGGTCGCCTCTTTCACCTGAGTGATGATCTTCTTGGCGACTTCGAGGTCGGCCCACATGTCTTCGGAGAAAAAGACCGGAGCCTTCCCTTCGCTGTAATAGACCTTTCCGAGCGGGCACGCGGCCGCCATTTCGATCGCGTCCGCGCCCGCGTCTTCCACCAGCTTCGCCAAGTACGCCCAGTTGTTCGGGATCTCGTCGACGATGCTGACGATCAGCGGCACGCCGGCGTCTTCGCATATCTTCTTCCATCTCGGCAGCCGTTTCTCGACGACCAACTCGCAGCTGGCCTCGGGCGACGGCACCGCGGCCTGGGCTATCCACGCGCCTTTGTACTCGGGGCCGAATTTTTCGAGCGGAAACGCCCACGGTTTGGAGAGCGTCGTAATCATGCCCGGCAGCTGCTTGAAGATCGACTTGGTCACCACCGCGCCGACGCCGTTGTCGACGCACAGCTGCACGGTCCCCTCGTCGATCGCCAGTTCCGACGAACCGGGAAGGACGGGGTTCTTCAGCAGTATGGTACCGCGGTTGGTTTTCAGTTCGACGCTCAGGTCAACGGACATCGCAGTTTCTCCTGATTCCCGGTGATGGACGTTCTTTCAATAGACTGCCGGCGGACTGTGGCCGGGCTATGGTTTCGACGTGAAGTCGGCCTGGCCCGTGTTCAGGTCGACCGGCACGGAACTGTGCTCTTCGACGATCAGCCACTTACCCGCGATCTTGCGGTAGCCGTCGGTGACGCGCATGGTCAGGTCCACCTTCTGCCCGTCTTCGCGGGTACCGACGAAGTGGATGATGGAGTGGCCGAAGCCGAGTTTGCCGTCGGCCGTGACTCTCAGGTCGGTCATCTCGACGGTTACAGGGCCCCGGAAAGGGATCAGAAGGTTCTGCCAATTCTTCGTGTACGCTTGGAAGCCGACGAACCGGCGCGGAGGGGTGACGTCATAGGCGAACAGAGTGTCGTCCTGCACGTAGCACTCCATGATTCGCTTTACGTCCAGCGCCCTGAAGCCGTCCACGAGACGGGCCTCGAGCGCCCTGATCTGCGCCTCGTCACTCGACTTTGCGTAGGCCGGGCATGCGGCGCTCAACCCCACCCCCGCCACCAGGATCCCCAAGCCCCATGCCGCTCTCGGTTTCATCTGCGTCGCTCCTCGGCCGGCTTCCCGTCATCGGGGAAGTTGCCTGCGGCAGCCTACGGCCGTGAAGACCGGCTGTGAATGGCAGCGCGGGACAAAGATTTGATACTTCAGGCCAGCAAAGACACGCTCGAGTTCATGCACACGTGGACCGTCCGGGGCGTGGGAAGTGTTCGACTGCTGGTGAGTCTGGCGGCCGAACACGGCGTCGCGGCGAGCCGCTGCCTGCGCGGATCGTCGATATCGATCGAGACCCTGGACGACCCGTCGTGCGAGGTCGAGGCGAGCCAGGAACTCACCGTGATCCGCAATCTGCTGCGCGAACTCGCGCACGTTGCGGGCATCGGCCTCGATGCCGGCCAGCGCTACCGGCTCACCGCCTGGGGAATCCTCGGGTATGCGCTGCTGAGCAGCCGCTCGCTGCGCAGTGCACTCGAGTTCGCGGTCGGCAACCTGGATCTCACCTTCGCGTTCGTCAGGTTCGAGGTGACGGGCGTCGCCGACGGCATATGCATCACGTTGGACGACGCTGGAGTGCCCGAGGATTGCCGGCAGTTCCTGGTCGAACGCGACGCCGTGGTGGCCGTCGCACTGTGTCAAAAGCTGTTGCTGAAGCCGGTGCCGATCCAGCGCGCGTCGTTTCGCTTCGAGCGGCCGGCCTACTGGAAGAGGTTCAAACAGGTCTTCCCCGGACCTGTCGTCTTCGGCGAGCCGGCGCATCGCATCGTGATCGCAAGGGAGTGGGCTGATCAGCCGCTTCCGCACGCCGACGAACAGGCCCTGCGGGTGTGCCAGGAGCAGTGCCAGGAGATCCTCGACCGGCGGCGCGTTCGCGCACGAATGTCGGAGAGAGTGCGCCAGTACCTGCTGCGGCCACGGCGCGGCAACCAGATGGACGAGGTGGCGGCCGGATTGGGAGTCGCGCCGCGCACGCTGCGCCGCCAGCTCTACACGGAAGGAACCACGTTCCGGCAACTCGTCGAAGAGGTCCGCGAGACCCTCGCCGAAGAGATGCTCGCGCACCGGATGACGGTGGGTGAAATCGCCGAACGGCTCGGTTACTCCGAACGAGCCAGCTTCGTCCACGCCTTCAAACGCTGGAAAGGACTGTCTCCCACCCAATACCGCCGCCGGAGCACCGGTTAGCAGCCTGTTGAAAATGGCCCACGAGTGCGGAGCTGGCGACGCG
>Ga0172370_10004946_pt1 | contig 17490 bp, 10 predicted proteins | sample LakKiv5m_FD_114538 | JGI IMG/M metagenome (GOLD analysis project Ga0172370, IMG submission 114538) | Freshwater microbial communities from Kabuno Bay, South-Kivu, Congo - kab_022012_11.5m | ecosystem: Environmental > Aquatic > Freshwater > Lake | place: Democratic Republic of the Congo...
CCCCTTGTAATCTTGCGTCCTTTCCAGTAGTCATTGAACTGATTGCGGACCTCGAAGAAGTTCAACACCGGCTGTTTGCCGGCGGGTTTGTCTTGTGCCTCTGCCCTGCTTCCGGCAAAGCCCATGATAAGCACGAACAGAATGACCAATGCGGGTTTTAACATGATCATTAAGAGGCAGTTAATCGATAGCTTTTTCATAAAATCATATTTAATGAGGATGTTTTTTTTGTACACAACTTAATCTTTCACGCAACGGACGTTGTATCCATCGGTCTTAAGAGAATAGTTCCTGTATGCATCGGCATCGTTATAAGTGATGTCATATTCCCAAGCAGTACTTGCACCATTAACTGTGGCAGTCCACCAGTAACCATGCCTGTTTATCTGGTCAAAGCCATTGGTGCTTGAATAACGGTAACCATCAGGCAGAGCCGAAAAGCCGGAAGAATTTGTGGCGCCGGTATTGGGAGAAAACCAGAGACCTGTGATCGCTTCAACGGTTCCTGTCGCTTTTAGTTTCCCCCCTGTCAGTGTGTCTCCACTTTTCACTTTCAAATGTTTATCTATGAGCATATTGGTCATAAATATTTTTCTGGTAGAAGACTGAGTTGTTGCCTCTGTTTCAATGCTTTAGAGGATATGTAATATCCCGGTATTGCTTGACTACGCAGCAAAAGTACAATCCGGATTCGCATATGTTGGATTGGGTAATTGCAAATTGTGACAAACCGGAAGGGTATGTGACGAATTGGAAGAGTATTATGAAGCATGCCCAATATCGCCCTTACTCATCTTGACTTCTTTTCCCCGGGAGTGGTGATACAGCAAGGATCTGGGAAACTCCCTGGATACTGCAACTGGTTCATCTACATGTTCCAATTCCAGCTCGAGTGATCTAGAATTTCCGTTTACATGCCTCACATATTGAAGGTTGACAATACTGCAACGGTGACAACGGACGATCGTTGGCCCATCTTTAATTTGTTCGTAAAAGTGTGAAATAGGTATTCGTATCAGCTCCTTTCTTGTTTGACCATTCTGACGGTAAAAAATAAAGGTGTAGTTTTCTTTGGAGTTGGCGCAAATGAAATCATTTTCTGAAAAATGAAGTTGCACTACCCCATTACTATTCTTGATGGCAAACTCCCTTGTTATGTCCGGATCTGCAACAATTGACGGCCTGCTCTGCTGTGTTATGGTTTCCCTGGTTTTTTGTATCAGCATGAGCTTTTCGATGACAAGGGTAAGAAAGAGGACTGGATATATACCCACACTGAAAGTAAATAGTGTGAACGGGATGAATTTATAAGGGGGCAGAATATCTGCTCCAGCAGTTCTGGTATAGATCCAATTGAAGACATCGATAAGCATCGTATTCCCTAAACACAGAAACAGATATCTTCCGATGGTATATCGTTTTGGATCAAACATCCCCGTTGCAAAAAGCGGAAAAATGAATAACCAGATAGAAATGAACACTGTGGTGGCAATACCGTAAACTGAAATAAAGAGTGTTTTGTTGACCGGGATCTCGCTAAGGCCATATGGCATAAAGATCCTCAGGAACAAGAAAACAAACAGGCCGAAAATGAATGCGATCAGAAAACGGGCGATCACAGACGAAGGGAACAGAAAGGGCTTGTTGAGCCAGTTGGTAAAAAGACGAAACAATTTTTTCAATGATATATTCTCCCTTCTTGACGGTATAAAATTAGTAAATAATCAAATTTATAAAAACCGATTATTATCTTGAAGTGTTAGAGGGTGTGAGGAATTTGTTTCTTCAAATTTCGTGATCCAGACAGGATTCGAACCTGTGACCCACAGCTTAGAAGGCTGTTGCTCTATCCACTGAGCTACTGGACCATATTTAATTTAATTTCATTCACCTGTGACCCTCCCGGTTTGAAGACCGGGATGCTCTATCCACTGAGCTACTGGACCGGAAATAGCCGGCAAAAGTAACGATTATTAAGTTTTTAACAAAACCGCACCTCTTCAAAGGGAAATCTTATTTTTGTCATTTATATCCCCAATTTCTTCGACCCGATGCGAATACTTAAAAATAGGAAACTTGTCCTTATCATTGACCTGCATAAGAAAATATTTCCCGTGTATTTTCCCGGTTTTTGGAATAGCGATAAAATCGGCAACTTAAACCTGAATCATTGAACTTATATAATGCCTGATAATGAAGTAATAAACGGCGACCATCCGGAACTGGAGAGCGGTGAACTCCAGGCCACCATTCACCTTTCGGAAATGTACCAGGGTTGGTTCCTTGACTATGCTTCCTATGTGATCCTTGAAAGAGCTGTTCCTGAAATGCTGGATGGATTAAAACCTGTCCAGCGACGCCTTCTTCATTCCATGAAGGAATTGGATGATGGCCGTTATAATAAAGTTGCCAATATCATCGGCCACACGATGAAATATCATCCGCATGGCGATGCATCCATCGGGGAAGCGCTTGTTCAGCTTGGACAGAAAGAACTACTTCTCGATAATCAGGGTAACTGGGGAAACATTTTAACCGGAGACAGCGCTGCAGCGCCAAGATATATTGAGGCACGATTGTCGAAATTTGCCTTGGAGGTATTATTTAACGCAAAGACCACTACATGGAAAGTCTCCTATGATGGCAGGAACAAAGAACCGGTCACACTTCCTTCTAAATTCCCCTTGTTACTGGCCCAAGGTGTTGAAGGAATTGCCGTAGGTCTTGCTTCAAAAATTCTTTCACATAATTTCAACGAGATAATCGACGCCTCTATCAAGGTTCTCCAAGGAAAAGAATTTGAACTGTATCCTGATTTCATGACCGGCGGAATGGCCGACGTTTCCAAATACAATGATGGTCTTCGTGGAGGAAAAGTAAGGATCCGGGCAAGAATCAGCCAGATTGACAAGAAAACCCTGGTCATAAGCGAGATTCCTTATGGAACTACAACCGGTTCAATTATCGATTCCATCCTATCTGCCAACGACAAAGGGAAGATCAAAATCCGCAAGATTGACGATAACACAGCAGAGAATGTAGAAGTTTTGGTACACCTGGCTCCCGGCGTTTCTCCCGATACAACTATCGATGCATTATATGCTTTCACGGAGTGTGAAGTATCGATATCTCCGAATTCCTGTGTAATCGAAAACGGGAAACCCCGTTTTACGGGAGTTACTGAGATCCTCAAGATCAATACCAGGCATACTGTCGAACTGCTCCGGATGGAACTTGAGATAAGTCTGGATGAGCTAAAGGATCAGCTTCATAATGCCTCCCTCGAAAAAATCTTTATCGAAAATGAAATCTATGAGGGCATAAAAAAATGTAAGACTACTGAGGAAATCGATACGGCCATTCGTAAAGGTCTTAAACCATTTATGAAATTACTTATCCGCCCATTGAACGACGACGACATCCACCGGCTCCGTAAGATCCCGATTGAACGTATCTCGAAATTCAATTCAGACAAAGCAGTTGAGATCATGAATGGCATCCGTTTGGAGATGGAGGAAGTACAGAACCATCTCGATCATTTGATCGATTTTGCGATCGAGTATTACCGGCAGATCAAGAAGAAATATGGGAAAGGACGTGAAAGACGGACGGAACTACGCAACTTTGACACAATTGAAGCGGTCAAGGTAGCAATTGCCAATGAAAAATTATATGTGAATAAGGAGGAAGGATTCGCCGGAACCGGATTGAAAAAAGATGAATTTGTATGTGAGTGCTCCGATATTGATGATATCATTGCATTCCGTGAAGACGGTTTATTTATTGTGACCAAAGTAACTGATAAAGTCTTCGTAGGCCAGAATATTATCCATATCGGTGTTTATATGAAGAACGACTCCAGGACCGTTTACAACATGATTTACCGGGATGGAAAAAATGGAAAAATCATGGTCAAACGGTTCAGCGTTCTTGGGACCACACGCGATAAAGAATATATCCTGACCAAGGGGACTGTCGGTTCAAAAGTGCTTTACTTCACTGCTAATCCGAATGGTGAAGCCGAGGTAATAAGAGTTGAGCTTAAACCAAAGCCAAGACTAAAGAAAACATCCTTCGACTTTAATTTTGCTGAACTTGCCATTAAAGGAAGAAATTCCATTGGGAATACACTTACAAAATATGCGATAAAAAAGATCGAACAGCGCCAGGAAGGAGTTTCAACGCTTGGATCGCTGAATATCTGGTATGATGAAACGGTACAACGTCTCAATACCGACGGAAGAGGGACCCTTTTAGGAGCATTTTCCGGTATTGACCGGATAATCACCCTGATGCAAACAGGTCATTACAGGCTCACCTCCTTCGACCTTTCCACGCATTTCGATGAAGAGATGATCAGGATTGAAAAGTATGACCCGGAAAAAATCTATTCTGTGATATACCAGGATAGTGAAACGAAGAGTTATTATCTGAAACGGTTCAAGGCGGAAATGACAGATAAAAAAGTTGCCTTCTTTGAGGAAAAGGATAGATTTTTATTGCTTACTTCTGATCTGAATCCACGGCTTGAGATACTTTTCGATATGAAACTGAAGAGCAAGGGCCTTGACCAGGAGTTCATCGAAGTAAAGGATTTTATTGGAGTTAAAAGTTATAAAGCCAAGGGCAAACGGTTGACATCTTACCCTGTTAAAAAAGTCAACTGGGTTGAATCCACAATGGTTGAAACAGGTGAATTACAGAAGGAACCTACAGAAGAATCAACTGAACATCTTGTCGCTGAAGTTAAGAAACAGAAAAAAGTCAAGGAGGATAAACCAATTGAATTACAAAAAAAGAAAAGAAGTAAAGTAACCGATATTCCGGGTCCTAAAACAAAAATCATACGGTCGGAACCTATACTTGGAGATGAGGAAAGCAATCCTGCCGGGGAGAATGATGAGTTACAATTGGAATTGCCTCTGTAAGTCTACAGTCTATTGTCTAGAGTCTACAGTCGGCAGTCTGCAGTCATTAAGTCATTGGAAATTAGTCATTAGTCATTAGTCATTTGTTATTGGAAAAATCGTAAATCGTAAATCGAAAAATGGTTGATGATAAAATTCTAAAAGTATCGGAGGATGTAAGCTGGATCGGGGTTTTAGACCGAGAACTGGTAACTTTTGACGTCGTGATGGAAACCCGGTACGGTACAACTTACAATTCTTATTTCATAGATGCAGAGAAGAAAACTATCGTTGATACGGTCAAAGAAAAGTTTTGGGGAACCTATCTTGTAAAACTTAAGAACGTTGTTGACCCATCAGAAATAGAATACATTGTAGTGAATCATACCGAACCCGACCATTCCGGTTGTCTGGGAAAACTCATCTCACTGGCTCCAAAAGCAGAAGTGGTTGGCAGTGGTAATGCCATCCGGTATTTACGTGATCTGATAGGTTTTGATTTTCCACATCAAATTATCAAAGATGGCCAGGAACTTGATCTTGGAAATAAAAAGCTCCGATTTATAGGCGCCCCAAACCTTCACTGGCCTGACACAATTATAACATACTTACAGGAAGATAAGCTTCTTTTTACTTGCGATATTTTTGGCGAACATTTTTGTCATGAGGGAATGTTTAATGATTTGTTACCCGATTTCGAAGATGCTTTCCATTATTATTTCAATGTAATCATGAAACCTTTCAGTAAATTCATGCTGCAGGCTATCGAAAAGATCAAACCGCTCGAAATTCAGGCAATCTGTACGGGACATGGCGCTATTTTAAGGAAAAACTGGCAGAAGTATGTCCAGTTAACGAAGCAATATTCGGAAGAAGCTATGCAAAAACCGATTCCGAACCGGGTTTTTCTTGCTTATGTCTCAGCTTATCAAAATACCGGTTTGATTGCCGATAAAATTGCTGAAGGTATCAGGCAGGCAGGTAACATCGATGTAGATATATGTGATATTGAAAAGATGAACCTGACAACTCTTGAATCCAAGATAATCGACGCTTCGGCCATTGTGCTGGGTAGTCCTACCTTTAATCAGAATATCCTGTTGCCAATTTACCAGGTATTTGCAAAGATCGATCCCATCCGCGACCGTAATAAACTCGCCGCTGCTTTCGGATCTTACGGCTGGAGTGGCGAAGGTGCACGGATAATTACGTCGGTCTTGCGAAATTTGAAGTTGCAGGTAATTGATGATGGCTTGATGGTTAAGTTTACTCCATATCGTGAAGATCTGGAACAGTGCGTAGTGTATGGTAAGACTTTTGGAATAAAACTTCTCGGAAAGGGAAAGTCAGAATAATAATCCCTTGTTTTTTTAGTTTATTTCTGATAGAGAATCGTTTAACTGATGCTTGGAAAGAACCTGAATTTACTCATAATTTGTATCCTCTTATCGTTTTTTCTCTCTTCATGTTTGCCTGAGAGAAAGATTGCAAATACACTTATTCAGAGTCCTCCGGAGATCAACCTGCTTGTTTTTGCACCCGATATTGTATATAAATACAATCATAAGGGCGAAGCGATCCGGGGATTCGATTCCCTCACCGATGCACAGCAGGATTCGGCATTATGGGTGGATAGCCGTTATATCCAATATCTGAACGATTCGGCGCTTCTGGAGGATTATATAAATAGTTTCATCTCGGAACTCAGGCAGCTCGGCTTCAATGTTTACCTCGACAACTCCATCGACTCGTTTCTGACAGGGAAGCCTCAATCGTATGTATGGAATATTGCACAGATCCAGTTGGATGAATACCTGTACCCAGTGGAAGATGAAACACCTTTTCAGGATACGACCTATTATAAACGATTCGATCTGAATGCGGTTGATTTCAGTTGTTGGTTTGAACTCAGCAAGGTCAATGCGGAAAAGGGTCGAAAGACCACCCTCTATTCTTCTTTTACAGCTTATGATAATTTTGATGGGGAGTTTTACCTTGATCCTTGGCAGATGGATATGAAATATAAGTACCATATCGACACTTTACAAACGAAAGACATTATAGATATGGCCACCTACCTTGGTAAAAGACACGCCAGTTATTTATACGATTATTTCCTGAATCAGTTCATCGCTGCACGCTTGCCAAAGGGTGAGTCGATGTACTATTATTACCATTATAACCGTTTCAGAAAGTCGGTCACCCCAACCGAGGAAGTAGGATTTGAGATTCAGGAACCAAAATAAATCGGCCTGTTCATAGGATGCTTCTGGCATACGGTGTCGCCGACTGATCGGAAAAATCCCCGTTTAGGTACTTGAAATACCCGGCAATCGCGATCATTGCGGCATTATCAGTCGTGTAATCAGGCGGCGGGATAAAAATATTCCATCCCCATTGTTCAGAAGCCTTTTCAATAGTTTTTCTGAAATATGAATTGGCAGAAACTCCTCCTGCAATGGCAATTTCACTGATCCGCGTAATATCGGATGCCATTTTTAATTTAGATATAAGAATATCGATGATAGTCGATTGGATAGATGCACAAAGATCATGTTTGTTTTTCTCTATGAATCCTGAATCCTCTTTTAGCCGGTCGCGGAGAAAATAGAGGAAGGAAGTTTTCAGACCGCTGAAACTAAAATTCAGTCCGGTAATGTTGGGTTTCGCGAATTTGAACCGGTTCGGGTCACCCTTTTCTGCCAATTGGTCGATAATGGGTCCTCCCGGATAGGTGATCCCCATTATCTTTGCTGCCTTATCGAATGTTTCGCCTGCAGCATCGTCGATAGTTTGCCCGATGATCTCCATGTTGAAATATTCCCGTACGATGACAATTTGTGTATGCCCACCCGACACCGTCAAACAAAGAAAAGGAAAATGTGGGACGGGATTGGTCCGATCGTAATTCCGAATGAAATGAGCCAGGATATGGGCTTGAAGGTGATCGACCTCTACCAGAGGAATTTGAAGACCCAGGGCAAATGCTTTTGCAAAGGAGGTACCTACAAGCAGTGATCCTAACAAGCCAGGCCCTTTGGTAAAGGCCACTGCAGAAAGTTGATTTTTACTTATATTTGCTTTTTTGATGGCTGTATCGATAACCGGGATAATGTTTTGCTGGTGAGCGCGTGAAGCTAATTCAGGAACCACTCCCCCGAAATTACGGTGGATCTCCTGCCCGGCTGTAATATTAGACAGAATAATGTCGTTTTCAATGATTGCCGCAGCCGTATCATCACACGAAGATTCAATACCTAAGATATAGATGCTCATTTGAAGACAAAATTATTATAAAAACATTCCTGAAAATATTATTTTATTTCCTGATCAGCCTTATATCCCTGGTGATCTCTCTTTATATGGTGTTCAGAAGCACACCCGTACAAACCACCATGGTGCGTCTTGCTGCTGATTATTTTTCGAAAAAGCTTAATACCAGTATCACGATCAAGGGTTTTGATATTTCCTTTATAAATGGACTCATCATTCAGGATATTGATATCCGGGACAATAAAAACACGGAGCTTTTTGTGGCTCATGAACTAAGTCTCATGCTCGGCCGGTTCAGTCTGAACAAACATATTTTACATTTAAAAAGAGTTTTTATTGATCAGGGAACAATCCAGTTGTTAACCCACCAGGGTGACAGTACGTTGAACCTGCAATATATTCTCAACCAGTTTGCCTCATCAGATACTTCGAAAAAAATCGATACAACACCTTCCACAATATGGGATCTTGCTCTTAAAGAAGTTTTCCTGCGGAACACTCGTTTTCATTTCCAGGATGAAAATGAACCGATGACCGAAGCTGGTATGGATTATTCCAATATTGATGTTTCGGGGATCAACCTTGATCTGACAGACGTGAGATTCAATGGAGATACCATCCTTGCCAACATACAAAAACTATCGGCAAAGGAAAGAAGCGGATTTGTTTTACATTCCCTCAAGGGTGAATTCCAGGTAAGTCCTGCCTTTTTAAAAGCGCATAATCTGAAAATTCTCACTGACCATTCTGACCTTGCGCTTACATTCGACTTTTTATATAAAAGCTGGTCAGGCTACAATGATTTTCTAAATTCGGTAACAATCCAGGCGAAAATAGAACCTTCATATCTTGATCTGCAGGATATAGGCTTCTTCGCCCCGGAGTTACTGGTAATGAAGGATCAACTTAGGATATCAGGCGAAATAAAAGGAACAGTCAGCAACTTTAAGGCTAAGAATTTCAGGATCGCATACGGGAATAATACATACTTTTATGGGAATGTCAGCGCGTTCGGACTTCCCAATGTTCAGGAGACCTTCATCGATCTAAATATCAAAGCGATGAACACCAATAGGGCAGATATCGAATCCTTCCTGATCCCTTCGGAATCCAGGACGATAACTTTACCCGGGATCCTCTCAAATATCGGGGTTGTTGGGCTCAAAGGAAATTTTACCGGTTTTTATAATGATTTTGTTGCAAATGCCAGGTTCAGAACGAATCTGGGAAATATCACTACCGATCTTACCCTGAAAAAAGAGAAAAACACTCCACTGATCGCCTACAAAGGCCAGTTGGATATGGTGTCATTTGATCTGGGACGTTTGATAGAGGACACAAGTAATTTTGGACGGATAACCGTTCGTGCAGATATAAACGGGAAAGGATTTTTCCTCGAGGATGCTTCAGTTAAGATGAATCTCAGAGTTGACTCAGCAAAGATATATCATTACAACTATACAAACCTGGATGTTGCGGGTTCATTAACAGAGAAGAAATTCAACGGTGCTTTAAAGGTAAGAGATCCGAACCTTGTACTGGACTTTAACGGATTGATCGACCTCGGGGATTCTATTCCTACATTCGATTATATTGCCGACATTAAATCGGCGAAGTTATTTAACCTTCACTTGCTTTCCAGGGATTCTGTAATGGATGTTTCTACCCGGATGAAAGCTGATTTCACCGGCAACAACCTCGATAATTTAGATGGGTCGATAAACTTAGAGAATACCGTTTACAAGGAAGGTACTAAGGAGATAACCATGGATCATTGTAGTCTTATTAACACCCGTGATGAACAAGGAGACAAAAATTATCGCTTGCAATCCGATTTTATTGATGCAAATGTCAAAGGAACTTTTTATTTCAGAGACCTTATTCCTTCCCTGGTTGTTTTTATTCAGAATTACCTGGCCTCCTTTAGCCTGGCAGATTCATTGGTCAAAGATCATTATTTTTCGAACCAGGAGATGAATTATTATGTGAAATTTAAGAATACGACGGAATTGACGAATATGTTTTTCCCTTTTTTACGCATTGCAAAGAATTCCTTATTAATCGGATACTATAATGAGGAGTATGGAACTCTTACTATGAAAGGGGAATCCGACTCATTAACGGTGTATGGGATCGAACTTAGCAACTTATTCATGGATGCAAAAACGGTACGTGATAACCTGACCATACAGATGGGATGTGGAGAGATTTTCTTTACAAAGGGTCAGAAAAATGACTCGTTGTCATTTAAAATATATGACTTTCTTTTATCCTCAGATATTTACCATGATACTATCAGTTATAATTTTTCCTGGAATGTACTCAAGAGCAGCAGTGAGTTTGCAGGATATGCCAGTTTCCGTAATAGTCCTGCTATCGAATTGAAATTCAAATATTTTAATGTTTTCCTCGACAACAAGGAATGGTTTATAAATCCCGATAATCATATTATCATCGATACCTCATCTATACAACTTAAGAATCTTGATTTTTTTGCACAGACCCAATTTTTAAAGGTGAATGGGAACATCTCTCGAAACAAACGGGATACCCTGGATTTGTCATTTAATAATGTGGATGTTTCAAATGTTGATAAACTATTCCGGTCAACTGCATTAAACCTTGATGGGATCATGAGCGGGATTGTTAAACTTACCGATATTTATGAAGACATTACCGTGTTGTCAGATCTTAAGATCGAACAATTAAAAGTTAACCAGGAATTGCTTGGGGATGCCAGGTTTGAAGTGAAATATGATGCTGCTGACTCCCGGTTTGATGTCCATTCCCAAATTCTATATACGGGTAATATCGGAACAAATATTCCTTTCTCGTTGGAAGGGAGCTATTTCCTTGATAAGTCGAATCCCCGTTTGGATTTTACCCTTGCGTTAAAGAATCTTAATTTACGCATGCTCAGGCCTTTTGTTTCGAGTTTCATGACGGGCTTGAACGGGTTGGTATCAGGAGAGGTAAGGATCAAAGGGAATCCTGAAAGACCTGTCATCAAAGGCCAGTTATCACTTATGCGTACGGAATTCAAGATAAATTACCTGAACGTACCCTATACTTTGGCAGATGTTGTAACTATTGACTCCAATGCCTTTAGTTTCGATAAAATAACGCTATATGATTCACTTGGCCATAAGGCAATATTGAATGGAAAAATAACGCACCATAATTTTGAGGATCTCAGGTTAGACCTGAATATTGATATGACGGATTTTTCCGCTTTCAACAATACGCGTTCCCAGAACAATATTTTTTATGGGCAGGCGCGGGGTTCAGGTACGGTGAGCATAACCGGTCCGGTCGACAACATTGCTATTAATGTGAAAGCCAGAACCGGTGGCAGGACACGGGTGGTTATTCCGATCTCTACGACAGAATCAATAGGACAGAATGATTATATTATTTTCATTACGAAAACTTCCGATTCCACATGGGTGAAAACCGGTAAACCGAAGAGCCAGTCGACGGGGATTTCTCTGGATATTGGCCTGGTTATTAATCCAGACGCTGAAGTGGAGGTCTCTTTGCCTGGGCAGATGGGAAATCTGAAAGCATCCGGCACCGGAAACCTCCAGATGGATATGAGCGCTTCAAGGCCATTTACCATGTCTGGCACATATTCCCTTACTAAAGGCTCTTTTCTTTTTCAAATAAAGAACCTTCTCCGTCTCCCAATGTCGATCAAGGAAGGAAGCCGGATTTCATGGACCGGTGACCCGGCCGATGCAAATATTTCTGTCAGTGCATCCTATAGAACAAAAGCACCTTTGAAAGGATTGACCACAAACCCGGAAGAAGAGGGGATAAGGATACCGGTTGAATGTATTATCCGCCTGGGAGGGAAATTGATGAACCCTGACATGTCGTTCGGGATTGCACTTCCTAATGTTGAGGAGTCCATCCGGAGTGCGGTTTTTTCGGCAATCGACACCAACAATGCCACTGAAATGGCGGAACAAACGATATACCTGATGGTCATGAATCAGTTTAAACCGGTGGTTGGTACAACCGGACCTTCTGTAGATGTGGGCACTACATCTGTCGCTCTCGTTACTAACCAGATAAACAGCTGGCTTTCAAAGGTCACTCAGGATGTAAATGTAGGAGTCAACTACCGGCCTCCATCATCCACCACACAGCAGGAGTTTGATGTCGCCGTTTCAACGCAGTTATTCAATGACCGGTTGCTGATCGATGGAACTTTTGGTATGAATTCATACAATAGCGCTTCATTTAAACAATCAAACACTATCGTGGGAGATATTAATATCGAATATATTATGACAAAAAATCGTCGTTGGAGAGTACATGCTTACAACCGTACGAATACACTCACGATCCTGAACAATAATGCCCCATATACTCAGGGAGTGGGTGTTACATATCAACGTGATTTTACCTCTTTTAAGGATCTGTTCGGGGTTAAAAAGAAAAAGATTACAAGTGAAAAGCTTTAAACAATGAAGTATGAAAAAATTTTTTTACATTAATCTGGTTTTCCTTATGGCTTCCTTATTCGGGTTTGCACAGATATCGATCGATGTTTCTGATATGCCCGTTGCCGGAGATACCCTGAGGGTTAGTATCGCTACCAATATCCCGGTTGGTTTTGAAAAGACCGGGATGGACACTACATGGGATTTTTCATTTTTATTACCATTGAATCAACGGCTGGACTCCTTTCTATCCGCTACCTCTACACCCCCTGAATTCTGGCTCTTCTTTATTCCAGGAATTGAGACTAATCTTGCCTCTCCGCGCTCGGGCGGTTTTTTCCCCGGAATCCCGATCAGCGACGCTTATACGTTCTACAACAAAACCCCGACAGCTTTCAATGATCTGGGATACGCAGTTAAAGTCCAAGGTATACCATTGCCATTAAAATACGACGAAGCGGATACCTACTATAAACTCCCATTCACTTTTCTCAGTACATGGTCATCTGAATCAGCCTATTCGATCAACATTCCCACCATCGGGTATTATGGCGTTCAACGCACCCGTACCAGTACAGTCGATGGTTGGGGGAACCTCAAAACGCCCTATGGCACATTTCAAACTCTACGGGTAAAATCACATATTTTACAGAATGACAGCATTTATATTGATTCACTTCAGCTTGGCCTTGTAATAAACAGGGACATTAACGAATATAAGTGGCTTGGAAAAGGGAAAGAAATTCCTTTATTGACCATAACACAAGAGGATCCGGTCGTTTCAGGTTCGTATCGTGATATCCCTCGGTTACCGATCACACCTTTTTCAATAAGTCTGGGACCGGACACTTCGGTCACAAAAGGAGCCACAACCGATCTAACAGCCACTATCAAAGGTGGAACACCTCCCTACTATATAATCTGGAACACGCTGGATACCGGTAAGGTTTTGACGGTTGTTATCGATTCAACCTCGACCTTCACAGCCGTGGGTATCGACGCCTCGTTTAATTTTGTTACCGACAGCAAAGTTGTTACAGCCATTAGTCCCGGGATGGAGGAAAAAGTGCCGAAGCGCCTCAAGGTTAGCCCAAATCCTGTGGATAAAGTCCTATCGGTTGAGCTCCCGGAACTTTACCCAATCGTTGACCTGATTATCTTAACTCCGCAAGGGAAGATATTGAAAACGTTTAACCTCAGTCAGGGAAATGATAAAGTCCGCACAATGGATGTTACTGGCCTATCATCGGGAATTTACCTTATACGAATCGTTTTGGGAAGTACCAGTTATATTGGGAAGTTTGTAAAGAGGTGAACAGGCGGGCGGGCGGAATTTTCCAGACTGCAGTCTGAAATCTGAAATACTGACCTATTGGCTTAATGACCTAATGACCTAATGACCAATAACCAATAACCACCATTGTCCTTCACTGTCTACCGATCTTCTGCCGGCTCCGGAAAAACTTTTATTCTCGTGAAAGAATACCTGAAGATTATCCTTCAGGAACCGGATGATTTCAGACATATCCTGGCGATTACTTTCACCAACAAGGCCGCTAATGAAATGAAAGGACGTGTCCTGGGAACATTGAAATTGCTTTCGGAATCAGCAAAAGGGAACATAAAACCATCCACTTCAGATCTGCTTCGTCAGTTGACCGAAGAGAGCCGACTGACTGAATCTGAGATCGCCACTCGTTCCGGGGAAGTCCTGAAGAAGATTTTGCATCATTACGCCGATTTTGCCATTTGCACGATCGACAGCTTTTCACACAGGATCATCCGGACTTTTGCCCATGATTTTGGATTACCGGTTAATTTCACGGTCGAACTCGACAGTGATGAGTTGCTGACAACCGCAGTGGACCTGCTTCTCGACCGTCTGGGCGATGATACCGGTCTCACTTCACTGCTGGAGAATTTCGTTGAAAGCCGTATGGATGATGACAAAGGATGGGATATCGACGAGATCCTTTCCTCTTTTGCAAAGAACCTGCTTGATGAAAAGGCACAAGCGCAGCTCCCTAAGCTTAAAAATATTACCCTTGAGGATTTTGACCGGATCGTACATTCCATTTATCAACGAACACAGAACTTTGAGAAAACGATCCGGGAACTCGCAGCTAAGGCCAACGACCTTATTCTTCAACAAAATATTCCGCTGACCTCTTTTTCTTTTGGAAAAAATGGAATTGGTGTGTATTTTGAGAAACTTTCTAAGGGGGAGATGGAACGGATAAAACCAAATTTATACGTCCTAAAGACAATTGAAGAAAACAAATGGACAAGTAAAAAGGCTGGCGTAAATGAGAAGGAGCAGATCTCCGTGATAATACAACCCCTTACCGAAATCTTCAAGAAGATCAGGAAGGAGTGTGATATGGGTTATCCGGCTTATATGCTGCTGAAACTCATTGCCCGGTCGATCTATCAGCTTGCCGTCCTAAACGAGATTGAAAAAATACTTTCGGAATTTAAAAAACAGAATAATCTGATACATATTTCGGAGTTCAACGCACGGATAGCCAGGCTGATTCTCGGTGAGCCTGTGCCTTTCATATATGAACGTCTTGGTGAAAAATATCATCACCTCCTGATTGATGAATTCCAGGATACCTCAGCCCTTCAATGGCAGAATCTTATGCCATTACTGGAAAATTCACTATCCCAGGGCTATTTTAACCTTGTAGTTGGCGACGGAAAGCAAGCTATTTACCGTTGGAGAAATGGTGATGTAGAACAATTCACACAACTGCCGCATCTTTCACAAAGTAACCGGAATCCGGTCGTCGGGGATCAGGAAAAGGCACTCGTTAACCATTTTGAAGAAAAGTATCTTACCCGGAATTATCGTTCCGGATATGAGATAGTACGGTTTAATAATGATTTATTTTCATTGCTTTCCAAGCTACTTGATCCGTTGGAACAACAGGTCTATCTGAATCTTTTGCAGGATGCAGATGAAAAAAAACCGGGTGGTTATGTCCGGATTGAGTTTCTTTCAAAGGATGATGAAAACGGATCATTACTGGAAATTAACCAACAGAGGATACTTGAGATTATAAATGAAAATCTTAAAGATGGTTATAGCCTGAGCGATATGGCAATCTTATGCCGTACAAACAATGAAGCCAGCGAAATAGCCCGGTTCCTGGCCGAACAGCAGGTTGCGGTCATTTCTTCTGAGTCGTTACTCCTGGTGCATTCGTCAAAAGTCAGGTTCCTTGTGGCACTGATCCGTTTTATTGTCACTCCCGGGGATACTCTTTTACTTGCAGGGATATTAACCTTTTTATCTCAACAGGGAATGATTAAGGGGAAAGAGTATCACGACTTGATGGTTTCGGTAGGTTCTTCATCTGAACCGGATAAATTGTTTTATCGTATCTTATTGGAAAACGGGATCACTTTCCGTCAATTATTTCTGCAAACACTCCCTGTTTATGATTTATGCGAGGAATTGAACCGCATGTTTTCATTTGACCGTGATGCGGATCCATATATTCAATTTTTCCTGGAAAACCTGTTGAAGTTTACTACAAAGCATTCGACCGGGTTGTCTGATTTTATTGACTGGTGGGATAAACATCAGGAAAAACTCTCGGTAATCGTTCCGGAAGGACTGGATGCCATACAGATCATGACCATTCACAAGGCAAAAGGACTTCAGTTCCCGGTGGTTATTTTCCCCTTTGCAAATGAGACGCTCAGGTTAACGCATAAGTACCTTTGGGCCGACCTGGTCAATGACGAAATCCCCGGGTTGCCTGCGGCCATCCTGCCTTCAGGGAAAGATATGGAAGAGACCATCTTTGCACCACTCCGGCGAGAGGAAGAACAGAAGTCGTTGCTCGACATGATAAATCTTTTATATGTGGTAATGACCCGTGCTGAAGACCGGTTATTTATCCTGACAAGCAAACCGTCAAAATCGGTAGAAAAAATACAATCACTTCCTTCGTTTTTCTACTGGTGTTTAAAAGATAAGGATCTCTGGAAGGAGGATCAGCCAGTCTATGTCATTGGTAAAAAAACTTTTCTATCCATACCCAAAAAGACAAGTGATTCAGCGACAATGCGGATAGGAAGCCTGATTTTGGATGACTGGCGCAAAAAGATCTTTATCCGTTCCAAAGCACCTGAAATATGGGATGTGGATGATCCTGACCGCAATAGGAGACATGGGAACCTGTTACATGCTATTTTAGCCGGTATTAAGACTACTGATGATCTGGATTTTGTATTAGAAAATATGAAATTCAGCGGACATGTTGGTAGTGAAGACTTTGACGGTTTAAAGGTAAGTATAACCAAGGTGTTGAATAATCCTGAGATCAAACCATTTTTTGAACCAGGGGTTAACGTTAAAGCCGAAACCGAAATACTTCTTCCGGATGGTAGTGTTTTACGTCCCGACCGTATCATTGTTGACGGCAACCGTGCCGTAGTGATAGATTACAAGAGCGGCAAACACAGTGAAAAATACAGGAATCAGCTTAACATATATGACAAATATCTTCGTGAACTTGGATTCACTGAGATCAGGAAATACCTGTTATACATGGAGCCGGAGGCGAGGTTGGAGGAATGTTAAATGGTGAAGTAATGAAATGCTTAACTTGCACCTAAAATCAAAAACGACAAAAGAATATACCGATGCATCTTGCAGGAAAGAAACTAACCAATCTATATAAATCCTGGTCAGGGAAAGAGCCTGCAAAACTGGAAAAGATACCGGATTCAGGTTCCAATCGCCAATATTTCAGGATCTCAGGGGGGAAAAGGACTGTGATCGGGGCATATAACCAGGATGAACGGGAAAATGAAGCATTTCTCTCTTTTTCGGAGCACTTTCATAAAGA
>Ga0172370_10004951_pt1 | contig 17482 bp, 15 predicted proteins | sample LakKiv5m_FD_114538 | JGI IMG/M metagenome (GOLD analysis project Ga0172370, IMG submission 114538) | Freshwater microbial communities from Kabuno Bay, South-Kivu, Congo - kab_022012_11.5m | ecosystem: Environmental > Aquatic > Freshwater > Lake | place: Democratic Republic of the Congo...
CATCGCCCGGCAGATCGGGCTGGACGAGGCTGAGCTGGTCAAGACGATCGCCGAAGGCTGGGCCGCGCTTAAGGGGCCGGAGAGCGATGTCCAGGGCGCGGTCGAACGGAGCAAGGGCCAGTTGCCGCCTGAGCCGCTGCCGCCATCGGTCAAAGAGGGCTTCGACATCGAGGACTTCGTCTGCCGCGCCTGGCACGACATCTGGAACCGGCGCATGTTCAGCGAAATCACCCGGCTGTACGCAGAGACCTTCGAGTGCCACTCGGCCTCGGGCCGCGAGCTGTACGGCCACAGCGACGCGTTGCAGTTCGTGTTGGACTGGTTGGCTGCGTTCCCCGATGGCCGGATGTTCATTGACCACTTTGCAGTACAAGGTAGCGCGGAGACCGCCTACCGCGTCGCCGTGCGCTGGACCTTTGTGGGCACGCACGAGGGCTACGGCATCTATGGGGTGCCCACGGGCAAGCGCGTCCGCGTCATGGGCATCAGCCATCAGCACGTGCGCGACGGCAAGTTTGTGGCCGAGTGGACGGTGTTCGATGAGCTGGCGCTGATGGCGCAGATCTATCAAGTGTAGATAGCGGAGCATCCTTCGACTCTGTCCGGCACACTACGCCGGACTCCGCTCAGGATGCTGGGTCTCGGATCATCTCATCAGGAGTCAACCATGAATCTGATCTTACGCAACCAACTCCCCATCCGTCCTCTGCCCGGCCGCGGCATCCAGCTCGTGGCCGGCAAGGAAAACGCTGCGTCGCAGAGCAACCTGGTGACCATGGGCTTCGCCCACTACTCGGCGGAATACGGCCCCATGGCGCCTCACCGTCACGCCGAGGAGATCGTCTTCGTGCTCGATTCCGATCGCAGCACCGTGCGCCACGGCGGCTTCGGCGATGGGCCGGACGCGCTGGGCGAGCCGTTGGCGCTGGAACGGGATATGATCCTGCACTTCCCGGAGAACGAGTGGCACGTGTTCGAGTACGCGGAGGGCGGCCATCTGACCATCGCGTTCTTCTATCCGAGCGCGGGCGTGTACACGGGGCAGGTGAAGGGGTAAAGAGTCTTGTCTAACCCGAAAATGGGACGCGGACGAGCGCGGATGAACGCGGATAATTTCATTTTCATCAAAGAGAGCTCTATGGCTGAGAATTCAATCAACGTGCATTACGAGACGTTACACGCCTTCGTGACCGAGCTGTTCCATAAGTCTGGCATGCCCGAAGCGGACGCGCGCTTCTATGCCTGGTCGCTGGTGCAGACCAACCTGTGGGGCATTGATTCCCACGGCGTGCTGCGCACCAAGGTGTACGTGGAGCGGCTGCGCAAGGGCGCGGTGAACCCGCGGCCGGACATCCGCAAAGAGCGCGGCACGCTGGCCTTCGAGGTGCTGAACGGCGACGACGGCGCGGGGCCGGTGGTGGCGAAAGCCGCCATGGAACGGGCCATCGCGTTGGCCGGGCAGTTCGGCGTCGGCGTGGTGGGTGCGCTGCGCAGCAACCACTTCGGCGCGGCCGCGCTCTACGCCCGCATGGCGGCCGACGCGGGCATGATCGGCATCGCCATGACCAACGTGGTGCCGAACGTGGTGGCGCCGGGCGGGAGCAAGCCGGTGGTGGGCAACAACCCGCTGGCGGTGGCGATCCCGACCTTCGGCGAATTCCCCTTCGCGCTGGACATCTCCCTCTCCAACGTGGCGGGCGGCAAGCTGCTGCTGGCCAGCAAGAAGGGGGAGAAGATCCCGCTGGACTGGGCGACCGACAACCAGGGCCGGCCCACTGACGACCCCGACCTGGCGTTCAAGGGCTTCCTGCTGCCGATGGGCGGCTACAAAGGGCTGGGGTTGGCCTACATGGTGGACATCCTGTGCGGCGTGCTCACCGGCGGCGCGTTCCTGGACGGGATGAAGGGGATGTACAAGTTCCCCGACGATCCCAGCCTCACCGGCCACTTCATGATCGCGTTTCAGACCGAGGCCGTGATGCCGCGCGCCGAGCTGGAGGAGCGCATGGCGGCCTTCGTGAGCAAGGTCAAGGCCTCGCCCATGTGGGACGCCAGAAAGGAGATGCTGCTCCCCGGCGAGCTGGAGCACCGCACCGAGCAGGCCCGCCGCGCCGCGGGCATCCCGCTGCCGCCTGCGCTGTACGAAGAGCTGGTCGCGCTGGGCCAGGAGCTGGGCGCGACGACGGCGTTGAGATAGGACGCGGACGAGCGCGGATGAACGCGGACTTTGCTTCTTCACCGAACTCGAGCGGAGCACCCTGAGCGGAGCCGGGGTAGGGTCCCCGGTGTAGCCGAAGGGTGCGAAGCGGTTTACATGCAGAGCCGCATCCTTCGACTGGTCATTATTCGTTAAGCGTCTTGGCTCGCAGATCCGCTCAGGATGCTACCAAATCTACCAATCTACTAATCTACCAACAAGGAGACCAAAATGACCGACCGTAAATTCCTCTGGTGGCAAGAACTGCCCTATACCGAAGTGTGCCGCTGGGCCAAGGAAGAGTGCGACCTGGCGATCCTGCCGATTGGCGCCATTGAGCAACACGGTCCGCACAGCCCGTGCGGCGTGGACGCGTATAACGCGATGGGCATGGCGGAACTGATCGCCAAGAAGACCGGCGCGATGCTGCTGCCGTGCCCGATGTACGGCTCGCACCCGTACCATCACTGGTACATGCCCGGCACCATCCCGCTGAGCTACGACACCCACATTGCGCTGCTGGTGGACATCGTCAAGGGCGCGGCCGTGTCCGGCTACAACAAGTTCATCATCCTCTCGGCCCACGGCCAGGTCAGCACCACCCTGGTGGCGGTGCATAAGCTGGGGCTGGAGGGCCACTTCACCCTGTCGCTGCACTGGTACGACTTCCTGCGCGATAACAAGGACGTGTTGAGCGACTACATGTGGCACGCGGACGAAGCCGAGACCTCGGTGGGCCTGTACCTGTACCCGCAGTACGTGGACATGAGCAAAGCCGAGAAGGGCGGCGGCGAGGCGTTGGTGGATCGCAAGTGGATCATCGCGCCCGGCATGGCCCCGCGGCCCGGCATGATGTACCACTTCGAGGGCACCTTCGCCCGGCCGGAGTACCTGGAACTGCCCAACGGCGTTATCGGCGACCCGACCAAGGCCACCCTGGAAAAAGGCGAGAAGCTGGTGACCCGCACGGTGGACTACGTCACTGAGTTGATCAACGACATCATGACGCGCTGGCCGGTGGGTGTGAAGCCGCCGATCAAGTGACACGGAGACGCCATGAAGCTACAAAACAAAATCGCCATCATCACCGGCGCGACCAAGGGGATCGGGGTGGCGTGCGCGCAGGAGTTCGCCAGGGAGGGCGCGAAGGTCGTGGCGTGCGGCCGCTCGGCGGATTTGGGCGAGGCGGTCGTGGCCGACATCCGCGCGGCCGGCGGCGACGCGATCTTCGTCCAGTGCGATGTGAGCAAGAAGGCCGAAGTGGACGCGCTGGTGGCGAAGACCGTCGAACAGTACGGGACTATAGACATCGTCGTCAACAACGCCGGCGTCAACCACAGCGCCAACTTCTTCGACACCACCGAGGAAGATTGGGACTGGGTGATGAGTGTTGACCTCAAGGGTACGTTTCTGCTGAGCCAGGCCGCGGCGCGGGTGATGGTGGCCCAGGGCAAGGGGGGAGCGATCGTCAACGTCTCGTCCGTCATGGCCCAGCTCGCCCTGGCCGATCAGGTTCCTTACTGCGCAGCCAAGGGCGGCGTGAACCAGCTCACCAAAGCGATGGGGCTGGCGTTGATCAAGCACGGCATACGCGTCAACGCGGTTGCGCCCGGCCCGGTGATGACCGAGCTGATGGAGCGGGTCGTCCACAGCCCGGAGAAGCACGCGGCCCTGATGAACCGGCTGCCCATCGGCTACATCGCTTCGTGCCAGGAGATCGCGCGGGTGATCGTGTTCATGGCTGGCGATGACGCCAGCTACTTTGTCGGCCAGACCATCTATCCCGACGGCGGGCGCTCGATTCAGGGCTTCCCGCGGCACATGGAGAAATGACCATGACCATACCTGTAGGGGCAACCGCGAGGGTTGCCCCCAGAGTCGGCTTGATCACCTTCGGCGACGAGCGGCCCCACGAGTGGGAGAAGGTCTTCCGCCGGCTGACCGAGGGCAAGCACGCGGAGGCGCTGGCCTTCTTCCGCGGGCTGGATGGCGCAGTGGATCTACACGCGTTCGATGCCGTCGCGCGCACGCGCGCGGACATTGACGGCCAGGTCGCTGCGCTGCGAGCGGCCGGCGCCGAGGTGTTGGTGGCGCACACGCCCTGCTGGACCGCGCCCAACCTGGTGCTGCACGGCGTGCAGAGCCTGGGCCTGCCGACCCTCCTGCTCTCGAATAAGAGCGCAGCCACCCACGGCACGGTCGGCATGTTGGGCACGGGCGGCGCGCTGGACCAGATCGGTTATCGCCACTTGCGGGTGCGTGACGACTTTGACAGTCCGGCGCTGGCAGAGAAGATGCTGCCCTTCATCCGGGCCGCGTCTGCTGTACGACGGTTACGCGGCAGCGTGTTCGGCCTGTTCGGCGGCCGGAGCCTGGGGATTGACACCGGCAGCTTCGACCCGATGCAGTGGCGGGCGCTGTTCGGCGTGGATGCCGAGCACATTGACCAGCTCGAGATCATCCGCCGCGCCGAAGCGATGGCCGTCGAGGCCGCCGAGCCGATGACCGGTTGGCTGGGCGCCAACGTTAAGAGCATCGGCTTCAACAACCAGGGGTTGACGCCGGAGAAGCTGAATTACCAGGCGCGCTGCTACCTGGCGACCCGCGCGATCGTAGCCGAGAAGGGGCTGGACTTCGTCGCGGTCAAGTGCATGCCCGACCTGAGCAACAACTACGTGCCGCAATGTCTCTCGGCCGCGTTCCTGCCCAGCCCCTACGACGCCGACGGCGCCAAGGAGCCGGTCGCCATGGCGTGCGAGGCGGACGCGGACGGCGCGCTGACCATGCAGGTGTTGAAGCTGGTGTCGGGCGGCACGCCTCCCTTCTTCGGCGACCTGAGCTACCTGAACGAGGCCACGCAGACCCTGTACCTGCCCAACTGCGGCGCGGTCTGCTCGTGGTACGCGGGCCGGTCGGATGTGCCGGGGGAGAACCTGATGCACATCGAGCTGCGGCCCAGCGTCCGGCCGGGCGGCGCGGCCATCACCTACTTCAAGGCTGCGCCCGGCCCCATGACGCTGGCGCGGCTCTTCCGGCGAGCGGGGCGCTACCACATGGCGATCATCCCCGGTCAGGCGGTCGAGCCGACCGAGGCGGAGTACGCGGCGTTCGTGGCCGCGCGCGGGACGCACCAACTGCCCACCGCGTTCGTCAAAGTGACCGCCGACTTCGACCGCATCATCACTGAATACGGCGCGAATCACATCTCCGGCGTCGCCGGGGCGTTCGTGGCGGAGTTGGAGCAGTTCTGCGGGCTGTTGGATATCACGCCGATCGTGTTGAGGTAGTGGAGCGATTCATCCATAGCGAAGCACCCTGAGCGGAGCCGGGGTAGGGCCCCCGGCGTAGTCGAAGGGTGCGGAGCGGTCTTCAGTCCAGGCCGCACCCTTCGACTACGGGCCGCACAGAAATGCGGCCCTCCGCTCAGGGCGCTTGACTTTTCGATAATGGGAACAGGAGACACACCATGCCGGTCTACGCAGGAAAACTACTGAGAATTAACCTGACTAACAAGACATGGCGCAAGGAGCCGATCGCGGACGAGGCCGTGCGCAAGTGGCTGCTCGGCTCTGGGCTGGCGGCCAAGATCTACTACGATGAGATGGATCCGGCCCTCGATCCGCTCGACCCGGCCAGCCCCTTGATCGTGATGAACGGTGTGCTATCGGGCACCTTCGCGCCCACCGGCTGTCGCAGCTCGTGGTGCGGCCGTTCCCCGCTGACCGGCATCTGGAACGAGGCGAACCTGGCGCACTACTGGGGCGCGGAGCTGCGCGCGGCCGGCTATGATGGGCTGATCATCACCGGCCGCGCCGAGTCACCCACGTACCTGTGGCTTCACGATGGCGCGGTCGAGTTCCGCGATGCATCGCACCTGTGGGGCCGCGACTGGTTCGAGACGGGGGATGCACTGCTGGCTGAAACCGACCCCAAAGGGCACGTGGCCGGCATCGGCGCCGCAGGCGAGAACCTGGTCAAGATTGCCGGGATCATGTGCGGGCCATCGAACTACGTGCGCGCGGCCGCGCGCGGGGGCATGGGCGCGCTGCTGGGCAGCAAGAACCTGAAAGCCATCGCAGTGCGGGGCAAGGCCCGGCCGGAGTATCCCGACCCCAAGCGCTTCCGGGACGAGGTCAAGGCGCAGAACGAATTCATCAAGGAACACTCGCTGCCCATGACCAACCTGGGCACGGCCGGCGGCGTCATGGGCACCGAGAAGTTCGGCGACATCCCGGTCCGCAACTGGACGCTGGGCAACTGGCCCGAGGCAAGCAACATCGCCGGCCAGACCTTCTACCCGAAATACCTGGTCAAGCACACGCACTGCTACGCCTGCCCCATCGGCTGCGGCAAGGAGATCGAGGTCAAGGAGGGCGAGTATGTCGTCCCGCGCGGCGAAGGGGTGGAGTACGAGACGTTGGCTGGCTTCGGCGGGCTGTGTCACATCGGCAACTTTGAGGCGGTGGCGCTGGCGAACTCGCTGTGCAACCGCTACGGCCTGGACACCATCTCGACCGCGGGTGTAATCGCATTTGGCATGGAGGCGTTCGAGCGCGGGCTGATCCACGCAGTGGACACCGGCGGCGTCGAGCTACGCTTCGGGGACGCGGACGCGATGCTGGCCATGATCGGCAAGATCGCGCGGCGGGAGGACATCGGCGCGACCCTGGCCGAAGGGGTGCGCGCGGCCGCGGGGCGCATCGGCCAGGGCAGCGAGGCATTTGCGATCCACGTCAAGGGCCTGGAGATCGCCTACCACGACCCGCGCGCGTTCACCAGCATGGCGGTGAACTACGCCACCGCCGCTCGTGGGGGCTGCCACCTGGAGGCCGCCACCTATTGGAACGGCTATGGCGTGCCGCATCCCGACCTGGGCTATCCTGCGCCCATGCCCTTACACGCCTCAGACGCAGCCACGGTCAAACTGTGCTACGATTACCAGAACTATGCCGGGGTCTACAACCCGCTCGGCTTGTGCAAATTCCTGATCAAGGGGCATGTCGGCCCGGAGCGGCTGTGCGCGATTGTTAATTCGGCCTTGGGCTGGGCGTGGACGACGCAGGATGTGCTGGATGCCGGCGACCGCATCTTCCAGCTCAAGCGGCTGATCAACGTGCGGTTGGGCGTCACCGCGGCCGACGACCGCCTGCCGGCCCGCTTCACGACCGAGCCTCGTCCCACCGGCGGTGCGGCCGGCGTCCTGCCCGACATGGCCGTGATGCTGCCGATTTACTACGAGCTGCGCGGCTGGGACGCGAACGGCGCGCCGACGGCCGAGCGGCTGGCACGGTTGGGGATTGATTGAATTCCGGAATCGAGGCTTCAGCCGGTTACTCTGGGCAACGCGCATAATCGGCTAAAGCCTCGACTCCAGAAGTTTGGATAATTTGAGGTCACATCATGCGCAAAATCACACCTGACGACGCCCTGGAATATCACCGCCTGGCTGGCCGGCCCGGCAAACTCGCTATCGTGCCCACCAAGCCGATGTCCACTCAGCACGACCTGGGGCTGGCCTACACCCCTGGCGTCGCGGTCCCAGTGCTGGAGATTGCCCGCGATCCCGCTCTGGCCTACGATTACACGGCCAAGGGCAACCTGGTGGCGGTGGTCTCCAACGGCACAGCCATCCTGGGCCTGGGCGACCGCGGCGCGTTGGCCGGCAAGCCGGTGATGGAAGGCAAGGCCGTGCTCTTCAAGAAGTTCGCCGACGTGGACGTTTTCGACATCGAGCTGGACAGCCACGACCCAGAGGTCGTCATCCAGACCGTGAAGGCCATCGCGCCCACCTTCGGCGGCATCAACCTGGAGGACATCAAGGCCCCGGAGTGCTTCCACATCGAGGAGACGCTGCGCGCCGCGTTGGACATCCCCGTGTTCCACGACGACCAGCACGGCACGGCCATTATCTCAGGCGCGGCGCTGCTGAACGCACTGGAGCTGGTGGGCAAGCGCCTGGACGAAGTGCGCGTCTGCATCTCCGGCGCGGGCGCGGCCGCGATCTCGTGTGCGGAGCTGATGGTGCGGCTGGGCGTGCGCCGCGAGCGCATCCTGCTGGTGGACTCGCGCGGGGTCATCTACCGCGGCCGCGCCGAGAGCATGAACAAATACAAGGAGCGCTTCGCAGCCGACACCGACGCCCAGACGCTGGCCGATGCCGTGCGGGGCGCAGATGTCTTCTATGGCCTTTCCGCGGCCGACGTGTTGAAGCCGGAGATGCTCCTGACCATGGCCGAGCGGCCGCTGGTCTTCGCCATGGCAAACCCCGACCCGGAGATCAGGTACGAGCTGGCGCGAGCCACGCGGCCCGACGCCATCATCGCCACCGGCCGGTCGGATTACCCCAACCAGATCAACAACGTGTTGGGTTTCCCGTTCATCTTCCGCGGCGCGTTGGACGTGCGGGCGCGCACCATCAACGAGGAGATGAAAGTGGCGGCCGCGCATGCGCTGGCCGCGCTGGCGCGCGAGGACGTGCCCGACAGCGTGCTGCGCGCCTATGGCCTGGAAAGCCTGCGCTTCGGGCCGGATTATATCGTACCCAAGCCGCTGGACCCCCGGTTGATCCAGTGGGTGCCGACCGCAGTTGCGCGGGCAGCCATAGCGACCGGCGTGGCGCGACGGCCGCTCGACCTGGACGCGTACCGCGAGCAGTTGGCCTTCCGCCTGGGCAAGGGCGAGCAGGTTCGCCACTACCTGACGAGCTGCGCACAACGTTCGGGCGGCGGCACGCGCATCGTCTTCGCCGAGGGCGAGGAGCCGAAGATCCTGCGCGCGGCCGTGCGCCTGGTGCATGAGAAGATCGCGCTGCCCATCTTGCTGGGCCGGCCTGATGTCATCAACCGCGAGCTGGACCGGTTGGGGCTGGAGTGCTGCGCGGAGGTGGTGGATCCCGAAACCTTCGACCGCCGGGAGGCCTACGCGGAGACGTACTACGCGCTGCGCCAACGCCACGGCGTGACGCTGCAAGATGCGCGCCAGCTCATGCGCCAGCCCAACATCCTCGCGCCGATGATGGTCAAGCTGGGCGACGCCGACGCCGCGCTCTCCGGACTGGCGCACCACTACCCCGACGTCATCCGCCCCGCGCTGCAGATCCATCACACCGCGCCGGGCACGCGGCTGGTGGCGGGCGTGTACATCATGATCGTCAACGACCGGCCCTATCTGTTCACCGACGCTACGGTCAACATCGAGCCGTCGTCGGAAGATCTGGCCGACATCGCCTGCCTGGCCGCTGAATTCGCCCGCAAGCTGGGGCTGGAGCCGCGGGTGGCCCTGCTCTCCTTCTCCAACTTCGGCTCGACCCGCCATCCCCACGCGGACAAGGTGCGCCGGGCCGTCGAGCTGGTGCGGGGGCGCTGCCCTGGCCTGGCCGTGGACGGCGAGATGCAGGCCGACACCGCGGTGGTGCCGGAGATCGTGGACGAGCGTTTCCCCTTCAGCCAGGTGCGCGACGCCAACGTGCTGGTGTTCCCGTCGTTGGATGCGGCCAACGTCGCCTACAAGCTGCTGGCCCGGCTGGGCGGCGCCGAGACCATCGGCCCGATCCTGCTGGGCATGGGCGCGCCGGTGCATGTGCTGCAAGCCGGCGACGACGTGCGCGACATCGTGGACATCGCGGCGGTGGCGGTGATGGACGCGACGGGGTGTTGAGGACGCAAGACATGAATCGTCGAGAAGCATTCGCTGCCACCGTGGCGCATCGTGAACCTGACCGCGTGCTGGTGGACTATGGCAAACACATCGGCTCGTTCCACCGGCTGGCGTATGGGCGGCTGCGCGGCTACGCGCCGGAGCTGGGCCTGCCTGCCGAGCCGACCATCCTCGATCGCATGGCGCAGAACGTCGTCCTGCCGGAAGCGTTGTGCCAGCGGCTGGGGCTGGATTTTCGCTGGATCGTCCCGCGCTGGGTGGATGTGCGCGACGTCGAGATTGACGGAGAGTCGGGCTACGTGGACATGTGGCGCACGCCGCACAAGTGGACCGATGTCGGCAGCTACTTCGCCATCGCCGCGCACCCTTTGGGCCGAGAGGATCTGACCGAGGCCGATCTGGCCGCGTTCGACTGGCCCAACCCGGATCAACCGGCCCTGTTCGCCGGCTTGGCCGAACAGGCGCGACGCTGGCACGAGACGACCGACTATGTGGTGGGCGCCGATGGCATCAAGGTCGGCATCCTGCAGACCGCGTCGCAGCTCCGCGGCTACGACAAGCTGTTCACCGACTTTGCACTCAACCCCGACCTGGCCCACGCGCTGCTGAGCCGCATCTCGGCGGTGATCAACGAGATGTACCGCCGCTACATGGCCGCGGCCGGCCGCTACGTGCAGGTCGTGGTGATCACCGACGACCAGGGCACGCAGAAGTCGCTGATGGTCTCCCCGCGCATGTTCCGGGCGTTCATCAAACCGTACCTGAAGTCGTTGATCGAAACGATCAAAGGCGCGGCCGACGTCAAGGTGCTGATGCACTGCGACGGCGCCATTGTGCCCATCCTGCCCGACCTGATCGAGATCGGCGTGGACATCATCAACCCGGTGCAGACGGTGGTGGTCGGGCTGGAGGACACCTTCGCGCTGAAGGAGCGATTCGGCGACCGCATCACCTTCCACGGCGGACTGGACGTGCAGCAGGTCGTCCCCAACGCCACGCCGGAGAGCTTGCGCGGCGAGGTGGCGCGGCGCTTGTACGACCTGGGCCGGGGCGGCGGTTACATCCTGGCGCCGTGCCACAACATCAGCTTCGACGTGCCGCCCGCAAACGTGCTGGCGCTGTTCGACGCCGCGCACGAGCTGGGGCGGTATCCGCTGCGACTATCTGAATAGTTGCCAGGAGCAGAACAACATGCAGAATCCAAAAGTCACCAACGAAGAAATGCTGGGGCGCATCGTGCGCTTCGGCGAATTGACGCGGCCGGAAAACGCCGTGCCGGTCATGTTCATTGACAGCGTGCTGCCGGGCCACCAACGCATGAACTGGGCGGTGATTGGCGACACGGCCAGCGAGAACCCGGACTTCAAGCCCGCCATCACTGCGCCGCACAAATTCCAGATCGGCGTCTTCATGTGCCCGCCGAACGCCGGCCCGGCCTGGCACACCCACGACTACATCGAGCTCTTCATGCCCCTCGGCGGGAGGTGGCGCTTCCACTGGGGCAGCAATCCCGACGGCGCCGAAGAAGGCCACGCCGACCTGGAGCCGTTCGACATGATCTCCATGCCGCCGGGAGTCTGGCGCGCGTTCGAGAACATCTCTGATCAGGCTGCTTTCTGCTTCGCCGTGCTGGAGCCGCACGAGGTCTTTGCGGGCAAGGATCCTTATTGGGGCGCGGAAGTCATCCGCCAGGCCGCGGCCCTGGGCTTCGTCGCGGACGACAAGGGGCAGATGATCAAGCCGCCGAACTACGCTGAGATCGAGCAGCGGGTCACGGCAGGACTGGTGGCATGGCTGCAAAAGTAGAGGCAGCCATCCCAGCAAGCCCCTTCTTTGCAGGACTGCCGTCCGAGTGGCCGATGGATCTGCGTCCGATGATCCGAGCGCGCGTGGATGCCAGCGCGCCCAAGCTCGTCGTGCTCGACGATGATCCCACGGGCACACAAACAGTGCACGACGTGCCGGTGCTTACAGCATGGGAGGTCGAACTCTTGTGCCAAGAGCTGGCCGACCCTTCGCCGGTCTGCTACATCCTCACCAATTCACGGAGCTTGCCGGCTGCTGACGCCATCGCCCTTAACGGCACGCTCGGACGCAACTTAACGAGCGCGGTACAGCAGGTCGGCCGAGCAGTGACGATCGTCTCACGCAGCGATTCCACACTGCGCGGGCACTTCCCTCACGAAGTGGACGCGCTGGCGGATGCCCTGGGCGGTGATTTTGATGCCTGTCTGCTTGTCCCCTTCTTCGAGGAGGGCGGACGCTACACGGCCGCTGACGTGCACTACGTGGCTGAGGGCGATCGCCTGATCCCGGCGGGACAAACGCCGTTTGCCGCCGATGCTGCGTTCGGCTACCGATCTTCCAACCTGCGCGATTGGGTGGCGGAGAAGACAGCCGGCCGCGTGCGTGCGGAGGAGGTTGCCAGTATCTCGCTAGAGGATCTACGCTGCGGCGGGCCCGACTGCGTGACGGAACGGCTGGCTGCACTGCCAAGCGGCAGCTATTGCATCGTCAACGCCGTCAGCTATCGCGACCTGGAGGTTTTCGTGGCCGGGCTCCTGGACGCTGAAGCGGCCGGGAAGCGTTTCATCTATCGCACTGCCTCATCCTTCGTTCAGGTGCGGGCAGGCCAGACGCCGCGTCCTCTCCTCACCTGCACTGACTTGGCGCTGCCGGCCACAGGGGGCTGCTTGATCATTGTTGGTTCCTACGTGCCCCGCACCACCGCCCAGGTCGCTGCATTGTTGGCAACAGGCATCCGGCGCGTTGAGATCAACGTGGCCGCGTTGCTTGACCCAGCCAGGCGCGAAGCCGAGATCGCGTGTGCAGCAGGCGAGGTCAATGCTGCGCTGGCTGCAAGCGATGACGTGCTGGTCTACACCAGCCGGCGCTTGGTGACAGCCGGCGCCCCGTCCGCCAGCCTGGCGATCGGCCAGCAGGTTTCCGATGGCTTGATCGCGATTCTGCAAACGGTCGCACTCCGGCCGCGTTATCTGATCGCTAAAGGCGGGATCACCTCCAGCGACATCGCGACCCGCGGCCTGGGTGTCAGGCGGGCTTGGGTGCAAGGGCAGGTCTTGCCCGGTGTACCCGTCTGGGTAACGGGGCCTGAGAGCCGCCACCCCGATCTTACCTACATCGTTTTTCCTGGCAACGTGGGCGCCGAGAACGCCCTGGCCGAAATTGTTAATGCGTTGCGGCCTTAAGCGCCCGCGCGAAAGGAAATTATGTTATGCGAACTTTCGACAATACCGTTAAACGCAAGCTCCAAGCCGGGGGGAAGGTCGTCGGCGCGTGGGCGCAGATCGCTAGCCCCATCAGCGCCGAGATTTTGGCCGAGGCCGGGTTCGACGTCGTAATGATTGATCTGGAGCACGGGCCGGGCGACATCCTGACCCTAATCGCTCAAATCCAGGCCATGAAAGGCAACCCGGCGCTGCCGTTCGTGCGCGCGCCGTGGAACGACTTCGTCGCGCTCAAACGCATCCTGGACGCGGGCGTCTACGGCGTGCTGGTGCCTTACGTCAACACCCGGGCCGAGGCTGAGGCGGCCGTGCGCGGCTGCAAGTACCCGCCCGACGGCATCCGTGGCATCGCCGGCAGCCCCCGCGCGCCCGGCTACGGTCAAAACGCCCTGGCCTACCTCAAGCGCGCCAACGATGAGGTGCTGGTAATGTCTGCGGTGGAGACGCCGGAGGCAGTCGCTAACCTGGACGAGATCCTGGCCGTGCCGGGGCTGGACGGCATCTTCATCGGGCCGATGGACCTCTCGACCTCCATGGGCTACTTCGCCGATCCCTCCCAGCCCGAAGTGCAGGCTGCCATCGCAACGATTGAGGCGAAAGTGTTGGCCGCGGGCAAGTTCCTGGCGACGGTGGCGGGCAATTGGGCGCAGGCGCAAAAGCTTTACGCCCGCGGCTACGGCCTGCTGTTGGTGCTGGCCGATGGCACCGCGCTGGCCGGCCTGGCCGCCGAGCGCGTGGCGCAGTTCCGCAAAGAATATGGATCGTAGGGGCGGGTTTCTGCCGTTTGGCGGCGTAATGCTTGCCCCGGCGAGCAGTGGGTATGTACGCGTTTTCCCGCAACGGCGCAAAACCCGCCCCAGGGCATGGTCGGGGCGGGTTTCTGCCGTTTGGCGGCGTAATGCCTGCAAAGACGATTCGTGGAGATATCCACGTCATCTCGTTGAGGCGCAAAACCCGCCCCTACATTGTTCCTACGTGAGGTGAAAATGCTATCGCAAACCGTTGACCTGGAAGCGCGTGACCCGCGCCTGGCCGAGATCATTGCGTTGGATGCGCAGATGGCGCCGCTGGCAACCGGCTTCCAGTTCCTCGAGGGCCCGGTATGGCTGCCGGATGAGAGTGCGCTGGTATTCAGCGACATCCCCGGCGATACCATGTACCTGTGGTCAAGCGAGGCGTCACCGATTCGGAATCGAGGCTTTAGCCGGTCAAGTGGTCAACGCGAGAAACCGGCTGAAGCCTCGATTCCAGAAACGGGGGCAGGCGTTGTCGGCGCGACGGTCTTCCGCCGGCCCAGCCACAAGGCCAACGGTAATACGCTGGATCGCCAGGGCCGCATCCTCACCTGCGAGCACGCGACCAGCCGGGTGGTGCGGCAGGAGCCGGATGGCCGCGTGACCGTGCTGGCCTCGCACTACGACGGCAAGGAGTTGAACAGCCCCAACGACATCGTGGTGCGGAGCGACGGCGCGATCTACTTCACCGATCCCAACTTCGGCCGGCGGAACACGCGCGTCGGTGTAGCGCGGCCGCAACAGCAGCCTTGCCAGGCCGTCTACCGGCTTGACCCGGAGACGGGCGCGCTGACCCCTATGGCCGATGACTTCGACCAGCCTAACGGCCTGTGCTTCTCGCCCGACGAGACGCAACTCTTCGTCAACGATTCCCCGCGCGGGCACATCCGCGTCTTCGATGTGCTGCCGGACGGCGGGCTGCGGGGCGGCCGGGTGTGGGCTGAGGTGCGTGGGACAGGGCCGGGCGTGCCCGACGGCATGAAGATTGACGCGCTCGACAACCTCTACTGCGCCGGGCCGGGCGGCATCCACGTCTTCGATCCGGGCGCGGCCTGCCTGGGCGTGATCCGTATGCCCGAACAGGCGGCCAACTTCTGCTGGGGCGGCGCAGACCTGCGCGACCTGTTCATCTGCGCCACAACGACGTTGTGGCGGGTGCGGGTGCAGATCGCCGGTTGTCCGGCAGCACCGCGTCGTTGTTCGGACCATATTCTGGAATCGAGGCTTTAGCCCATTGGTCACAAGTTAAGCTAAACAGGAGGTTGTCAAATTGGCCGTAGGCGCAATCTCTGGCATGATTGGGCCATGGCCAAGAAAACACAGCACAGCAACACCAAACAGAGCAAGAAAAGCTCCGTGCGGCATACCCGCGCGATTCAGCGGGATCGCAGCAAGCGTCCAATCGTTGCGCCGCCGGATGAACAGATCGAAGAACGACTGAACACGCTGGTGGTACCCGCCATCGCGACGCAGCAGACCGAAGTGCGCAAACTAGGCTTGCGCAGCCGCTTGTTGCCGCTGTCCGTGATGGTGGCGCTCGTCATCAGCCTGATCTGGCGCCAACTGGGGGCGGGCGGCAGCGAAGCGGCTCGTTTGCTGAGTACCGAAGGCATGCTTTGGAGCGGCATCATTGCGGTGACGCAGCAAGCGATCTCGTTACGCTTGCGGGTGTTTCCGGCGTCGCTCTTCCTGGGCGTGTTGCAGGCCCTGTTACCGATCCTGACGGCGCGCTGGCAGGTGCGGCAACGCCCCCTGCCGCGGGCCCTGGCGTGGGCCCAGGCCCACTACACAGCTGTATTGCTCACAGATGGCTCAACGCTGGACGCTTTATTGCGCAAGGTGGGCCTATTGCGCGACGCCGACACGAACCCATTAGCCGGTCGCATGTTGGCGCTGTTGGATCTGGCCGGCCTCCTGCCGCGTCAGGTTTGGTATGACGCCGATGCGAACGCCAGTGATCAACGCTTTTGGCCCCAGATCCTGACCAGCGTGCCGCGTGGCGCGCTGCTGATCTTCGACATGGGTTTCAACAATTTCGCCAGGTTCGCCGAATTGACCGTGGCCCAGGTGACCTGGCTCACGCGGGCCAAAAGTAATCTCAAGTACGAAGTTGAGCGCTGCCTGTGCCGCACCAGCCAAGTGCGCGACTTGCTGGTGTGGATCGGCGCAGACGGCGTGCGCCAGCAGGTGCGGCTGATCGCGGTCTGCTACCAGGGCAAGTGGTATCGTTACCTGACCAATGAACTCGACCCGGCCCAGTTGCCCGTCGCGTATGCCGTGGCCCTCTATTGGCAGCGCTGGCGCATTGAAGACGCTTTCAACATCGTCAAACGTCTCTTGGGCCTGGCGTACTTCTGGACCGGCGCCCAGAATGGCGTCGAACTCCAGGTCTGGGCCACTTGGCTGGTCTACGGCGTATTGGTAGACCTGACGGATGCAGTTGCTGAAGCCCTGCAGCGACCCTACGCCCAGATTTCGCTCGAAATGGTCTACCGCGGCCTGCCTTACTTCGCGGGGGCTTACCAGCGCGGGGAGGCCGATGATCCGGTCGAGTATCTGGCAGCCCATCGCAAGCTGCTTGGCATTGTCAAACGCAAACGCAAGCTCGACCCACTACCCACTCTGCTCGATTTGACAATGCCGGGAAAGGCTTAACTTGTGACCAATGGCTTTAGCCGGTCGTGTCCGTTGCCCAGAGAAACCGGCTGAAGCCTTGACTCCAGTGTGCGCACAGACCCAGACTCTGGTTGACAAGCTACACGTATCGCCGAAGGAGAAAAGCTCAGTGTTGGAAATCCACGATCTGAATCATGTCAACATGGTGGTGCGAGACCTTGTCGCCGCGAAACGCTTTTACTGTAATGTCTTGGGCATGGAAGATCTGCCGCGGCCGGCCGATTTGCAGGTGCGAGGTGCGTGGCTGCGCAGCCGTAGCGCCGAGATCCATCTCATCGTTGAAGCTTATGCCACCCATGCGCCCGGCGATCTTTCTTACGCTGTTGCCGGGCAGCCGGGCATTGACCTGGGATCGTCTCGCCATTTCTCGTTGGTCATCAACGACACCGAGGCGCTGCTGCAACGGCTGGACGAGCATGGGGTCGCCATTGCGTTCGGCCCGGTGACGCGCTTCGGCGGCATCATGCAGACGTACTGTTACGACCCCGACGGCCACCTGGTCGAATTCACGCAGTTGCCGGGATAGCTGCGGCGTCCCACGCGCGCAGCGTCTGTTTGTTTACGGTGCAGTGCGCCAGCATGACGGGGTCTATCGTAACGCCGAGCCCTGGCCCGGCCGGCACGTCAATCGTGCTATCCGGATTCAGGGCGAAGCTTTCCTCGGTGATGTCCTGCAGGTAGTACCGCTCGGTGGCGGAGATGTCGCCGGGCAGGGTGAAGCCGGGCAGGCTGGCCAGTGCCAGGTTGCTGGCGCGGCCTACGCCTGTCTCCAGCATCCCGCCGCACCACACCGGCACACCGGCCGCGCGGCATAGATCGTGGATGGCGAGCTACGCTGGGGCGGCCGCTCCGGCAACCGGGCCTATCTGCGCCACGGCCAGTTGCGCTACACGGTGACGCCGGAAGGGGAG
>Ga0172370_10004956_pt1 | contig 17481 bp, 7 predicted proteins | sample LakKiv5m_FD_114538 | JGI IMG/M metagenome (GOLD analysis project Ga0172370, IMG submission 114538) | Freshwater microbial communities from Kabuno Bay, South-Kivu, Congo - kab_022012_11.5m | ecosystem: Environmental > Aquatic > Freshwater > Lake | place: Democratic Republic of the Congo...
TTCTGAAGGTTCGCTGGTTTATGCAATTCCCAACCCGGTAAATAATGCCTATACCATTGGATTTATAGGTACAAATGTAAAACAAGCTGTTCCGGGGTTAACACGGCTGTTAAGTCACTACGGCAAATACTCTTTCCTTGGTTTTGAAGGCGAACGGCCCGATAATGTTATTAAAGGGAACTTCCCTGCCTTAAATTCACCCCTGTTTTATACCATCCCTTATGATGGTAAATACCTTGGTACAAATGCTGTATTAGAACCGGCAAAAGCCCTGATTGAATAATTTAACTTGTTGACCGGTCGAAAGAAATTGCCATTCCACTTTTTATGAAGCAGGAAATGTATTAGAAATTTCCGAACAAAAACCGAAGTATTGCAAAACCATTGTTGTTAGGTTGATCGATCCCATTACTGAGAACAGTCTGTAATGATGTTTATAATACTTTTTGTCAACCAGCTTTTGATAAAGTTTTATCCTGCCCTGGATTTCGAAAATAACCCGCTGAACCTTAAAAATGTTCCGGCAATTGTTAGTGCCGAAAGCAGGAAAGTATTCAAGTTCGACAGGAAGTTTTGTTGAGTCACAAAAAGAAAGATGGCAATGCTTATTGCGACAAGGATCAGAGGTATTCTCATCCGGCTCCAGTTGCCCGTAATTTTGATATTTTTTTGAAGGACATCAAATTCAGTCATGTCAACTTCGGTTAAAATAAAATTCCTGAAACTCCGACTCACAATTTCGATAGTATCCTTAAGTTTTAATATTTCTTTGTTGAGTAACGATTTTATGATCTCGCGATTATTCATGTTTACCACCGAATCTTCGGCCAGGTCGAGCAAAACAAACTGTTCTTCATTTGATAATGAATTCCAGGTTGTCCGGTAATAAGCATGTGAAAATTCCTGGATTTTGAGAATGAAATCTTCGATTCTGCTGCAATGCTCAGCAGTATCAGGGATTTCACGACAAGTGCAATTTTTATTGTTCCAGCAATCTTCAAAATCAAGTGCCAAAAATGGTATAAATTCCAGAATATCAGGATTAAATTCTGCTTCTCTCAACAAAACCGATTTAAATATTTCGCAGGAAGGCAAGATTCCGGTATCGGTTGGTATTTGTTTTACATAAAAAATGGCCATAGTGGAAACCAGAGATTCAAAATGGCGAAGATGCGTTTTGAAAATCCTTTGATCAGCTTCATTTTTCCATAGATCGGTGAGTGAAGTAATGAGCTGACGGGGTGTTTTACTTAACCACAGGGCGACGGGCTGGGTTGCTAAAAGACTCTCCGCAGGTTTTAATCTCTTTTCGAGGTCAACCGGACTTTTTATTCCTTTGTCAAAATTGACAACAATTAGATTTTCATCATTGGAATTGATGGGCATTTGATCTGTCTTTGCCAGATTAATATAACTCCACCCATATTCCTTTATGGTGTCACCGTTTGGTTTCTGAACAGATACGACCACTGCATTTTTTTTGTTTGTCCTGAGTATATCCAGAAACTTTTCAAGGTCAACTCTGCCATCATCGAGTTCCTGGTAAGGGAAAAGCCGCCTGACAATATACTTTACCAAAAGATAAAACAGAAACATCACGATAACGAATATCAGCCAAAAAGCGATAACCCCCTTGCTCAGGCTATCGGATTCGTCCAAAGGATTGTAAATCCCCAATCCCGTTGGTGACGAGAATAATGTGTCGGTTACGGTTTCCTTCTCTCCTGTGGATGACCAGGCTAATTCTTCGAATGTCAGTGCCAGATTGGAATTTTTGTCTTCCAAAAACCGGATTGCCGAAATCGAATCGAATGTTAGTGGGGTGGACTCTCCCATGATCCTGTAAAAATTTGACCGGATAACCGACACAAATTGATTTGAAAATAATTCAGGAATACTATCGGATTTAAATTTTTTGGAATTTTCAGGAGTAATTCCCGAAATTGCCTTATAGTAAAGGCCTTTTTTGATTCTGGTATTGAATAAAGCATTACAGCTTTTTTTCGTGTAATTTTCGGTGTAGAAATTTCTCAACGCTTCGGTTCTCTCGTTGATTTTGTGTGCAAGATCATATTCCTGGCTGATTGTATAAACTTTACCTTCTCCGGCAGCGAACCTGCTCATTATAAAAAATGCAGGTAAAAAGGATGAAACGACCAGCCAGCTAAATAAGAAATATGCGTAAATATTAAGATAGCGCCAGGGTGTTTCGGTTGACGTTTCTTCTGGTTTAGCTTTTCTTGCTTTATAATAATTAAGTGTAAAGAATATCAGGGTGTAATGGAGGATAATAAACAAAAAGAAAAACAATAAAAATGCAGCAACTGAAATTGATCTGAATCCTCCTGAAATCCCCAACAGGATTAAAACCAGTATAATTGAGCAATTTACATTAAGCAGCATTTTATAAATTCTGCTTTTGCTTTGTTTTGGAGTAAGCCACGAAAAAAAGTAGGCTTTCCCTTTGAGTTTACTGGTTTGGTAGTGAAAAAGCTTAAAAATCAAAACAATCAGTAAAAGAATGATATAAACCAATGCAAAATAAACAGTTACAAATGTTGTGGCAAGGGCTTCCATGGCGTTGGTCCTGGCAGGATCAAATAAAGTAACCATGAAAAGCTGGGTCTTATTAACCGGTGAAATATACAGAAGGTGCTTTTGATGGTTGAACTTAACGATAAACTTTGTTGTGGCATTTGATTTTAAAGCCTGGATTAATCGCTGATCATTATTGGATTCTTCAATCAGATTGTCGCTCAGATTGAGTATTTCTTCCGAATCGTACCATACCCTGCCGGATTTTTCGATTAAACAGAATTCGTACCCGTCAGGCAATACAGGTTTTTTTAATGAATACATCGATGAAGTAATAGCTGTTATTTTGCTTTCTTCCGGTTTTCCTGACAACATCGAAAAGGCAATAATCCAATCACCGGAAGTATTCGAATAAACAGGTTCCATATTATACCAGGTTGTTACACCATCGATTGTCTTTTTATATTTATCCGGATGTAAAAAATAGTCGCGGGTGGAAACATTGGATTTTTCTCCGTTTTTATACGTTGTGAGATATAAAGGTTGGTTCCCTGCATAATCTGCCGGGAAAAAGGCTTTAAAATACCGGTATTGGAATGGCTTTAGGTCTTCAATGTCTGATTCGAGAATTGAAGTAACGGGCTTCTCTCTTTCTTCAAATCCGGCATTTCGATAGGCCTTCAGTTGGTGTAACATCAGGTCCGACTCTTTGATAAATTCATTTTTAACCGTCTCATTTAATTTTTTTAGAAGTTCGTAATTGGTGTCCTTTAACCTGTTACTTAAAAGAACTTCCGACATGAGGACAACCAGTAAAATAGGACCGCTGATGAGTGAAATCCCTGCCATTGTCACTTCCATCCGCGAAAATTTTTCGAGTGGCCCGGATAAAAAAACCTTTAATATGGGAAAACTAAAAATGATCGAAAGCAGGGTAAGAGTAAATATGCCAAGTATTTCAGAAGGCAGGCTTCTTTTCCATGATAAAAATGTTCCTTCTTCGATCAAACCACCCAGGTACCAGTCGGGCCCGGCATTTAACCGGACGGGAACCGCAAAAAACAAATAGTCTTTTCCCTGTATTTTGACTTTCTGAATGAAACCGGCCTGGATAAGCAAAACCGAATCCCCTTCGGATTTTCCTGCAAGACTTGAAAAACTTAACAGCGAATTTTGTGTTTCAACCTTTTTAAATTTTTCTTTCGAAAAATTGGCATCCCCTCCAAAGGTGCTAAATACTATGGTGTCGTTCCGAAGCAACACATATCGCGAGAAAAATTCATTCCGGGCAAGCAGGGGAGTTATGAAATTATTGATACTCATGTTGTACCAATGGTTTTCACTATCTGTATAGAGAAGTGAATCGAGAGGTTTTTTTTTGGGTGCGGAAGATGTCAAAAAAAGATAGTTCTTAATCGAATTTGTTCCCAACCTTTTATCTGAACCAGTCGGTTTTTGAAATACACTATTCGCCACTACTTTTCTTATCACTGTGTCCTTTTCCTTCATTGCCACACCCAGCTGGTTAAGCGTTCGGAACCCACGTTGTTCGAGTGTTCCCTGGTTTTTCGACAGACGGATAAAAAAGTAAAGGCTGAGAAGCAGCATAATCATCACGAAAGCTGTAATGGCTATCCCCGACATCCCTATTTTTGTATTGAATAGTTTCATAGTTATTTTTATAAGTTATGTGCACAAATGTAGATATAATTGATCCGTATTGCAAGAGCAAGTTAAGGTTTATATATTTCTTAACGGAAGTTCATAAAGATGATCTAAAAATTCCTTAAGATCATTTACTTAACTTATCAAACCTTTGATGCTACTTCGGAAATAAATTAAAAAAAGCTTGTTTTAGTAAATTTTCTTTCAGTAATTTTACAGGACGATGAAAACGGTTTTTGAAACAATAATTTTTACTTAACCTGGACGAATTATGAAAATCAATAAATTACTTTTATTAACAAGCTTTTTGCTTCCTTTAAGCCTTATCGCACAATGGACCTTACAAGATCCGGGCTTTGATGAACCAATGGAAATAACCTATGTTCATGCGGTTAATGAAAATGTGGTTTGGATTGCAGCCCATAAGCCCGGAGCATCAGGCATGGAAGCCCCTGTATTTGCGCGTACGTTGGACGGAGGGAATAGCTGGATTCCGGATTCCCTGGAAGGAATGGCTGGGATCAATTCATCAATGATTTTCGCTTTCGACGAAAACACCGCATGGATACCTATGTTTGTAGTAGTTGACGGATGGACGCAGCAGGGCATTTATAAAACTTCCGATGGCGGCGAAACATGGAACCGACAGCCTGGCGCTTTTGATTTCTGGCTTTCCTTTCCCAACAATGTTTATTTCTTTGATGCGGATAATGGAGTTGCAACAGGTGATAATCAAGGTGGTTATTTTGAGCTTTATACAACCACAAACGGCGGCGGGAGTTGGGAAAGAGTTCCGGAAGCAAACATTCCTTCACCATTACCTGATGAAGCAGGAATCGTTGGTCATTTTGATGCGGTAGGAGCCGTCTTTTGGTTTTCAACAAACAGAGGACGGGTTTATCGCTCTGCCGATAGGGGATACACCTGGTCGGTTTCGCAAACTGACTTCGGGTCTCAAATCGAAATCGCATTCAACAGCCAGGCCCATGGCATCGTTCTGGATCGCACCACATGGCAATCGGAAGCAGTCAGCGAAACCAATGATGGCGGATTAACCTGGTCGCTGGTCGAACATACGGGTCATCCTTTGATTTGGGATATACATTATATCCCGGGAACTCCATCAACTTTTATTTCCGATAACAACGGAGTTTCATTTTCACTCAACGGTGGTCACGACTGGCATTATCTTCCCGGTACTGAAGGTGTTCAGTACTTTAAAAGCGATTGGTACAACAACACGACAGGCTGGGTAGGTGGAATTAATAACGCTACCAACCGGGCAACAATAAATAAATACAATGGTCCTGGAATAACAGGTTTAACCTTTTCGGCATCCGAAATCAATTTTGGTGATGTTCAACTGGGATCAACCTCTGTAACATCGCTGTCACTTAACAACCTGAGCGAAACCGAAATTAATGTTCTGGATTTATATACTGACAATTCCGATTTTTGGCTTTCATCAAACTCAGGTACAATCGCAGCTGGAGAAAGCATGGTAGTGGATGTTTTTTTTACCCCTTCATCAATGGGTGAGGCTACAGCAACACTCTACATCGAGCCGGATTTTCCCGACCTGACTTCAGTTACGATTGCATTGTCGGGAAATGGTGTTTCAGCGGCAGCTGATCTTATCGTAGATCCTGATCAGCTTGAGGCAACTTTATTTACCGGAGAAGTACAAACAGGTAATCTTACCATAACAAATATTGGAGATGTGGATATTAATTACCAGCTTGATATTCCGGATTTTACATCATTGGATATGCTTGGCTGGAATTATGCTTCAACCCCGCTCGGAAGTGGAAGTGGAATTCTTGGCCAGGAACCCGACCAGGCTATGTTTGTTAAGGATTTTAATATAAGCGAATTTAGTGTTGCCACGATTTATCTTGGCTTCGATGATGGTGCCAGGATTTGGATTAACGGTACACTTGCTTTTGATTTTTTACACGACGACCATAGTATCGAATATTGGAATGTTGAAGAAGATGTAAGCGCGTATCTTGTTCAGGGACGAAACCGGATAAGCGTGGTTGTTTTTAATGGAATCTATAGCGGTTGTTGTGAAGGAGCTTTCGACTGCCAGTTGACGGTTGATGAAGTAGATGTAATTGTGAGCGGTGATATGTATCCGGGTGCACCGGAAGCTATGTGGCATTATTTTGGCCAGACCGGAGAAAGATTGGTTCCCCCCAAAGATGCGAATGATTTTAATTGGTGGGATTCCGGCTATGGAATTTACGACTGGCTTCAGATCAGCAACCTGGCCGGACAGGAATTAAGTTGCCTGGGATGGAATCTAGCATCAACACCCTTCATTGATAGAAATGACCTGCTTTTTAATGCACCCGATAATGCACAATTTATCAAGGATTTTATTGTCGGGGCCTATTCAACAGCAATTTTAAATTTAGGTTTCGATGATGGCTGTATGGTTTGGCTCAACGGAATAATGGTATTTGATTTTCATGATGAGGTTCACGGTGTGAATTATTGGGATCAGGAACTTAATATTTCGGATTTTTTACAATCTGGCCGAAACCGCATTGCAGTTGAAGTTTACAATGGAATTTATGGTGGTGGCGGTGGTGGTGGTTTCGATTGTGAGTTGATTATTGATGACGTTCCTGTAATTAAAAGAGGTGATCAAAATTATGGGGAACCTGAAGCATTATGGTATTATTACGGACAAGCCGGACAAATACTCACACCTCCACAGGCAGGAAACGGTAATATTTGGTCGGATAAGAATTATGGAACCGGTGCAACATCTGTAGGAGAAAACCTGCAAAATATGGGATGGAATTTCGACACAACCCCATTTTTTCAAAGATTTGATATTCTTGCATTTCCTCCCGACAATGCGCAGTTTATCAAGGATATAAATATAGGAGATTATTCATCAGCAACACTGAATTTAGGTTACGACGACGGTTGCAGGGTATGGATTAACGGGATACTTGCGTTTGATTTTCATGAAGACGTTAATGGTCTGATTTATTGGAACAGGGAGAATCTTGATGTCACCGGAATGTTGCTGCCTGGAAGAAACCGGATAGCTGTTGAAGTTTACAATGGGGTTTGGGGAGGCGCTGGCTGGGGTAGCTTTGATTGTCAGCTTACTGTTGATGGTATAGATTTGATTAAACCAGGGAATGTTTACAGTGGTGAACCTGAAGCCATGTGGTATTTTTATGGTCAGGCCGGACAAATGCTGACTCCGCCGGTCGACCAAAATGGAAATGTATGGAATGCATTTAATTACGGTGAAAGTGTTCCGGTTTTCCAAACCAGTTACTCCGGAATTATTGCCGCCGGAGAAACCGAAAGTTTTCAGGTCAGATTGGATGCATCTGGGTTACCCGGAGGCAATTATGAAGACGTACTTCGTATATACAACGAAAACAGCGATACTGAAATCAGCGTACCGGTTACATTAAATGTGATATCGGATGCCCAACTGTCAGTATCACCAGCAACCCTCGATTTTGGCGATTATTATTACGATTTTCCTGAAACCATGCTGCTCACTGTTTCAAACAAGGGATTTGAAGTACTTGAAATTACAAATGTTTACAGTGATTCACCCGATGTGTACGCTGATCCGGTTAATTTTACGCTTAACCCGGGTGAGCGCACGAGTGTTGTAATTACGCTCGATACATACTACGAGGGTGTTTTCTTTTCGTCTTTATATTTTGAAAATACCAGTATGAATAACCCTCTGACGAAAGTACTAATAAGTGCAAATTGCAGGTGGAATCCAAGTCTTGTAATCCAAAATGTGGATTATTTATATGCTCATCTTGCACCCGATGAACAGGAAACTCAAAATCTGCACATCGAAAACTGGGGAGGTTCAGTACTCGATTTTACCATTCCGCAAGCTGTAAATAAATCAGTTCCATCTCAGGGAATCAGGCACAATATTTCCACCGATAAAAGCCAAATGCCAGACCAGAGGTTTATTGAACTCAATACAAAACCATCCCGTCGCGAAAACGATGTGATCAGGCACCAGAAACTGTTGAAAGGTGTACCATCTCCAACGAGCGGAAAAGTTGGTTTCCTGGGAACAATCGATCTTTTTTTTGATGATATGGAACATGGGACCAACGGCTGGACAATCGAAAACTATGAACAAACTCAAAGCCAGTGGCATCAGGTAATATTTAACAGCAACAGTCCCGAAACAAGCTGGTGGTGTGGTAATGAAACAACAGGTACTTACGACAACGGTTCGGTTGTAAATGAAGCGCTTGTTTCTCCAACAATTAAGCTACCACCAATGGAATGTTCCATCACACTGGAATTTTTTGAAAACTATGATGTTGAAGATGGATATGATCAATGTTACGTTGATATCAGCAACGACAATGGTGAAAACTGGATGAGAATTCGCGAAGGAAACCCCGGTAATTCGGAAGGCTGGGTATATACAACGCTTGATATTTCCGAATTTTGGGACCAGGAGGTCAGGATCAGATTTTTCTTTGCTGGTGATGAAAGTGTCAACGATTTCCCGGGCTGGTTTGTGGATGATATGAAAATATTGGTGAACGATTTTCCATTTTTATCCTTTTCACCTTCTGATGGAGTAGTTTATTCCGGGGAAGGCTTCGATATTGATGTAAACTTTGATGCATCTGGGATGAACGATGGATTTTACCCTGCCTTTCTGGTTTTATTCACCAACGATCCCGAAAACAACCAGTTTTTCCTGCCTGTGAACCTTGAAGTAACGTCGCAGGCTTCAACTCAAACAATTGACATTCCAGTGGGTTGGAGTGGAATTTCCACTTATGTGATTCCTGAAAATAACTTTGTAGAAGATCTTTTTGCTCCTGTAGTTGATAAACTTGTGATATTGCAAAGCGATGACGCTTTCTGGTGGCCCTCACAGTGGATCAACAACATTGGTTACTGGCATTACAACCAGGGTTATAAAATTAAGATGAATGAAGCCGTTCAGTTGGAAGTTAACGGTTTGATCCCCGGAAATCTGAAAATTAACATGCCCTCCGGATGGTCGATGCTACCGGTTTTATCCAATCAACCTGTGTCAACCTCCGTTTTCGATCCTGCCGGTACATTGGTGATTGTTAAAGATGTTGCCGGAACAGGCGTCTATTGGCCCGAATACGGAATTAATACCATCGAAAACCTTATTCCTGGAAAATCTTATTATATTCTGGTTAATGATGCCGAATCTATCATCTATCCGGATATGTGGGGAAAGACGGCAGGGAATTTCAAAGCATCACCGGCTAATTTTACATCTCCATGGAACGAGATTACCCCAACCGGGACATCCCATGTGGTGGTTATAAAATCTGGGGAGATGGAACAATTCTCACCAGGTTACATCCTTGGGGTATTTACAACCGAAGGACTTTGTGCGGGTTTTGCCGGCATATCAAATGCTTCGCAGAATATTACACTTACCGTATTTGCTGATGATCCTACTACAGCCATTAAGGAGGGTTTTTCTGTTGGGGAAAGCATGCAATTCAGGCTTTTCAAACCATCGACCGCTGAAACCATTTTGCTGGAGGCAACTTTTGATCTGTCACTACCCAATCAGGGTAATTTTACCGCCGAAGGTTTATCGGCTATTTCCAGGTTAAAAGAGACTTCCGTATATATTTCTGAGCCTGCAAATGAGGGAATTAATATTTTCCCGAATCCCACTGCCGGAATCCTGCAGATACTGACTTCCGTTCCGGTTGAAAGACTTGAAGTTATCGATGTAGCAGGAATTAAGGTTTTGACAATTGAGAGGAAGTTACAACCATGCGACAAGATTGATATTTCGGATTTACCTGGAGGGATTTACCAGATCAGAATGGTCACATCCTATAAAACTGTGGTTCAAAAGATCATTAAATATTAACAAAATCTGATTTCGAAAAGACGCTCCGCCTCAAAGTGGGGCGTTTTTTTTTACATTCGCGCCTTTTTCTGGCATCAGCTTATCCAAAATGTCTTTTTTAGAAATACTTGCAGATTATGGAAACTGGGCAATCTTATCGTTGTCAGCATTAGCATTTATTGCTGGTTTTATTGATGCCGTTGTAGGCGGCGGCGGATTAGTTCAAATTCCTGCTTTGTTGGTGTTCTTTCCAAATACCCCTGTCCCAACGCTTTTTGGAACAAACAAAATTGCAGCGCTATCAGGAACTTCCATTGCTGCCGTTCAATATTCAAGAAGAATAATATTTGATTTCAAACTGCTTGCAATCATCTCGTTAAGTGCTTTTGTAGCATCGTATTTTGGAGCAAAAACAGTGAGTTTGATCAATTCAGCCACCCTCAAACCCCTGGTTTTATTTATTCTGATTGCAATCGCAATTTATACGTTCTTTAAAAAAGATCTCGGTTCGTTTAAAACCAGGCAGTTATCGCATAAAAGGCAATTATTTTTTGCTGCAATTATTGGACTTTTGGTTGGATTTTATGATGGTTTTTTTGGCCCGGGAACCGGAAGTTTTTTTGTACTGGCATTTGTGGTAATTCTTGGATTTGAATTTGTTGAAGCTTCGGCATATTCAAAAGTAGTAAACTGTATAACCAACATTTCAGCGTTGATAATTTTCATCAGGCAGGGTAATTTCATCATTGAAATTGCAGTTTTGATGGCAGTTTTTAATGTATTGGGAAGTGTTCTTGGCAGCAAAATGGCCATTAAACGCGGGAATGGTTTTATCAGGATTTTCTTTTTACTTATTGTAAATGTGATGATTGCAAAATACAGTATTGATGTTTTTTCTTCATATTTCTGATGAGTTAATATTGATGAGCACAGGTGACCGACTAAATTGTTTATCCCCTACGGGGAATATTTAAGTCTATCGCATCTCATTATTTTACAATACTTTATCCGCTACGCGGAATTCGCCGTAGGCGATAAAGTATTGTAGAAAAAAGTACACCCCCCGAGTCAAGAATACCTCGTAGAGCCCGCCTGACCATCGGGCAGGGTTAAAGAAATAAATGGTTTCAGGACGATTTAATAATTTTACTCGGACAGTAGTGATTGATGATAAAAGATTTGTTAAATGGAAATTTGTAATTCTGCTGTTTTTTTCGGATAGTTATTTTGACTTATTTTTGCGGGCTATGAAAAAATCCTATTTGTATTTGAAAAAACTGGCAATAATTTTTGGTTTGCTGATCTTTATTTTGCCTGTATCCGGGCAGGAAAAACCCTCTTTTTTTGGAATCCGGAGTGGGATTTCTGTTCCATTTGGCAAATATCACCAAAAGTCGCTTGATGGTGGGAGTTTTACGCTTATAGGTTTTAATGCTTCTGCTGAGGGTGCCTGGTTTTTCAATCCAAAATTTGGGATCGGGGCATCAGTCGGGATGAACATGCATCCGGTTGATGTGAGACTATTGGGTTATGAAAAGGTGCAAAACGATCCGTTTCTAACCGATGTTTATATCCGCTCAAATCCCTATCTCATCATTACCGCCTTGGGAGGGTTTTACACCCAACTGCCATTAATAAAGAAACTTTCGTTTACCGGGAAAGCTTTATGTGGATTGCTGTACGGCGAAACTCCTTACCAGCTTTATAAGCCTGAATATTTTGGGGCAGGTCCCGATTATTTTGAGATAACTCCGGCAAAAGACTGGAAATTTTCCTGGCAGGCTGGTATTGGACTGCGCTACGACATAACTCCCTGTTACGGGCTTGTTTTCGATACCGACCTTGTGCTCGATAAGCTTTCCTTTGGCTTCGACACCAGTACCGGTGTGAGAACAGATGTTAAAACAATCTCCTTTTTCAATACAACACTTGGTGTGAGATTCAATTTGTAGGACTGGAAATAGCGGGCATGCAGAAATCAAAACATTAGGAACTCAAAGTACCATTAGAATTTTTTCTAATCAGCAAATTACCCCGCTACCCAGGCAGATGGTGGCTTCCGGGTTGTAAATAACGCCAAACTGTCCGGGAGCAACTCCTGAAACCGGATTTTCGGAATAAATCACATGCAGATCGCCCTCCTTTACCAAATGGCCGTTGGTGAATTCAGGCTGGTGCCTGATTTTGAATTTCACGGCTTGTTGTGTTGCATAATCCCTGTCGGGCAGGATGTTGATAAATTCAAAATGCGACAACTCGATTTTATCTCGGTACTGGGAAATCGGGTCATAACCGTTAGAAACGTAAATAATATTCCTTAGGAGATCTTTTTTTACAACGAACCAGGGTCCCTGGCTCAGGCCGAGCCCTTTGCGCTGGCCGATGGTATGAAACCAGAAACCATTGTGTTTCCCCAGCACTTTACCCGTTTCGAGTTCGATAATTTTACCGGGTTTTTCACCAACATATTTCTTGATAAAGTCGTTGTAATTGATCTTTCCCAAAAAACAAATACCCTGGCTGTCCTTGCGCATTGCCGATGGCAATTTTGCCCTGGTGGCTGCATCCCGCACTTCCTTTTTTAGCAGGCCGCCTATCGGGAAAACCAGTTTATCGAGTTGTTTCTGGCTGATCTGACCCAAAAAATAGGTCTGATCCTTAAACGAATCTTTGGCGGTTCCAAGGAATTTAATGTTATCTCTTTCCAGCGTAGTGGCATAATGTCCCGTAGAGATCAGGTCAAAATCTTTCCCGTATTTTTCTTCAAAGGCACCAAACTTGATCATTTTGTTACACATCATGTCGGGATTGGGGGTGAGGCCGTTTTTAACAGATTGTATTGTGTAACTGATCACACGGTCCCAATATTCATCCTGGAGGGAAATCACATCGAATTTACAACCATATTTTTTAGCGATAAAAGTAGTGATTTCAATATCTTCTTCCGCAGGACAGTCCACCCAGGCCGGGTCATCTTCGAGGCCGATTTTAATATAAAAAATGTGGGGATCGTATCCCTGTTCCTTCAAGAGGTGAACGGTAACCGAGCTATCTACTCCTCCTGAAACGAGCGAAGCTATCTTCTTCATTTAAAATCCTGTATTAAAAAATAAGTCATATGCCGATAATTGGTATTCCGCCAGATATTTCGCGTTTTACAATCTTCAGACACTCCATCAGTCCAATCTTTATTTACTTGATTGTTCCCCTGCTCCCAGTCCCTGTTTCTACATCAGTTTCTGGCAGGCTTTCCACCAGCGGTCTGGAATTTCATCCTTACAGGCGGTTTTATAATCGCTGTACGAACATGGTACCATAACGTGGCGGCGGTAGCGTGACTGTTTATCCTCACTTACCGGAACCTGCATCCACCAGCGGTCGGTTGATTTGCTTTTGAAAAATACAATGTTTTCTTTATGACCGGTGAGATCGACAATGTATTTTAGAAAATCTTCATTTTCCATCGGAAAATCACCTTTGCGGCTGCCAATTCCATCCAGAAAGTACCAAATCATCTGAGCGACAAGGTGAGCGGTCTGTCCATGACGGTCGAACTTTGGGTTCATTTCAAAAAAACCTGCCGACGAAAGTTTGTCACTTAAACCTGCATAGCGCATGAGCTGGCAAATTTCCTCACCATAAAAACCGTTCGGAGAAGCATTGCCATTGCCGGGAGCATCACCATAACGCACAGCCGAGATATCAAAAGTGAGCAGATCTGCATTCCTGATGATGGGCTCGGAATCTTCGAGATGTTGTCGGATAGTACCAAGACGGTGAACATCAAAATAAAGGTTGTTCATCAGTTTTACAGCACTCTGATCGACAAAATATGTTTGGTAGCCGATGTTTGCAAAATTGAAAAGATGATTGGGTTTGTGCAGGATAATCTTTGACAAATAGGATTGAGAATCAAAATTATCATCGGTCTTGGCAAGATCGAATTTTGAATCGATGCTCACCATGTTGATAATCCTTCCCAACGATTCGTAGGCAAGGTACATGGCATAAGTCAGATCCTGGCTGCCTCCCAGCACGACAGGCACAACTCCCGAACCGATCAGTTGTTCAAGTGTAGTCTTCAGCGCAAAATAGGTGTCTTTGATTTCATTACCACGCCTTATATCTCCAAGATCGACGATTCGCAGATCATATTCTCCTTTAAAAAGGCGATAAAGGTACTTCCTGATTTCAGCAGGAGCAAGCGAACAGCCGGTATTGTTGCAGGCGTTTCGATCTTCGCTGATGCCAATAATGGCAATATCAAAACCTTTAAAATCGCTTTCGGAATCTTCTTGCTGGGCAAATTCAACAACATCACCAATGCGGTTAACTTCAGGATCTTTGACGAAATTCAGCCGGTCCAGTTCAACCGGGTCGAAGTAAAGTGAGATTTCCATGGTTTAATGCATACTGAATTTATTTTTTGGCTCTTGCTGTACCTTTTTTTGCTATTGACTTTTTTGCTATTGACTTTTTTGCCGGTACCGTTTTTACAGGACGTTTATCAGCAGCTGCGATCTTTAAACAATCGTCCAGACTAAGGCTGGCCGGTTCGGTACCTTTTGGGATTTTATAATTATTTTTACCGATGGCGATGTAGGCTCCCCACCTGCCATTCAATACTTTAACATCTTCATTGTCGGCGAAAGCCCGGATTAGTTTCTCGCTGTCCTTTTTAAGTTTTTCCTTGATAATCGTAATTGCCCGTTCAGCTTCTATGGTAAGCGGATCATCGTTCTTTCCAAGTGAATAAAATTTGGATTTATGCCTTACATAAGGGCCGAACCTGCCAAGCGAGACAACCATTTCGCTGCCATCGAATTCGCCAATTGTCCGGGGAAGTTTAAACAGGTCGAGTGCATCATGGAGGCTTAGATTTTCAAGCGTCTGTCCTTTTTTGAGCGATGCAAATTTTGGCTTTTCCTCACTTTCGGTATCTCCCATCTGTACCATCGGTCCGAAACGACCAATTTTTACAAATACATTTTTACCCAATTCATTTTGTCCAAGAAGTTTTTCGCCACTGAATTTTTCACTTTTTTCGATGGTGTTTTCAACCTTTTTATGAAAAGGATCATAAAATTCACCGATCATTTTATTCCAGACTTTGTGCCCAAGTGCAATTTCATCAAATTGTTTTTCGACCTGGGCTGTAAAGTTGTAATCCATGATATTTTCGAAATACTGCATCAGGAATTTGTTTACGATGATCCCGATATCGGTTGGAACTAATTTTCCTTTTACTTCGCCGGTTTTTTCCTTTTTAACTTCTTCACCGATTTTGTTGTTTTTGAGTGTGATCAGTCTGTATTCCCGAATCCTGCCTTCCAGGTCTTCTTTGGTAACATATTCGCGTTTCTGGATGGTAGAGATGATTGGCGCATAAGTGGAAGGCCTGCCGATCCCAAGTTCTTCGAGCTTTTTAACCAGACTGGCTTCGTTGTATCTTGCCGGTGGCTGCGTAAATTTTTCGGTTGCTTCAATCTTGATGAGGGGCAATTTCTGACCCACCTGAAGTGGAGGCAAAACACCATTTTTTTCATCCTGATCGTCTTCATCAGACGATTCGAGATACACTTTCAGAAAACCGTCAAAGATCAATACTTCACCACGGGCAACGAATTGTTCTTTTGCTTTCGAAATTTCGATATTAACTGTTGTACGTTCGAGCCTGGCATTACCCATCTGTGAGGCTATGGTACGCTTCCAGATGAGACTGTATAATTTCTTCTGATCGGAATTTCCTTCGATAACCTGTTTGTCGAAATAGGATGGCCTGATGGCTTCATGCGCTTCCTGTGCACCTTTGGTTTTAGTGGTGTATTGCCTGAAATGGTAATAATTTTCGCCAAAATTATCAATAATTTCTTTTTTCGCCATGTTCAGCGCAAGATTCGACAGGTTTACCGAATCAGTCCTCATGTAAGTAATCTTGCCGGATTCGTAAAGTTGCTGTGCAACAAGCATGGTTTTTGAAACCGTAAAACCTAATTTACGGCTGGCCTCCTGCTGCAGTGTTGAAGTCGTGAATGGCGGTGCAGGCGATTTTTGTACAGGTTTCGTTTCCACAGCTTTTACGAAAAACTCAGCACCAATACATTTATTCAGAAAAACAAGTGCATCTTCTTTCTTATCAAAACGGTTGGGTAGTTCTGCATCAAGTACTGAAACTTTCCCATCTTTTTCGATTTTAAATTCGGCGGTTATCTTGAAGTATGGGACGATCTGAAAATTCTTGATTTCCTCTTCTTTTTCAACCACCAGTCGAACTGCCACCGATTGAACCCTTCCTGCCGAGAGTGCTGGTTTGACTTTACGCCATAAAACCGGTGAAAGCTCAAATCCGACAAGCCGGTCAAGCACACGCCTGGCCTGCTGTGCATCGACCAGATGCAGGTCGATTTCGCGCGGATTTTTAATTGCATCCGTGATTGCAGATTTGGTGATTTCGTGAAACACAATCCGCCTTGTTGTTTCTTTTTTGAGCTTTAGTGTCTCATACAAGTGCCAAGAAATTGCCTCTCCTTCCCGGTCCTCATCAGTCGCTAACCAAACCACTTCGGCATCTTTGGCAAGTTTTATCAGGTCGGCAATTACTTTTTTCTTATCTTCCGAAATCACATAGTCAGGCTTAAATCCCTTCTCGATGTTCACGCCCAATTGCTTTTTAGATAAATCCCTCACGTGACCGAAGCTCGATTTTACCGTGAAGTCCTTCCCTAAGAAGCCCTCAATAGTTTTTGCTTTTGCTGGTGATTCGACTATAACCAGGTTTTTAGACATACTTTACTCCTTTCAGAAAAAATCTCGTTTTAAGGGCGCAAAGGTAAAACAATTAAAATTTGGAATTCAAGCAGATAAAATGATAATATATTGAATTTTGTCAAATCCTTTCAATGATAACCGATGATTTTCAACGCTGTCCTGTAATTAATATGCAGAAGATCAAATATTAAGTAAAGGTTTAGCCAATTTTTAATGAAAATCGGAACCCGCACAAAACATTTTATCAGGTTAATTGTAAATCAACTGAAAATAAATGGCTTCGATCCATGAAGAGTAAAATTTTTCTTACTTTTCATAAATACTATGGTAAAAAGCATTGGGGATATAGAGGATGTTGAATGGGTGAAATATAAAAGTAACCACTTGCTTCTCCGGAAAATCCTTTATCTAAAGAAAACCTTACTTCAACTTAAGTCTGATCGAAGTTAGCTATGAATCAAGTCCGTTAATCTCGTTCCCTTGTAATCATTGAGTGTCCAACGTAGCTTTTTAACAGGCAGGGCTTTAAAATTCATGAAAAACCTGAATCCGGAATTGGAGTAAAGACCGATTAATTATTGTCACTTCTTTAATTTTTTTTTATCCGGATTTAATCCATGCTCCCTTAATTCAAA
>Ga0172370_10004962_pt1 | contig 17467 bp, 22 predicted proteins | sample LakKiv5m_FD_114538 | JGI IMG/M metagenome (GOLD analysis project Ga0172370, IMG submission 114538) | Freshwater microbial communities from Kabuno Bay, South-Kivu, Congo - kab_022012_11.5m | ecosystem: Environmental > Aquatic > Freshwater > Lake | place: Democratic Republic of the Congo...
TAATAGGGAAATTTGTAAGATCCCCCTTTATTGCCATGTCGTATAGTTCCTTTGTTACAACCGCAAAATCATTCTGCTGGTTAACAGGCATATTTTTGAAAGCGGATGCAAAAGTTCCTACCTGTGCTGGCATTGTTTTAAGAAAATCATCAGTTAAAACGTGATTGTAAAAATTTTGTCTTGAGATAGGGTCTTTAAATTGTTTGCCACTATCTATCACCATCTGCATAGTTAAAATGCCTTTCTGCCAAGACTGCAACTCTTTTAGTGTTGCCTGCTGTTCCTGCTGTTGCCTAAATTGCCTGCCAACAAGGTAATTGGATGTGCCCTGATTTATTCCGCCTGCTATGCCTTCCGCAAATGCCCCGAATGGACTCTGGTTATTTGTCATAATTATACCTCCAAAAATTTTTTAAACATCATATATTTGCTCCCATAGTCAATATTTTTTCCCTCATTAATAATTTCTTTATTTTCGCAATAACAAAAAACCAAACCGTCCTCTAACGGGTCTAAGCATTTAAAGCAGCACTCGTAATAGTCATTGTTAAATTCTATATTTTTAAAATCGTATCGTTCTTTGTTATATGGGATATTATTTTTTTTAATGTATCTCCAAATATCATCATCAGACCAATCTTTTAACGGATAAGAAAGAACTGTTTTACCGAGAGGCTTCATGGCTGATTTAAGTGGGATTGCTCCCATTACTGGGTCTACATCGCAATCTTTATGTCCAGAAAAAGTAACATTCCATTTATACATATAGCTTGGGGTCAATGGCTGATTTAAAAAATCCCTTTTAATGCAAAGAGATGGGGCGTCTGTCCTGACAAGTCCCCTTGCCAAGCATAGCCCCGACCCTACTGTATCATAGATGTAATAAACATCCATTTGCTTGTTCCTGTATAAAAAATCAACCGCTCCATGCGGATAACTATAAACTGTTAATCCCCACTCTTCCATAATCCTGTGAGAAAAACTATTTTTTTTCTGCGCAAAAGGCATGGAAAAATATAAAACAGGGATAGTTTTGTCCGCCTTCATTGCTAAATCAAGCAGTACCATTGAGTCCTTCCCAAAGCTACACAAAACTATGGGATTCCCTAATAAATCTGCTGCCTTCCTTATATCGCTTATTGCCTTTTCTATCACGCAGCTAACCCCGCAAACATTAGGCCTCCTTGGATTCCCGCGCCCGCTAAAGACCCTATACCACCCATCAACCCCGCCCGTTCACTTGACTTCCTTTGGGCGTTTACCATTGCAATTTGATTCATTATATCGTTCTGCCGCCCATACTGTTGACCAAGTTGCCCATATCCCTGTAAAAGCGGCGCAGTCCTGTTAAGATAAGAGCCATATTTCCCGATATAGGAGTTAGCGAAATCCTGCTGCGCCCCCATGCTCTGTAAAAGCCTGCTTGTTCCTGAATCAATTTCACCCCTGCGTTCTGCGTCTTCTATCATCGCCTTGTCGGTCAGAAATTTATTATAATTCTGGATTCCCGAGGTAGATAACCGCCAGTTAGTTCCGAGCTTCCTTGACAAATCTTCCTTTAACGCTTCCTCCCTATTGAAAAGAGCTTCCTGTGTTGCGGGGTTAAGCGGCAATTCTCCCTGATATGCCTTCTTTAACCTTTCCCCTTGCAACTTTGCAATGTCATATTGCTCTTTTTCTGTCGGTGTCATCAGTGCAATGTTTTCTTCTTCTGTCATTGGGATATATTTGTTTTGGCTTGCGTCAAATTTTAACCCCGACCGTGCTAAATAAACGTCTCTCATACGGGCATTTTCCGCTGCCTGCTCTCTCAAGAGTTGATTCTGTATGCTTAAATTTTCCTGCTGTGCAGGGCTTTCCGTATAGCTTACTGAACTTCCGCCTTTACAGAGCGCAACATCTCCAAGGTATTCATAAGAATCTTCTTCCAGGACCTTGCCGTCAAAATCCATGACTACCTTTTTGTATATTTTCATAAACCCCTCCTAAAAAAATCCAAATCTCTAAGTTTTTGACAACCGTAATTTAACGCCATTTCTGAGAATTTGGCGTTAAACTTCTCAACATAAAAATCATACCTCTTAATGCCATGCAGCCGAAGGACAGTCTCCATGTGCTGTAGTAATGTCCATGCCGTTTGAGGAGTTAGAGCGGCGTAAAAATCAATATATGCCTTAGTTGATTGCCCTATAAGCGCATATATCACGCCTTGAAGCATTCCGCCTTTCTCTGCTATCAGACAAATACCACCCAAATCAGATATTTCACTCGGCGGTTCTACCCCGTTAATCTTTAAAAAATTAACCACAACGTCAAAGTCCGCTGTTCTGAAAGGTCTAATTGTCATCCCATATTCCTTATATCCCGTCCCGGCCATCCGGTATTAATATCAATAGCATCAACCTGCGCTATTGAAGTGCAAGCGTTTATGGAATCCTTTAAAGCCATCGCCTTTAAGGCTATCAAGTTGCAATGGCTGTTTATCGCCTTTGCGAAAGCAATATAATCATCGGGTGTCGCAAAGGTCTGCGTTACATTGTTTGAATCTCTCCACTTGTCAAAGTGCTCAGGCTGTCCGCTCCATGGGAAGGTTACGGCATCTGCTTTAGATTGAACCGCATAATTGAACCTTGCCATTATCTCAAACTGAGAATCCTTGCAACATTGATATGGGTTGCCATTATAGGTTTTACCTGCGTCAAGTTTATCGGTTTTGAATTCGTCCACCTTTTTGCATTTATCGGCTTTTTTTACTTCCAGAGACACTACTGGCGCAGAAAAAGTTTGACTCACTGCATCATAGGTGTAATTTTCAATTACTTCCTCCCCACATGCAACCCATACTAAATCAGGGTGGAATCTTCCTATGGGGTCTATATCAACAATTTCCTTGACGATATTATTTTCAATCCTTGCCCATTTCATTTTTTTTATCTCCTTAGTATTCTGTTTAGTATTCTGTGACGATAACTACCCCCGCCGCTCCCGCACCCGCAGCGCTATAGCCGCCACTTCCGCCACCGCCATACGCTTTACCTGCATGCCCAATGCCATCAGCCGCTGAACCCTCACCGCCGCCGCCCATCATTGTTCCGCCGCCTGCACCGCCATAAGGGCCGGAAGTCCCCCCCGCATCGCCGTAAGAATTAATATTTCCGCCGCTGCCAACACCACCACTGCCACCACTGCCAACACCGGGCGCGCCAGCCCCGCCCGTGGCCGAACAGTGTTCACCAAACGACGTTGTGCCGCCGGAGCTGCCTCCACCGGCACTGGTTGTTCCTGCTGCGCCGCCTGCGCCAATAGTTACCGCTACAGATGCAATAGCCGAGACATCAATAAGCTTGCGAGAATATCCGCCGCCTCCCCCGCCGCCGCCAGCAGGGTTAGAAGATATAAACCCACCTCCGCCGCCGCCGCCGATAACTTCTACCATAACTTTTGTTATTCCGGCGGGTTTTGTCCACGTTCCCGATGACGTGAATACTTGAACAGAGGCGGGTGCGCCCGCGGCCGCATTCTTCCTATTTTTTATCACCCATCCACCGCTGGCAGTGTCAAGGGCGGAGTCGTAACTGAGCGTGGCGTTCATGCCTGCGAAGATATCACCGCTTCCAACTTGAGCGTATGCTCCGGAAGATTCTATGTATATTTTTTTCGCTCCGAGACTGTTAAGATTGAGCGTTGAGGCCCCTGTAGAGGCATTCCCGAACTTGATGTTGATTTGCATTCCATGAACCAGCGCAGCCGGAACAGGGGCAAGAGTAGCCGTGTAAGTGTCTGTGCCGCTGGACGCGGAGTAAAGCTGTTGCCCGCGCTGGTTGATATAGGCATTGACTGCGGCTGTCATCGCCCTCGTGGTATCGTCGCCCGTCTCACCCTCTGCATCCGTATCTATTTCTATAAGCCCCGCAGCTGATGTCGTAGCCGTTTTTGACGCAAGTCCCGATGGTGTAATAAAACCTGTGGTAGAAGTGCCTGACGCTATTTCCGCATTAGTAGCTTTTAACGCTGCTATATTCGCGGGAATTAATAATACAGTTGTGCTTGTAGCGGCTACCGCCTCGGCATCCGTAGCTTTTACCGCAGTAATAAGCTGTGCTATCGTCTCACGCCTTGTAATCCCGCCCTGTGTAACGGGAAACGTATCCGTAACTGCGGCTGTCGTTACTGCTGATAATTGGTCTATTGTCGTCTCTGCCATAATTGCTCCTTTATCTCGGTCTCGCCTCTAAGGATTCAAAGTCAAATAACTGTTCAGCTATGAAAAAACTTGTGTTCGCATACTTATTATAAACTTCCGTTCTAATTCTATTGCCTTCCCTGCCGATGTGGTATTTTAGGTTTTGGAGTGTATTTGAAGCTGATGCCGTAACCTGAAATGTCTCATCTGTATTGCCCCAAAGTCTATTGCCATTTTCGTCTGTTAAGAAAGCCCCCGTATCTGTTACCAGCATGTAACCGCCAAGAATCGGACTGCCATCAACCTCGCATTTAATTGTGATTGTTTCCGTCCCCTGTGGAATAATCACAAGCCAGCCATCGTTGTAATGCTTCGTGATTCTGGCATTGTCAAAAGTAAGATAGGGCTTCGTATAACCGTTATAATAGTAATTGCCGTTATCGTTAAATGAACTTGTCTCAAGCTGATATACATATCCGTCATGTCCCCCTGTGTAAATCTTCCATTCTCCCGCCTGAACCCTCGTTTCAAAAGAGCAAGATGCGTAATTGGTTTCTGCGTAAACGTGCCTTACCCATCCGTTTTCAGCACCCTTATCTATGAAGAAAACCAATGCCGTATCGCATTTAGTGTTGCCATTGGTTACAACAAACAATTTAATAGCTCTCAGATTGCGGTCATAGATAATGTGAAACTTTTCAATCTGCGTTAAATCCACATTATTCCCTATCCAAGTATTTATATAAGCGGGTCTTGTTAAAGAGGCGGCTTTATAATCGCCATACTCCTGCGCTGCTGTTACGCTATACACTTCTAATTGTTCGTCAAATACCACAATGTCGTTAGGCGTTTTACAGACGGCTCTTGCATGAGCCGCGCCGCCAGTCCATTGCGCTTGAACATAACCCCAATTAGAGGACGTGGCATCTGAATCATCTATAATAAAAGAGGTGCGCTTGCCAAAACATATTAAATTATCTCCGAACTCAACCCCCGCCACTAAACCAAAACCGTCACCCGTTGAGATAGGGATATTCACAACTGTTGCATCGCTAAAATTGTCATTACCATTGCCCGAAGCATAAACGCCTGATTTAACAAAGGCCCACAGCCTTTCTGATAAACCCTTGCCGTGTTTTATAATCTGAAACGGCCAGTTAGAACCGCTCCAGTCTGTCGGAACGCTTGTGAGGTTTGAGGTTGTGGCGGCAACGCCATCCCATGTCTGAGGCCTATCAGCCCCATTTGAAATATAAAGCGTATCGTTAAATACCTCAAACGATGAATACTTAGCTGTAGACATTCCTGTATTAAGTTCATTAACATAATCACGCTGTATCTTGCCGTCTGTCGTAGTAGTTACAATAAACTCATTCCCGTTTTGTTTCTTAAACCAAAAGCCACCCATAACCTGAACCGCATTTGTAATTGCCGTTCCGTTTACCTTTGATACTCCACCTCTTGTTGTTCTTCCGCCTTTGTGCAAGTTGATATTCCTTGCGTCTGTCATCGCTTCCGGTGGAATAACATCAATATTAGGGTTAGCGTTCCACCCGCCCGCTGCCTCGGGAACCCTGTATGTTTCTCCTATATATCCTAATGCGCCTTGTGCCATTTCCTTTATCCTGCGTAATCGTCTGTTTCTATTAAATAGTCCCTGCGTATATTCATATCAAATATTGCAGTCGGTGTTACCTTCACGCTTGCATTTAACCTGTCTATAATATCCTTATACTGCGCCGCAAGCTGGTAAACAGTAGGCGGTAGGATTATCTTTTTATCTTCCGCCAAAACTATCGCCAGGTTATATTTCAGAAAAGCCTTATATTCATTAGGCAAGGATATTGTCGTTAAAGTGCTGCTTGCCTCTGTGAAGTTCTTTATAAAATCAAAGTAAGCCGTATATGCGGTATCGGGAGCATAGTTAAATATTATCTTTGCAAGCGGATATTCAGGAATTAAGTAAACCCTCGTGGGTCTGCCCGACTGTCCCTTAATAGTCATGTCGTTATACTTTTTAGCGGACATGATTTTAATAGGATAATCATTGTTGTTTGAATCCCTTAGATACAGGCTTGAAATCTTAATAGGTCTAACAGTATTAAGCGTTCCTCCAGAACCGATAGTATAGGTATCAGCCGATGTGAGCGCAAACGATTCTCTAACTACATAGGGGAAAAGATACTCAGCGCCCCAAATGCCTAATAGGTCGTTTAACGCTTCAAGCGCATTATTCTGCTCGTCAATCTCAGCGTTGGCAATGCCTATTTTCCTATATGCTGCGTTAATTATATCACCTGCGCTTGCCATGCTCTTTACGCTCCTTTTTCTCTTTGTTTTTCTGAGCCTTTTTCTCAGTAGTCTTAGTCCACGACATGAGTTTGCTCATGCCGTGAACTAAGGATTAATTGTTTAGTTACCCCTGCACCCTGACGGCCCATTCAGGTCTGATTGTCTTATACCCGAACAAAACATCAATCCTGAGTGGGAACTTGTCATTGACAATATCGCCTTTTCTCCATACCCTTATTGATATTCCGTCAAAGTTCTTGACAGCCATATCTTCTTTCGGGCTGGTGAACATATCAGCCATTACAAAGGCAAAAGCGTCTTTGTAGTAAGCAAGCGGCTGTAAGATTACAGAGCTTGCCGCACCATTGACTGTGTTTGTAACAGTCTTTGATGCTCCCGCCGAAACAAGAACCACGTTCTGCTTTGCGCCGCTTGTTACAGGTGTAGGCGATACTGCAAGCGTTACCGTGCCATCGTCCGCTACTGTCGCATCTGCGGTTACCGCGAACTGTTTAAGATTGCTATATCTCGTTTTGGTTTCACGGTTGCAAGCAAATACATCCCCGATGGTTACGATGTCGCCTGCAAGGAACGTCTGAGTTGCCGTTGCGTCTGTTACGCTGATGTTGGCAGAACCGCTTGTAATGCCCGTTGAGGTATTACAAACGGCTGTCCCTGCCCTTGTGCCTGCCGTATGAGACGGTATCATGGCCGATTCCATCCATGTAAAGTTATAGGCATTCCCTATAACAGCCTTTGAGAACGCCTTTTCAAGCTCGCTGGCCTTATGGAAGTATGCGCCTACACTGTTCACGGCCGTTGCCATGTTTGAAGGGTCAAGCAGTAAATACCTGTCATCATCAGGAGCAAGCCCATTTGTGAGCCTTGCGTTTGCGTTCATTATTGAAAGCGGGGACGCAATGGCTGAGCCTGCCGTGCCTGTCATGTTATAGACATCTTTGTAAACATTTGAAAGCACTATGCTCTCTACCTCTGCCGCAAGCCTTGACATCATAGGATTCAGAATCTGCTTCTGAAAATCCTCGATGCTCAATGACAAGTCTATTGTGCTGGTGTTTACGTCCACGCCTCTCTGTGTTGCAAGCGTGAAGGTCTGTGTTGATTCCGTGATGTCCTGTGCATCCATTACAGCCCCAGACCTTACGATGAACTCGTTAGGCTCTCTGATTAACAATGTGCCGCTATTTCTTGAACCTCTCCTCCGAAAGTCTGCATCAAACTGCCTTCCTATTGTTTTCAGGAATTTTAGCCCATTATGAAAAGACGCAAGCGTGTAACGGGCTAAATCCCCGCTTGATGCGTTTACCCATGTGTTAGCCATAATTTATTAGCCTCCTAATGCCGCCCTCCGCTTCTTAATTTTCTCAATCTCCCGTGCCTGATAAGCTTTCATAAATTCAGAGGCATCGTTGCCGTTATCCTTTATATCCGACAAGTTTTTTACCTCCGAACTCGCCCCTGATGGACTCAACGGAATAATTGGAGGCGGCGCGGCTGTTGTTTTTTTAGATTCTTTTTTCAAAATCATGTTAGCTTCAAATTTGCCGAGTTCTCTTAACTGCTGTTGTGGGGATAGGGTTGCTATCTTATTTACGATAGCCCTGTTTTCAGGCAATCCGAGATTATAGGCAAGCGTTGCGCCCTCGTCTGAATCAAATATCGCTTGTCTCATAACGTAGGTAAATACCGGAGATTGAATCACCATATCAAAATCAGGATGTTCCACCTTGAACTTTTCCGCATTTTCCGCAAATCTCCGACCCGCAACTATCGCATCCTCTTGCTCTCGTTTTGCCGAAATTTCTTTTTCCTTTTCCTTATCCCGCCACTCAAATAGCGCATCCTCATAAGCTTGAGAGGTTTCAAAATTCTCAATCTGCGGTCTGTCTTGTGCAACTGGCGGCGCTGCTTTTGCAGGAGTTGTCTCCTGAACCTGTTGCATCGCAAGGTTTTTCCAGTATTCAGTTTGACGCTCTTGTTCCCTCATTCTATAAGTTATTTCGTCAATGCGTTCCTGTGCGGTCTGTTTTCTCGGCTTTTGCGCTGTAGCCGCAGCATCAGGCGGTAATTCTTCTCCTTCTGCTTTGACTGCAGCTTCCTCTTCCTTTTGTGCAGGTTCTTCAACCTGAGAGGTAGTTTCCTCAACTACCGTGTCTTTTGCGGCTTCATCAGCCGGAATGTCTTCTGCGTCTAACATTTGCGCCCTCCTTGAGCGGTTACTTCCGTTAAATCTTTGCGGGTTAAAAACCCGATATATAGGAAAACTGATTTCATTCAGTCATACCTTGCATCGCAAGCATTTCAGGCGGTATTCCTTGCTCGGCAGGATTTTCGGGCAACGGCTGTCCACCTGCTAATGGATTCGCGGCTTGCTGTTGCTGATTCAGAAACTTCTTAATCTCGGCGTAAATCTCTTGTGAGCCTTCCATATCGGAATACTTAAAGAGATATGGAGCTATTACAGGCGCAAGCATCGGCGCATACTGCATGGACTGTGTTATCAGATTTAAGGTCTCCTCACGCTTAGAACTGAATGATGCGCCCGCCGTTGCGATTACATCAAACTCTCCGACTGACAAATCATTTTGTAGTATAGGCTTGCCTGTGTTCATGTCTATACCAACGGGCTTATTGATTTCAACGACCTGTTGCTGGTCATCCTCGCCTAAAATGCTTATAGCCCTGTTTGTGTCGTAAACCTTCGGGATAAGGTCTATTAATTGTTTGCCTGTAAAAACTATTGCACGGCTGAAATTATCAACAAAAGTATAAGACCCCTTATCCGACTGGGCTACTCTTGCAACAATCGCCTTACCGCTTCTTTCGTTGGACCCCAGACCCTTAGAGGCTTCGTATTTGCCTAAGTGGTCTTCAATGTCATAAGCGTTGAGTTGAATCATACTAACTAAAGCTTGCGGAACTTGGGTCTGCGTTTCACGTTGAGGCTTCGGAACGCCTGCAATAGCGTTAAATCTTAGGTACATTCTGTTAGATTTGTGAGCGTTTTCCCATTCGGTCTCAAACCCCTTAATTTGCCGATGGTCTAAAACGAACGGCACATTAGGCGCAAGGGCTACTGTCTCTGTCGCTTTTGTAAGCCAGTAGTTATACATCTGCTGTATTCCCTTTGCGCCCCTTCCAAGTGAAAGTAAATACTTCTTGCCGCCCACAACTATCTCATCCCCCAATACGGGAATTATGGGAATATATTTGCCTAACCAGTCGCCTTCTTCCAAAATCTCAGCCCCGCTTCGCTTCATCCATTTAACTTTGTGGTCGTCAACCATACGTTCTTTCACAACGGGGTCGCCCAATGAGTAGAAATATTCTGCGGGTTGTGCTTTTGTAAGCTCTACCACCTGACCGCTTCTTAACTGTGCTATCTTGGTTTTTGTCGGAACTTTATAAAATCTTTCAGCAACTTTAACCTTATCTGTTGTAAACCATGCGCTGTATTCCTGCCCTGTTAAGTCTCCGTTAAAACCAGAAACTATTGCATCCTTGCCATACTGCCTAATAAACCTTTCTTTCGGAATGTCCTCTTCGATGTAAGCGTATCTGCCGTCTTCGTAAGAAAATTCGGCAGCTAACGGGTCAAGTCTTACCGTGAAGGGGTTAAGAATCCTCTTAATTCTGATGTCTTGGTTAAAGCTCTTGGCATCGGCATATTGCGTAACAAGCCTGTAATATCCGATACTGCATGAAATAGCTCCCATATATGCCGTGTCGTATGCGACATGAGCATTGGATTTATATTCTATCTGCCTGATAATCCCGTTAAAGAGTTTTGCTTTTTCAACGTCTCCTGCGCTATCAACGGGAATAATTTTAACCCTCGGCCTGTTTAGAGCCATATCTCCACGCATTTGCCGAAAGAACTTTAAGAGCTTGTTATTTGTAATCATTGGGCGGTTTTCGGCAGCCCTGTCTTCCGCTATCTTTCTATCCCATTGACCATTTTCAATGTCATAGACAAAACGCATATCATCAGCGGCATCTTTATAGTTATGACTCCAGCCTTCAACCGCCTCTTTGTATTCAAGGTCTGATTGTTTAATTATCTCGTCTCTTTCAGCGTCAGTCATTAGCTCAACTCCTTATTCATGCTGCCATCCACGCATTAGCCTGTTCTGAAAAACCGAAGCCCCTGCTGTGAACAGGAAGAGGTTTAATTTGATAATTCCGCCAGCCGACACCCGCAAGTGTATAGCGATACCAATTCTCCATAAAATGCTCATCAGAATCCTTTGAAGGTTTGCCCTCATCGTCAAACACCCATCTATGCACCTCGTATCTGTGCCTTTCGCAAGTGTTGAAAACATAGCAGGTTGGAAGCCCATTAACGCCTTTCAGCCACGTCTGGATATTCTTAATGCCTGAATCTTTATCTTTGCTGGCAACATGAAGTGTTATTCCGTGAATGGATAACTTGTCGTGGATAGTGCTGAAGGAATCAGTCCTGTCTGTGCCTACCATGTTACGCATATATGATGTATCGCCTTTTGAAAGAGGGTCTATAAAGGCGTCCTGTATAAACCAGCCGTTCTTTAGCATTCTTATAATTTCATCCGCTATCTCATCTGCCGACATATTCTTCCAAGTTTCTTTAATGCAGTAATGAATGTCGTTCCTGCCGACAGCCCAATAACTTACAGCCATAGGTTTAGACAAATGAAAATCAATCATCGGGGTTACAACATAGTCAGTCGGGATTTCAAACGGCTCTATGAAGTGAATCTTATCGTCCCATTCCTTTAACACCCTGCCAACCAATGATTTAAACTGCCCAAATATTCTCGGCGGAACGTCCACAGGGTCAATGTCTTTAATGAACTTTAAGATTTTAAGTCTTGCGATTTTAGGATTATCTTCGCCTGCAATTTGCCCTACAAAATACTCCGCGCTTCTACCCTTATCCGCAACAGGGAGCTTTTTCTCCGCGTCTGAGTATAAAAGCCTATCGAAATACTCATCCGCTTGTTTATCGTTAAGTCCCATAGCTGTAAGTTTTTCCTTCTCGTCAGCGACTAAACCCTCATTATCCGTAATGCAGAGACCGTCAATTATGCCTATGTCCTTTCTGCCCGACAAAACTATATCATCTAAAATCCACGCTTCCTTCAAGGGTGTTAGGCTCATAAGGGTTTTACCATTATCAAGCAATAACCCCCTGCTTAAGGCCGCGTGTTTTGATTTAGGCGGAGGCTCGTCTTCCCATGCGCCTTGCACTCTGAATGATTCAAACAAGTCGTCCTCTTGGCTATAGCACATGATATTAAAGGTGCTTTTATTATTCCATTCCCAGAAGTATTCAACCCCTTGTTCATTCTTCTTTGTTGTATACCAGCCTTGCGGAGCCATCTTCTTGAGCGTCGGAACGATAGTCTTGCCGATATGGGTTTTCCAGTCCTCGCCTGTTATCACAATATCAACGGGCGGCTTAATGCCCAAAGAAGAAGGTTTATAATAGACGCCTCCTACTTCTACGGCATCCTCGTAAGCCTTTGCGTCATGCGTGCCTGTCCATGGCTCATAACCTAAAACCCATGAAATGACAATACACGCGCTCTCTATTGATTTCCCTATTTTGTTGCTTGCGATTATAGCCACGGTATTTTTTGCCCTAAGCATAGGGGAAACCCGTCGCTGCCATTTATAAGGCTCAAAGAAAAAAACGGCCATATTCTTCTTAAATTCAAGAAGCCTCTCAGCTGTTTTCTGTTCTTCTGTTCTATCTTCCATATAAATAAAAAAGGCATACACAAGGGGTTAACCTCATATATGCCTTTGCTCCCGTTTAAGAAATGGGAATTAAGCTGCTATATTAGTTTGTTTTTACCGCATCCTCTATTTTCCTTTTGCCAGCCGCTAATAATTTCAAACCTTCAATCACCTGCTTTTTAACCGGACAGTCCTTACATTTTTCCATTTTTAAGGCTGATGTTTCACGTGGAACATCAATAGACCCTCACCTTAATAAAATTACCGCAAATACACTGCGCCATTAATACGCCGCCCCTTACGAAGACAGGCATATCCTGATTCCGTATATCCCTCTCACATTGCTTGCAGACAAAAGCCTCAACCCTGCCGCTAAACTCCTTAACCCCTGATGTTTTTCCCTTTGCCATTATTAAAATAAAAATACACTAAGTTTTAAGATTTGTCAAGAAAAAAAAAGATAATCGGCGTTATTCAGCCGAAAACAGCCGAAAACAGCCGAAAACAGCCGAAAACAGCCGAATTTGGCTGAAATCAGACCTTGACAGCTTTCCTCCCCTTTTAATATAATGCAGCCATGAAACATGGAGAAGTTATTTCTTCAAACGGCCGGTGGTGTGGAAACCACAACAAGTTTCATGGTGATTTATTTCCCTGTAAATTTTACCCGCCCGATTTACTAAACAAAATAAAAAAACAAACGGAAAGCTATATCAAAACAATAACAAGTAATGAATGGCTTAAAAAACAAAAAGCGAGAGGGGTTCCCCCAGAGGTTATCGCTTGTATATGGGCATTTTCAGGTATTTCAGAAAAGACACACATCTTTAATGGTGAACAGATTGTCAGGCGTAAGCCATGAAACAAACCTTAACGCAATTAGCGGCAAACTTTATGATAATATTTGACAGCCTTTCCGACTGTCAGAGTGACCTTACGGAAACGCCTTCTCCACTCAAAGATACACCATGCGGCAACGGCAAAGCCCTCGAAACCGAGAGAAGGAATAACAGCGATACGCGGACACCACAACCATACGGCGTATAGCTAAATTAAAAAGCGCCACGGAATTATAGCGTGCAGCATACTATCGTGCCTCTTGCTATCTGATATAGCAAGTTCGTCTAAATGCTGCTGAGGCGTTCAGAGAGAGAAAACTCTTAATACAGCCAAAAACTCCTTATTTTGCTCCCCTGCGTTTTCCACCCCTCCGGCGTATAATTCTTAAACCCTTGCCACCGTCCTTTTGGTCTTGCAGTTAAGGGGTTCAAAATCCTTCCTGAAAACTAAAAATTTTTTCTTGAGTTTTGAGTAATTTAAAACAAAGGACTTGAATTTTGCGTGCGCCGATTTTTACCCGTATTGAGTAAATTAATGAAAACAAGAGATAATCAGAGCTATTAAGAGCTTTTAAGAGATATTAAGCGATAACTAACTATATCTGCCATTGTTTCACGTGGAACACCCTAAAAAAACCCTTTTATCTTTCGGAGGTAGAAGAAGGGATATAATTTTTACGTTTCCTTCAAAAATTGACCTTACCCCCCCCATCTGCTGAAAGCTGAAGCCTTTAATCACATAACCCTTTGATATATATCATTTTATTGACTTAATCCTGAGTGAATGGTGGAAGCGTATATGCGCGGCATGGTTAGGGAATAGCATTAAGTTGTTGATATTGTTATTAGAACAGTTCCCATCTATGTGGTGTATAACTGCGCCCTTTGGTAGCTCTCCGTGCCTTAATTCCCATATCTTGCGGGCGTAACGTTGACCTTGCTTGCTCGGTCTATAGTCCGATTTGCGGGCAGAGTAATAACACTTATCAGAGCAGTAATGAGTAGCATGGGTTCTCCATCTTTTTCTATGCAGTTCGTAGGATTTACCACAGTAAGCGCAGATAGTAGTTACTCTTTCACCTTCACTTGCTTTAATTCCATACTTCTTGCATTGAGCATATATAGCTTGTCTTGTAAGTCCTGCGATACTGCCAATCTCAGCAAGTGTTAAATGCCGGCGGCAATACAGCTCCCTAAGTTCTTGCTCTTGCATATTATTACACCTCCATTATGTAAAAGGATTTTAGGGAATTATAGCAGTTTTAGTGTCATTATGTCAAGATACGTCCTATAACATATATTCCGAAAAGTTTAAGTTATGCTCTCAGGTGGGAGATTATCATCGTTATCGCCCTCAATTGTGTCTGATTTTAGGGGTTTCTCTCCACTTTCAAGGGATTTGAGCGCTAAAATATCGGCATGAATGGATACATTCTCGGTGGATTCACCCGCCAAGAGGCGGGCTTTGTCTAATTTGATGCCTGCAACAACGGATGCCGAGTGCATTATCGCTCTTTTTGTGTCATTGGCAACTTTGGCTGGTTGATTAATTATCGTCTCTCTGAGGCTATCTCGTGCCAACGCTGCGAGCTCCAAATCTTGTAGCGACTCCCTTTCCCAGAGTTTTACTTTTTTTTGGGGTGGGAGTGAGAGAATCTCTTGTTTTTCCCCGTTAATCCACGCATACAACGTTTTTTGGGTAATACCTGCCTGCCGAGCGATTTCAGTCTTGGTTTTTTTGCCCACTCGGATTTGGCGTAGGACTGCGGCCTTAATTTTTTTGTCCCTCATTTTATTACCTTATATATATACCATTTTTGGGCAATTTGTCAAGTATCCATTATTAGCTTAACTTATAGCTCGGCGGAATTTGCTTATAGGCGGTGACAAATGCCGTCAAATATTGCCATATCTTGTCAGTTTTACTGACACGATTATTGATATATCTGCTGCCTTGCTAATCATTTTAACTTTTTTTTGAGGCAAAATATCCTTATAAATTGCCAGCTTATACGATTTATTGCTATTTTAACAGCTTGTTGGCATGGGCAGGCACGGGGATTGCAATTATAATGGCATACGGCAAGCGCATTGCGCAGCCGACAAGAGAGAGTGGAGGGAAGAATGAAAAACAAAGCAGACATAGCAGGATTAAGAGAAGGACAAAACACAGGCAAATACCGCGTGGAAAAGAATTTTTATCGTGGTTTAAAGGTATTGGCAATCGCGGACGGGAACATGGTAGAAATTATTGACTGTCGGCTTTATCGGACACAGGCGCGGACTTATTGCGCGCTCTGGATTAGAGACGCAAAAAATAATAGATACAGGAGCGGCGGAGACTTTGCAGGCGGCTACGGCTATCACAGACCGAGCGCAGCAATCAGCGGCGCAATCGCGGACGCTGGAATAACACTTGAGCATAATATTGAAGGTGTAGGTGAGTCTGCAATTGAGGGCGCGCTTACGGCGATAGCGGAGGCATTAGGCGGCTATAACAAAATAACAATCATCAGCATCTACGGATAGAGACGGAGGAAGGACATGGATAATATAGCAATAATAACTGAGACTGACACAAGGGGAAAAATGAAAACATTCGGCGAGAAAATTAAAAATATATTGAAAGACAACGGTTATCATTATGCCGTTAAGATTTTTCCACGCAAAGAGAACTATTTCAGCAAAAAGAAAGGCAAAACAATCACGCAGGATTACGAAAAGGTTGTAATTTATGCTGGTAGAAAAATTGAAAAGCCCGCTCAAAAAAGAAGCAGAAGACTCATTGCGTGGAAAAATGAAAAAGGAGAATGGGAAGGAGATTTAGAAACTTTGGCACAATTTGGCGATAAAAACGAGAACGGAGAATACACAGGAAGCTCTTTATATGTTCGCGATTATCACGACAAAACCGAGCCGTTAAAGCACACTTTGTTTTCTGATTTATGGGAAGAAAACGAAAAAGAATTTGGCGGACAAGAAAAAAAATTATTAAAGATAATGGAAAATTGGAGATTTCAAGAGACTGAAAGAGCTAAATTACAAGCGGCAACGAAGCTTCCAAATTTTACACGGGACTCCGGGTAGTATTTCGGAGAAATCCTGTGAGGTGGAAGATGCTTGGAAGATACACCAATACGTTGTGGCAGGGTTAAGGCGCAAATTATGTATAAAATAACCACGGCAAGCTCCTTGAGCAGCCGATAGAGAGGAGAGAGGAGGCACAAAAAAATGTTTGCACCTCTTGGATATAGTTATAATAAAAAGGGTAACTTAATTCTTTCCCAGCTTGAAAAAATCAAAGGCACCCGTTGGGAACCTTATGCACCAAAAGGATATACATTCACGAGGCAGGGGTATTTAAAACGGAATAACGAAAAAAGATGGAGGGAAGAAGAATTTGCAGAGGAGGCAAAATGACAATCCAAGCAATCAAGGACAAGTTACCGGAATTGCAGACAAGGCTTAGCCGTATGGAAGCAAGACTTGGCGGGCTGCTTTTGAAGCGCGAGAAGGCGGAACGGGCATATAACCTGCTAAAAAACAAGGAAGTTATCATGCTTGAGCGCCTTGAAAAAATGAGGGCTAAGATAGCCAAAATAAATCAAGAGATGGCAAATACTCCTACGATAACCCTGCGCTTTGCTCTTACCACGAAAGAGAAGATTTTAAACCTTTTCCAGAAAATCAAAAACTGTGCAGATAGGGAGGAGGCAAAATGACAACGATAGAACGTATAGTGGAAGAACGGATAGAAGAAGTGATAGAAAAAATGATTGAGAAGTTTAATGAGTTTGAGAAAAAATATAAGGAGGTCATGAAAAAATGACAAAAATATATAAAAACGGCACTCTCCACTGCATCATAGACGATGCGGATAAAGCGGCAGAAGCCCTGCAAGCCTTGCGGGACTGTTACCCTGATGATATTTGGATTGTGGAAACGGAAGGGAAAAGAGGCATGGATGAAAACGCTGCTTAAACTGGTCATAAGCACGGCTTATACCCCTTATAACTTATAGGGGTATAAAAATTATTAACTTGCAAAAAGGGAGAAAATATGTATAATTGGAGTATGGCAAGCGGAAAACAGGTAATCAATCATCAGCAGCAAGCACTATATCTACTCCCTGCTCTCTCTCGCCTATCACTGTTTTGCGTTTGCCAAAACCTACAAAACTTAACGAGGGAGGGCAGGAATGAAAAATAACTTTATTATCATTCAGCGCAAAGACGCTAAAATCTTATTTGTTATATGTATCATCGTATTAATTGTTTTGCTTGCGGCTACAAGTCTCTTATCAATCCACTACACGCAAAAAAAATATGATGCTGAATTGAAGGCTTGCATCAAGAGCAATGTGGATTGCACATTCAGAGATGATTTCAGACTCTTTACGAGCGTGCAGGGA
>Ga0172370_10004964_pt1 | contig 17462 bp, 24 predicted proteins | sample LakKiv5m_FD_114538 | JGI IMG/M metagenome (GOLD analysis project Ga0172370, IMG submission 114538) | Freshwater microbial communities from Kabuno Bay, South-Kivu, Congo - kab_022012_11.5m | ecosystem: Environmental > Aquatic > Freshwater > Lake | place: Democratic Republic of the Congo...
GCGCCACTCACCGGCCGCACGCTGCTCGGGCTCGCCCTCGGCATCATGGGCGTCAGCCTGTTGGTGGGCTTCGACCCGCTCGCGCTCAGGCCCGACGCCAGTCTGGCCATCGCCGCCTCGCTGGCGGCTGCCGCCTGCTATGCGGTGGCCAGCAACTACGCCCGCTCGGCGCCGGCCGTGGAGCCCTTCGCCAACGCCCACGGCAGCATGTGGGCGGCAAGCCTGTGGCTGTTGCCGGCCGGATTGTTGTTCCCGCCGGCGGCGGCCCCCGGCCCCGGCATGGTGGCCACGGTCGTGGCGTTGGGCGTAGTTTGCAGCGGCATCGCCTACCTGCTTTATTTCCGGCTCATCGACGACATCGGCGCCGCGCCGGCCCTGACGGTGACTTTTCTGATTCCCCTGTTCGGCGTCTTCTGGGGCTGGCTCTTCCTCGGCGAGGCCATCGGCTGGCACACGCTGGTCGGAGGGACGGTGGTCGTCGCCGGCACAGCGCTGGTCACCGGCTTCTCGCCAGGCCTCCTGCGCCTGCGCCGCGTTTAAAAGCTTGTCGGGGCGCTGGGCTGAAGCCTGACCGAGAAAGGCATCATCCCCCTGGCGCTGGCCAAGACCTACAGCGCGCCCAATAAGTGTGCTACCGTGTACCTACCGCGTAACACATGAGGACAACACCATGAGCGAGGCAACCTTTACGTTCCGGGTCGATGCAGCCTTGAAATCCGAATTTTCCAGTGCAGCAAAAAACCGCGACCGCAACGCCGCGCAGTTGCTGCGCGACTTCATGCGCGACTTCGTGCGGCAGCAGCAGGAAGCGTCGGAACATGACGCCTGGTTTCGTCGCCAAGTGCAAATCGGCCTGGATGCGGCCAATGCCGGTCAACTGATTCCGGCGGATGAGGTGGAAGCAAAGTTCGCCGCAAAGCGGGCGGCAACGCGTCGTCGGCTTAAAGCCTCTGCCGAATGATGAAGTTATTCTGGACGCCAGAGGCAACACAGGACCGCGACGAGATATACGACCACATCGAGACCGACAACCCGACGGCCGCGTTGGCGCTCGATGAGTTGTTTTCGGCAAAGGCCGGTCGCCTGATCGATCATCCCGGCCTCGGTCGGCCGGGTCGTGTGGCTGGCACCCGCGAACTGGTGGCTCATCACAATTACATCCTGGTGTATGACGTGGCCGGCGACCTGGTGCGCGTGTTGCGCGTCATGCACGCGGCCAGGCAGTGGCCGCCGCAGCGGTGAGACCGGCAGGTGGAGATGCAAGGCATTTCACGCCAATCCCCCGTTTCACCCACCAGCGGCCGTTACTTCAGGCCGGCTGGTCCGGCGGCGTTTCAAGGCTGCTGACGCAGAACCACAGGCAGACACCGGCGATCGCCAGGACACTTAATCCGACCAGTGCGGCCAAGTAGTTGTGCGTTGCACCAAAAAGACTTGAGATCGCGATGATCCCAAGTACGCCGCCGACGATCCCGATGACGAAGTTGATGAGCATAAACAAGTTTTTCATGGCTTTCTCCGGCTATTTCGGTTGATCACGATGACCTCGGATGAGGCCACGGTGTTACCATAACCACATTGCTGCGATGCAACAAACGAGCAATTTTCAGGTCGCGCTGAAGAATATTTCATCCATGTCCTACCGCTTGCCGCCCCTCAACGCCCTGCGTGCCTTCGAGGCCGCCGCCCGCCTGCTCAGTTTCAAGCAGGCAGCGGAGGAACTGTGTGTCACGCCGACCGCGATCAGCCATCAGGTCCGGATGCTGGAGGAATATCTCGGCCAGCCGCTGTTCCTGCGTCTGACCCGTTCGCTGGAGTTGACTCCGGCAGGCGACGCGATGTTGCCGAAGGTGCGCGAAGGCCTCGAGTGCTTCGCCATCGCTGTCGAGGCGAGCCGTCAGCCGCAAGCTGGCGAACGGCTCATCATCGTTTCGCCGCCCTCGTTCGCGACACGCTGGCTGGTGCCACGGCTGAGCGGCTTCGGTGACAAGGCGATCCAGGCCAGGCTGCACCTGGTCAGCTCGCTGCAGGCCATCGACGACGCACAACACCACGCGGCGCGGGTGTTCGATCAGGTCGACCTGCGCGAGGGCGATTCACCGCTCGCCATCTGCTTTGGCAGCGGAGATTATCCCGGCCTGCGGGCCGAGCGGCTGTTTTCCTCCGATTACGTCGCGGTCTGCAACCCACACCTGCTGCATGGCGAACACCCTTTGCGCACGCCCGCGGACGTGCGCTTTCATACGCTGATTCACGACGACACGATCGCCGATGCCACGGCGCGGCCGAGCTGGGAGGAATGGTTGCGTATCGCAGATGTCAGCGGCGTCGACGCGGAGGCCGGGCCGCATTTCCGCGATTCCGGCCTGGCGCTCATCGCCGCCATCGACGGTCTCGGCATCACGCTCGCATCGCGGCCGCTGGCACTGGCGGAAATCGCCGCCGGCCGCCTCGTGGCACCCTTCGCCGTCACACTGCAACCGCGTTTCGCCTACTATCTGGTGATGCCGGAAGCGATCGCCGGCCGACCTGCGGTCGAGGCTTTCCGCGCCTGGCTCCTCGCCGAGGCGCGGCTCATGAATGATGCGGCGGCGCCGTTCAGCCCTGGATGTAGTTCTCCAGCTGGCGGATCATGAACTCCTGCTCGGCGATCGTGTCCTTGACCAGGTCGCCGATCGAAACGATGCCGATGACGCGGCCGCCATCGAGCACCGGCAGATGGCGCACGCGCTTTTCGGTGATCAGCGCCATGCATTCCGCGCTGCTCTGCTCGGGTCGCACATAGGCGACCTGGCGGGTCATCACTTCGGCGACGCCGATCTCGCCGACCGGCCGGTTGAGCAAGGGCAGCTTGCGGGCGAAATCGCGCTCGCTGACGATGCCCGACAACTTCCCGGCAGCATCGATCACCAGCAGGGCGCCGACATTCTTGGCCGCCATTACCTGCATCGCCTCGAGCACCATCTGCTCGGGGCGAATCGAAACCACTTCGTGACCCTTGTTCTGCAAGAGTTGCTTTACGGTTTTCATTTCTCCGCTCCCGACATCTTGTTGTTTGTTCAAGAGACCCAAAGGGGCCTCAAAGAGCCTTACGGATCGTGATCGCTCCACGCAATTGCTTGAGTTGGTAGCCAGTCGCCTTGTCCTCGGGGTAAAGCTCGCGCACACGCTCCGCCACGCCGGGTGCCAACTTGTTCGCGGGGCCATGGCAATCCAGACACACGCCACCGGTCGGCAGCGCCTTCATATAGCGAAACGTCTTCTGGCCATTGACGGTGACGACTCCGCTCTTGTCGATCCCGGCAGGATTCTCGCCAGCAGCCAGGCGTTTTTCGAATTCATCGAGTACGGATTGCTCCCAGGCATCGGGCACGGCAGCCGGATTGCGGTTCTTCATGCTGACGCGGCGTATCGCCCAGCCGGTTTTCTCGGACAGCGCCTTGGCCATCTGCGGGGCCTTGTCGCGACAAACGGATATTGCATTGGCATGGCCGTTCTTGGCAATCTCGTTTTCGAGAACCTCGAGCATCCTCGGCATCATGGTCTTGGGAATCTCGCGCGCCTCGGCCAGCAAGGCCGCTTCGTCGGCCAGCGCCGGGGCGGCCAAAGGCACTAGACAGGCCAGCATCAACAGGAATTTTCTCATCTTCGACTCTCCTCCTGGGTTACGGGACGAAATCGGCGGCCGCTCCTGGCTGCGCCCGTCCGGAAATGCTGCCCGCAAAGCATACCCGATTTTGCCGCGGGCTTCCCGTCCGGCGGCCAGGTGGGATAGGCGAGCGTAAAATTGCTTTTTTAGAGGAGACATCTCAACGTGAGCATCAGCCCCATCCAGGACATCGTCACCGATATGCGCGCCGGTCGCATGGTCATCCTCGTCGACGAGGAGGATCGCGAGAACGAGGGCGACCTCGTACTCGCGGCCGATTACGTCACCCCCGAAGCGATCAACTTCATGGCCATGCACGGGCGCGGCCTGGTTTGCCTGACACTGACCGAAAGCCGCTGCCGCCAGCTCGGCCTCACCTTGATGGTCAATGACAATCGCACGGTGCATGGCACGGCATTCACTGTCTCCATCGAGGCGGCGGAAGGCGTGACCACCGGCATTTCCGCCCACGACCGAGCGCGTACGGTGCGTGCCGCCGTCGCCAAGCATGCCCACCCGTCGGACATCGTGCAGCCCGGCCACGTCTTCCCGCTGATGGCCCAGCGCGGCGGTGTACTAGTGCGTGCCGGCCATACCGAGGCCGGCTGCGACCTTGCGCAACTGGCCGGCTGCGAACCTGCCGCGGTGATCTGCGAAATCATGAACGAGGACGGCAGCATGGCGCGCCTGCCGCAGCTGCTCGAGTTCGCCGCCAAGCACAACCTCAAGATCGGCACCATCCGCGACCTGATCCAGTACCGTTCCGAGAACGAAAAGCTGGTCGAGTGCGTGGCCGACCGTGAAGTGATCTGCACGCACGGCAGCTTCCGCCTGCGTGCCTTCCGCGACCAGACCTGCGGCGACGTTCACCTGACGCTGACCCGCGGCCAAATCAAGCCTGACAGCGAAACCCTGGTGCGGGTGCACGAGCCGGTTTCGGTGCTCGACTTCCTCGACTGCAAGAACCGGCGCCACAGCTTCACGGTCGACCAGGCCATGCACGCGATCGCTAAGCGCAACTGCGGCGCCATCGTGCTCCTGCATCGCAACGAATCCTTCAGCGACTTGCTCGACGCCTTGCAGGCCGACGAGGGGCCCACCACGCACCGTTGGGATCCGCGCCTCTATGGTATCGGCGCACAGATCCTCCGCGAACTGGGCGTCGGCAGGATGCGGTTGCTGGCGAGCCCGCGCAAGATGCCCAGCATGGCCGGCTTCGGCCTCGAAGTCTGCGGTTACATGACACCCGAGGAAGCCGAGCAATGAGTTTTATTCCCAACCCAGCCGCCGCTGGAACGGCCAGCGGCGCACAGTGTCCCAGCCGCCGCGAGATCGAGCCCGGCCGCGATGGCAGCGGACTGCGCATCGGCGTCGTCATGGCACGTTTCAACCGGGATATCGGCGAAGGTCTGCTGTCGGGCTGTTGTCACGAACTGGACCGCCTCGGGGTGACCGCCGTCACACTGGCGAGCGTGCCCGGCGCGCTCGAGATTCCATTGGCGCTGCAGACCATGGCGCAAAGCGGCCGCTTCGACGCTCTGGTGGCGATCGGCTGCGTGATCCGCGGCGAAACCTATCACTTCGAAATCGTCGCCAACGAGTCGTCGCGCGGCGTGACCGATGTGCAGCTGGCGACCGGCCTGCCGATCGCCAACGCCGTGCTGACTGTCGAGAACGAGGAACAGGCCGAATTGCGCATGTCCCAGAAAGGCATGGAAGCGGCGCAATGCGCGGTGGAGATGGCCAACCTGCTGAAGGCGCTGCGGTGAGCGACGCCGCCGGGAGGCGCCCCAGGGCTCCGGGCAGTCCGCGCCATCGCGCCCGCGAATTCGTCCTGCAGGGTCTTTATCAGCATTTCGTTGGCGGTCAAGCGCGTGACGCAATCGTCGCCCAAGCCGAGGCGGCAGGCGGCTTCAACAAAGTCCAGCGGCCGCTCTACGACGCCTTGCTGGCCGGCGTGCTCGATCACGAGCCGCTTCTCGAAGCGCTCCTCGCGCCGCACCTGACGCGCAACTGGAATGAAGTGTCGCCGATCGAGCGCGGCATCCTGCTGATCGCCGCGTGCGAGTTGCGCGATCATCCTGAAACCCCCTATCGCGTCGTCCTCAACGAGGCGATCGAATTGGCCAAGGCCTATGGCGGCACCGATGGCCACAAATTCGTCAACGGCGTGCTCGACAAGGTCGGCAACGACCTGCGGCCGGACGAAGCGAGGGCCGGGTAACATCCGGGCATGCCTTCCGAATTTGCCCTGATCGAACGCTATTTCCGCCGGCCGGTGCGGCGCAGCGTGCTCGGCGTCGGCGACGATGCGGCGATCGTCCGGCCGGCTCCCGGCTACGAGCTGGTCGTGTCGACCGACATGCTGGTGGCAGGAACGCATTTCCAGCCCGATGCCGACCCTGCGGACCTGGGCTGGAAAACCCTCGCTGTCAACGTTTCCGACATGGCGGCGATGGGGGCCCAGCCGCGCTGGGCGGTACTGGCCGCAGCCCTGCCGGCGGCGACGGAGTCCTGGATCGAGGCGTTCGCCGGCGGCTTCTTCGAATGCGCCGAAACCTTCGGCATCGACATCGTCGGCGGCGACACCACGCGCGGCCCGCGCAATTTCTGCGTGACGATCCTCGGCGAAATCCCCACCGGCGCCGCCTTGCTGCGTTCCGGCGCGCATCTTTATGAAGAAATCTGGGTCTCCGGCATGCCGGGCCGGGCTGCGCTCGGGCTCGCCCACCTGCAGGGCCGGATCGCCCTTACCGAACCGGCGCTATCGGTTTGTTTGACCGCTCTCCATCGCCCACAGCCGCGCGTCGATTTGGGATTGGCCCTGCGCGGCCTGGCTTCTTCGGCGATCGACGTTTCCGACGGCCTGCTGGCCGATCTCGGTCATATCCTCGCCGCCTCCAGCCTCGCCGCCTCGCTGCGCATCGCCACCCTGCCCGGCCCTGGCCTCGAGCGCGAAGCCTATCTGTCCGGCGGCGATGATTACGAACTGATTTTCACCGCCCCGCCGGATCAGCACCAAACGATCGGGGCGATCGGCGCGGCGCTTGGCCTGCCGCTGACCTGCATCGGCACGACCGAAGCCGGCCCCGCGGGGCAGATCCGCCTGCTCGATGCATCGGGACAGGCGATCGACATCGGCCACCGCGGTTACGACCACTTCGCCTGAACGCATGGCCAAGGCTCCCGCTCCACCGGCTTCCTTTCTGCTCTCGCACCCGGCGCACCTGATCGCCTGCGGCTTCGGCAGCGGCCTGTCGCCGTTCGCGCCAGGCACTATCGGCACGCTGTTCGCCTGGGCCAGCTATGCGCTGCTGCGCGGGCTGTTTCCGGACGACCTCGGATTCGCCCTTTTCCTGCTGCTGGCCTTCGCGCTCGGCATCACTGCCTGCCACATTACCGGCCGCGCCCTCGGTGTCGTCGACCACGGCAGCATCGTCTGGGACGAGATCGTGCCTTTCTGGGCCGTGCTCCTGTTGATCCCCGCAGGCTTGCTCTGGCAGCTGGCCGCCTTCCTCTGGTTCCGCTTCTACGACATCGTGAAGCCGCAGCCGGCACGCTATTTCGACACGCAGGTCAAAAACGGTTTCGGTGTGATGATGGACGATCTCGTCGCGGCCGGCTACACCGTGTTGACGCTCGCCCTCTTCAAGGCGCTGGTCGATCGTCTATAGGGATGGCTCCAGATCTGGCCCTGCTCTCAGAACAACTCGGGCAGCTGTGCTCCGCGCATGGCCTCGTCGTGGCGACCGCCGAATCCTGCACCGGTGGCTGGCTGGCGCAAGTAATCACTCACACGGCCGGCAGCTCCGCCTGGTTCGAACGCGGCTTCGTCACCTACGCCAACGTCGCCAAAGTCGAGATGCTCGGCGTCCGGCCGGAGACCCTCGCGCGGCATGGAGCAGTGAGCCTCGAAACCGCCGGCGAAATGGTGGCGGGCGCCCTGCGGCAGTCCTCGGCCACGCTGGCGGTGGCGATCACCGGCATCGCCGGCCCGTCGGGCGGCTCGCCCGACAAGCCCGTCGGCACGGTTTGTTTCGGCTGGTGCCGGCGGGACGCCACGCCGTCCTGCCAGCGCCGACTTTTCAGAGGCGATCGCGAAGAGATTCGACGGCAGGCGGTGGTCGAGGCCTTGTCCGGCTTGATTTCCTTCGCAAGAAACATGCCATAATTTGCCCCATCTCCTGCCAGGAATGATCATGGACGAAAACAAGGCCAAGGCGCTCGCCGCAGCGCTGGCGCAAATCGAAAAGCAGTTCGGCAAGGGCTCCATCATGAAGATGGGCGAAAGCCAGATCGAGAACGACCTGCAAGTGGTCTCGACCGGCTCGCTCGGGCTCGACATCGCGCTAGGCATCGGTGGACTGCCGCGCGGACGGGTCGTCGAGGTCTACGGCCCGGAATCCTCTGGCAAGACCACGCTCTGCCTGTCGGTGGTCGCCGAAATCCAGAAACTCGGGGGCACTGCCGCCTATATCGACGCGGAAAACGCGCTCGACCCGGTCTATGCCGGCAAGCTCGGCGTCAATGTCCCCGACTTGCTGATTTCCCAACCCGACACCGGCGAACAGGGCCTCGAAATCGCCGACATGCTGGTGCGCTCGGGCGGCATCGACCTGATCGTCATCGACTCGGTCGCCGCGCTCGTGCCAAAGGCCGAGATCGAAGGCGAGATGGGCGACCAGCTGCCCGGCCTGCAGGCGCGCCTGATGTCGCAGGCGCTGCGCAAGCTCACCAGCAACATCAAGCGTACCAATACGCTGGTGATCTTCATCAACCAGATCCGTATGAAGATCGGCGTGATGTTCGGCAACCCCGAGACGACGACCGGTGGCAACGCGCTCAAGTTCTATGCCTCGGTGCGCATGGACATCCGCCGCACCGGCGCGATCAAGAAGGGCGACGAGGTAATCGGCAACGAAACCCGGGTCAAGGTCGTCAAGAACAAGGTGGCGCCGCCTTTCAGGGAAGCGCACTTCGACATCCTCTATGGAGAGGGCATTTCGCGCGAGGGCGAGATCATCGAGCTCGGCGTCGAGCACAAGTTCGTCGACAAATCCGGCGCCTGGTACGCCTACAACGGCGAGAAGATCGGCCAGGGCAAGGACAACGCCCGCGAGTATCTGCGCGAACACCCCGACGTCGCCCACGAACTGGAAAACAAGATTCGTGCCGCGGTCGGGGTAGTGGCACTCGGCGGCAGCGCGGCGGGTGAATGAACTCAAGTCGCGTGCGCTGAAGCTGCTGGCCCGCCGCGAGCACACGCGCCGCGAGCTGGCCGGCAAGCTGGCAGATCACGGCAGCCCCGAAGAAATCGACGTCGTGTTGAACGAACTGGCCCGTGCCGGGCTGCAATCCGACGCGCGCTTCGCCGAGAGCGCCGTCCGCAGCCAGGCCCCCCGCGTCGGCACCGCCCGGCTGCGCCAAGTCCTGCGGCAAAAGGGCATCGCCCCCGAGCTGATCGATGCCCAGCTCGCTCCCCTGGCCGGCGACGAACTGGAGCGCGCCCGCGTCGTCTGGCAGAAAAAATTCGCCGTTCCGCCGGCGGATGCCCACGAGTGGGCCCGTCAGGCGCGTTTTCTCCAGGGGCGCGGTTTCGCGGCGGAAACCATCCGCAAGTTGCTGCGGGAGCCATTGCCTTGACCACGCTGGCTGCCGAGCATCTGTTCAAGAAATTCCGCTCGCGCACGGTCGTCGCCGACGTCAGCCTGCATGTCGACGGCGGCGAGGTGGTGGGCCTGCTCGGACCCAACGGTGCCGGCAAGACGACCTGCTTCTACATGATCGTCGGCCTGATCGCTGCCGACGGCGGCGAGATCACGATCGGCGAAGCGGGCCAGGCCACCCGCCTCACCCATCTGCCGATCCACAGGCGCGCACAGCTCGGCCTGTCCTACCTGCCGCAGGAAAATTCGGTGTTCCGCAAACTGACGGTAGCCGAGAACATCCGTGCCGTACTGGAACTGCAGGATTTCGACCCGCCGACCCTCGGCACACGGCTCGACGAGCTACTCGAGGAACTGCACATTGGCCACCTGAGCGAACAGAAGGCGTCGGCGCTGTCGGGCGGCGAGCGACGGCGCGTCGAAATCGCCCGCGCACTCGCCACCTCGCCGCGTTTCATCCTCCTCGACGAACCGTTCGCCGGCGTCGACCCGATCGCCGTGCTCGACATCCAGAAGATCATCGGTTTCCTGAAGGAGCGCGGCATCGGCGTGCTGATCACCGATCACAACGTCCGCGAGACGCTCGGCATCTGCGACCGCGCCACCATCATCAACGAAGGCCGTGTCCTGGCGGCTGGACATCCGGCCGAGATCATCGATAATGAAAACGTGCGCAGGGTCTATCTCGGCGAACATTTCCGGATGTAGGTCGTGAAGCAATCGCTCCAGCTCAAGCTCTCCCAGCACCTCGCCCTGACCCCGCAGTTGCAGCAATCGATCCGGCTGCTGCAGCTGTCGTCGCTGGAACTCAACCAGGAAATCGAACAGGCGCTGCAGGACAACCCCCTGCTCGAACGGGAAGATCCGGGCGAGAGCGGCGCGTTTGTCGGCGCCGCGGATGCTCTGGCGCACACTCGCAGCGAAGAACAACCCGCCGCGGGTGGCGAAGAGCCGGCCGCCGAAGCCGCGGACTGGGAGTCCGCATCACTCGAGTGGCCGCCGACCAGCCAGCGCACACCGCGCGACCCCAACGACGAGAATGACGTCGATGCCGGCGATCTGCAGGCGGCCAGCATCAGCTTGCGCGACCACCTGATCGCCCAGCTGGCGCTGAGCCAGCTAACCGGCCGGGACCGCCTGCGCGTAGCCTTCCTCATCGAGGCGCTCGACGACGACGGCTACCTCGACCAGAGCATCGAGGAGCTCGCGGCCGTCCTTCCTGCCGATCTCGCCGATGCGCCCGACGAGGTGTGCGAGGACCTGACCATCGCCCTCAAACATCTGCAGAGCTTCGATCCGCCGGGCGTGGGCGCCCGCAATCCCCGCGAATGCCTGCTACTGCAGCTCGACAACCTGCCGGATGACCCCGTCTGCGCGCTGGCGCGCGTCCTGGTGCGCGATCATCTCGAGTTGCTCGCCAGCCGCGATTACAGCCGCATCAAGAAGCAACTGGGTTGCGAGGATGACGCGCTGCGCGACGCGCAGGAGCTGATCAAATCCCTCAACCCGCGTCCAGGAGCGCCTTTTGCCCAACTCGAAACGCGCTACATCGTCCCCGACGTGGTGGTCAGAAAGTTGCGTGGCAACTGGGTCGTGCAGTTGAATCAGGAGGCCATGCCGCGCCTGCGCATCAACCGCCTGTATGCCGACCTGCTGCGTCGCCAGCGGGGCGGCGCAAACAATCTCGCCGGCCAGCTGCAGGAAGCCAAGTGGCTGATCAAGAACGTCCAGCAGCGCTTCGATACCATTGTGCGCGTCTCCCAGGCCATCGTCGATCGCCAGCGCGCCTTCCTCGACCACGGCGAGGTGGCGATGCGTCCCTTGACCCTGCGCGAGATCGCCGAAAGCGTCGACCTGCACGAATCAACCATCTCGCGGGTTACCACCCAGAAGTATCTGGCCAGCCCGCGCGGCATCTACGAACTCAAGTTTTTCTTCGGCAGCCACGTCACCACCGACACGGGTGGCGCGGCTTCCTCCACCGCCATCCGCGCGCTGATCCGCCAGCTGATCGCCGCGGAGGAAGGGCGCCAGCCGCTATCCGATTCCCAGATTGCCGCAGCACTCGGCACGCAGGGCATCATCGTGGCGCGCCGCACCATCGCCAAGTATCGCGAATCTCTCGGCATTCCCCCCGTCAATCTCCGTAAATCCATCTAGAGGAGCCATCATGAACCTCAACATCACCGGCCACCACATCGAAGTCACCACGGCGCTGCACGACTATGTTTCGGGCAAGGTCGAGAAAATCGTGCGCCATTTTGACCACGTGACCAGCGTTCATGTGATCCTCACGGTGCAGAAGCTGGCGCAGAAGGCCGAAATCACGCTGCATGTCAAAGGCAAGGACATCTACGCCGACGCCAGCGACGCCGACCTGTATGCCGCGATCGACCTGCTGGCGGACAAGCTCGACCGCCAGGTGCAAAAGCACAAGGACAAGATCATCGGTTACGGTCACGGCCGCCCCGCCGACGAGGAGTGACCGCTAACCGGCGATTCCCCTCGCCGGACCCGAGGTATATACTTTTCATTTGCGTCAAATCCCTACCGGGCCTGCCGCGCATCAACGCGTTGAACCCAGGGTAAGCGGGTGATCCCCATGCCTGACAAGTCGAACCTGATCGCCGCCTTGCTGGCCGATGAAGACATCGTCGTCGGCCTCGAGGCAAGCAGCAAGAAACGTCTCTTCGAACAGGCGGGCATCCTGTTTGAAAACCGTTACGGTCTCGCCCGCAGCACGATCTGCGACGCGCTGTTTGCCCGCGAAAAAATGGGCTCCACCGGCCTCGGACTCGGCATCGCGATTCCACACGGCCGCATCAAGGGCCTCAAGGAAGCGCACGGGGCATTTTTCCGGCTCGCCACACCGGTGCCCTTCGATGCGCCCGACGGGCAGCCGGTGAGCCTGGTATTCGTGTTGCTGGTGCCGGAAGCTGCAAGCGAACGCCATCTGCAGTTGCTATCCGAACTCGCCCAGATGTTCAGCGACAAACAGTTCCGCGAGCGGCTCGCCGCAGCTCCCGATGCCGCGGCGGCCTACCGGCTCTTCGCACAGTGGCAGGCCGCCAGCTGATCGTCGCCGAGCTGTTCGAGAAAAACCGCGAGCGGCTCAAACTGGCCTGGATCGGCGGAACGCTCGATCGGCCGATCGCAGTCAATCGCGACGACGTTTCGCCCGCCGACCTGATCGGCCACCTCAATCTCATCCATCCGGACCGCGTGCAGGTGCTCGGGTCGCCGGAAATCATCTGGTACAAGCGGCACCTTGATGATCCGCACGAACACATCTTCCAGCAGGTAATCGACGCCCGTCCGCCGGCGATCATCGTCGCCGACGATTGCGACATTCTCGACGAGATCCGCGCCGCCTGTGCGGCGACGGACACGCCGCTACTGTCTACCCCCCTGCCGACCGCACAGGTCATCGACGCGCTGCGCGTCTACGTTTCCCGCCAGCTGGCGGAAACCGTGACCCTGCACGGCGTCTTCATGGATGTGCTCGGCATTGGCGTGCTGATCACCGGCGATTCGGGAGTCGGCAAGAGCGAGCTGGGACTCGAACTGATCACCCGCGGTCACGGCCTGGTGGCTGACGATGTCGTCGAGGTCTCGCGCGTCGCGGCGGATGTCCTCGAAGGCCGCTGCCCGGAATTGCTCAAGGATTTCATCGAGGTGCGCGGCCTGGGCCTGCTCAATATCCGCACCGTCTTCGGCGAAACGGCCTGCCGACGCAAAATGCGGCTCAAGTTGATCGCCCATTTGCAGCGCCCCAGCGCTGGCGCCGAAATGGCGCGCCTGCCGCTCGATGCGCTGACGGAAAACGTGCTCGGCGTCACGGTTCGCAAAGTGGTGCTGCCAGTGGCCGCCGGTCGCAACCTCGCCGTCCTGCTCGAGGCGGCCGTCCGCGCGACCATCCTGTTGCTGCGCGGCATCGACAGCATGGAGGAATTCATGCGTCGCCAGCAGCGCGCAATCGAGCAGTCGAACTGACCCGCGCCAAGAACCATCGGCAGGCCCTCGCAGGGCTTGCGATATGATAGCCGGCCCACACTTATAGTTCGTTTTAACCCTCCGACACGGTTACGCACATGGCAGGACTCGATCGCAATACACCCATCCCGACCGAAATCAAGCTGCACCAGAAATCGCGCGAAATGGAACTGAGCTTTTCCGACGGCAGCCACTTCCGGCTTTCCTACGAGTTCCTGCGCGTCTTTTCGCCCTCTGCCGAGGTACGCGGCCACGGGCCGGGACAAGAAACCCTGCAGACGGGCAAGCGCAACGTCGACATCCGTTCTCTCGAACCGGTCGGCAATTATGCGGTCCAACCGAGCTTTTCCGACGGCCACGATACCGGCATCTATTCGTGGGATCTGCTCTACGGACTGGGCAAGAACCACGATGCGCTGTGGGCCGATTATCTGACCCGCCTCGAAACCGCCGGGGCGAACCGCGATGTCGATTCGACCAAGCTGCCGCCGAAAAGCGGTGGCTGTGGCAAACACTGACTCGCTGGACGCTGCGATGTCGGATACCCATTTCGGTTTTGAAACCGTGCCCGAGGAGGAAAAGGCGGCACGCGTGCGCGGCGTGTTTTCCTCGGTCGCTGCGAAATACGACCTCATGAACGACCTCATGTCGGGCGGCCTGCACCGGCTCTGGAAGGCCTTCACAATCCAGCTGGCCGGCGCCCGCGGCGGCGAGCGGGTGCTCGACATCGCCGGTGGCACCGGCGATCTGGCTGCCGCTTTCCGCCAGCGCGTCGGCCCCTCCGGCGAGGTCTGGCTCACCGACATCAACGGCGCCATGCTGGCGCGTGGCCGCGACCGCCTGCTCGACGAGGGACGTCTCGGTCCCGTGGCGCAGTGCGATGCCGAAAAGCTGCCCTTCCCGGCCGATCATTTCGATATCGTCACGGTCGCCTTCGGCCTGCGCAACATGACTCACAAAGACCGCGCATTGCAGGAAATGCGCCGTGTGCTGAAGCCAGGCGGACGCTTGCTGGTGCTGGAGTTTTCCAGGGTCTGGAAACCCCTCGCCCCTGCCTACGATTTCTATTCGTTCAAGGTGCTGCCGTGGCTCGGCTCAAAGGTGGTAGATGATCCGGACAGCTACCGCTATCTGGCCGAATCGATCCGCATGCACCCCGACCAGGAAACGCTGAAGGGCATGATGGAACAGGCCGGCTTCTCGCGGGTCGATTATTTCAACCTGACGGCGGGGGTCGTCGCCGTGCATCGTGGTTACAAAACCTGAGGAACTGTCATGAAAAAGATTTTGCTTGCCCTGACCGCCCTGGCTGTACTGGCGACGGGTCTGGGTTTCGACGCCTCGCCCGCTGAAGCGAAACGGCTCGGCGGCGGCCGTTCGTTCGGCATGCAGCGCAGTGCACCGGCGCCGACCCAGCCGGCCTTGACGCCCAAGCCCGCGTCGCCTCAACAGGCCGCGTCGACACCGGCGGCGAATCCCGCCGCCGCAACTGCGGCTCAAGCCGGCAAGCGCAGCTGGGCAGCCCCGCTCGCCGGCCTGGCCGCCGGTCTCGGCATTGCTGCCTTGCTGTCGCACTTCGGACTCGGTGAGGAAATGGCCGGCTTCGTCATGATCGCCCTGCTGGTCATGGCAGCGCTAATGGTGTTCCGCCTGCTGTTCCGCCGCACCTCGCCAACCGAACGGTTGCAGTATGCGGGCGCCGGCAGTGCCGCAACCCGGAACTTCGAACCCATCCCCAGTGGCCCCGCCGGCACGACCGGCACGGCATCGGCCGCCACGGTGCCCGTGGCCGTTCCGGATGGGTTCGACATCGAGGGATTCCTGCGCCAGGCCAAACTGAATTTCATCCGCCTGCAGGCCGCCAACGATCGCGGCAACATGGACGACATCAGGAACTTCACCGCGCCCGAGGTCTTTGCCGAGATCCAGCTGCAATACGAGGAACGTGGCCGCACGACCCAGCAGACCGATCTCGTCACGCTCGAGGCCGACCTGCTCGAGGTTGCCGAGCAGGATGCGGCCCATCTCGCCAGTGTGCGCTTCCATGGGCTGGTGCGTGAGGAGGTTGACGCGTCGCCCGTGCCTTTCGACGAAATCTGGCACCTGGCCAAGCCGCTCGACGGCAGCCGCGGCTGGGTCATTACCGGCATTCAGCAATACGCCGGCTGATGCTGAACGCGGCCTTCCTGGCGGCAGCAAACCATGTGCTCGCCCAGAATCGCTGGGCCCGCGAGCGGCTTGCGCCGTTTGCCGGCCGGCGGGCGCGCTTCGAAGTGCCGCCGTGGACGGTCCGCTTCGAAATCGATGTGGCCGGAAGCGTGGTCGCGCCAACCGGCGATGACTGCGACGTGGTCATTCGCCTGCCGGCCAAATCGCCACTGTTGCTGCTACAGGGTATCGGCCGCCTGATCGCGCTGGCGCGTGTCGAAGGCAACGCAGAATTCGCCACCGCTCTGTCCTTCGTCCTGCGCGAGATGCGCTGGGATGTCGAGGAGGATCTGTCGCGCCTGCTGGGTGACATCGCCGCGCATCGCCTGGTGCACGGTAGCGGGCAGTTATTCGCCTGGCAACGGCAGGGCGTCACCCGGCTGACCGAGAACCTGGCGGAATACTTCGCGCATGAATCCGCGTTGCTGGTTTCCGGCGCGGAACTGCGCACGCTGGCCGCGGCTGGCGCCGATTTCGAAGGCGCGCTGGCGCGCACCGAGGCAAGGTTGCTCGCTCTGGGCAGTTAGGCCGCTTGGCGGCGCCGTCCCGCCAGCGCCGACTTCTGGCAGTGTTCCCCGCAGGCTTCCGTCATCACCAGCACGGCGGCGACTTCGTGGGTTTCCGGCATCGGCACCGGATGGGCCGAGCACTGCACCCAGCGTGTCCCGCCAATTGGCGGCACGACGCCGAGACACTGCTCCGCGCCGGCCGCCGGGTCGCCGGCGAGCACCTTCATCAGCGGATGCCGACTAGCGGGCAGGCTGGCGCCCTCCGCGCTGACCCACAGCAGGTTCAGCGCAGCGAAGTCCGCGCCGCGCGGTATGTCGGCATCGAGCAGATCCGTGGCGGCCCGATTGGCGATCAGCACCCGTCCCCGTGCATCGACCAGCAGCACGGCGAACGGCAGGGCTGCGAACACCGCGGTGAAGCCCGCGGCGATGCGCCGGCGCGCCTCCTCGGCCATCTTGTATTCGGTGATGTCTTCCTTGACAGCCATGAAGTTGGCGATCTTGCCCTTGGCGTCAAAGACCGGTGATATCGACGCCCTTTCCCAGTAGAGCGAGCCGTCCTTGCGACGATTGTGGAAGATGCCGCGCCATTCCCTGCCGGATTTGATGGTTTTCCACAGATCGCGATATTGGACATCGCTGGTTTCGCCCGATTTGAGGATGCGTGGCGTCTGGCCGAGTACCTCCTCAATCTGGTAACCCGTCGTCGCCACCATCTTGGGATTGGCATAGATGATCTTGCCTTCGGCGTCGGTGACGATGATCGTCGCGGGGCTTTGCTCAAGCGCGTGCATCAAGAGCCGCTGGCGCTGGCTGGCCGAGCTGTATTTCTCTCGCGACAGGGCCGTAGCGATGCGCTTGGCGCTCACCTGGGCGCGTGTGCGCGCCTCGCTCTCGCGCAGCCAGGTCCGCAGGGTGTTGGTGGAGACCGCAAACTCGTGCGCCAGCTCAAGCAACGGCGTATCGCCAGCGCGCATGCGCGCCGTCGCCTTTTCCTTGATTTCCTTGCTGTGTCGCACGGGCCGGGCTCCCACTGTTGCACCGCCCGCATTGTATGCCGCACCGTCCCGCCGGCGCCGACTTTCGCCGGCGCGGCAAACGCAAGGCTTATTTGTGGCGCATCTTCTGGATCGCGGCCAGCTGGGCGATGGCCTCGGCCAGCTCGGCCTGGGCGCGCGCGTAATCGAGCTCGGATTCGCGGTTGACCATGGCTTCCTCGGCGCGCTTTTTGGCATCCAGCGCCTTGGCTTCGTCGAGATCCTTGCCGCGGATCGCCGTATCGGCCAGCACGGTGACGAGACCGGGCTGGACTTCGAGGATGCCCCCGGCGACGAAGATCAGTTCCTGCTTTTCCTGATCCGGCAGCTTGAGCCGCACGGCCCCCGGCTTGATGCGCGTCATCAGCGGCATGTGGCCGGGCAGGATGCCCAGCTCGCC
>Ga0172370_10004965_pt1 | contig 17458 bp, 17 predicted proteins | sample LakKiv5m_FD_114538 | JGI IMG/M metagenome (GOLD analysis project Ga0172370, IMG submission 114538) | Freshwater microbial communities from Kabuno Bay, South-Kivu, Congo - kab_022012_11.5m | ecosystem: Environmental > Aquatic > Freshwater > Lake | place: Democratic Republic of the Congo...
CGGCTCGTGAGCCCCCCGCCGATCAGCGGCACGATCGACCCGGCGGCGCTCGCCGAGCGTCTCGAGTCCAACGGCGTGCGCTGGATCTGCTCGTCCATGGTCGACATGGGCGGCGTCACCCGAGTCAAGTGCATGCCGGCGCGCAAGCTCGCCGCGGCCGCCCGCGAAGGGACCGGAGCGCCGGCCAGCTGGGTCGCCGCACAGGCCAACGGCGAATTCGCCATGCCGGAGTCCGCCGGCGGGTCCGTCGGCGACCTCCGACTCATGCCCGACCTGGAGGCGCTCACCGAGTCGGACGCGACGCCCGGCTGGGCCTGGGTCCCCTCGGACCAGTACACTCAGGAGGGCGAGCCGCATCCCACCTGCCAGCGCACCTTCCTGAAGCGCGTGGTCGGACGGGCCGGAGACGCTGGTCTCACGGCGGTCATGGCGTTCGAGTTCGAGTGGTTCACGGCCCTCGGGACGGATCCCATCGTTCCGTACCACGAAGGCCCCTCGTTCAGCGCCAACGCGCTGGCGCGCACCCTCCCGATGGTCGAGGGACTGCTCAGCGCACTCGACCGGCAAGGCGTGCCCGTCGGCGCTTCCACCCCGAGTGCTCGCCCGGCCAGTTCGAGATCTCCTTGAGCCCGGCCGACCCCCTGCAAGCCGCCGACTGGAACGTCCTCTTCCGGCACACGGTGCGCACCGTGTGCGCGCTCCTCGGCCTGCGCGCCTCATTCTCACCGGTCGCTTGGCACGAGGGCCTCGGCAACGGCTGCCATCTGCACCTGAGCCTGCGTGACGAGACCGGCCGCAACATCTTCAATGGCGAGGGCGGCCCGGCAGGCACCTCTGCCACCGGCGCCGCCTTCACCGCCGGCGTACTCGCCGAGCTGCCCGCCATCACGGCCGTCGCCTGTCCCACCCCCCTGAGCTACCAGCGTCTGCGGCCGGGCCGCTGGGTCGGCTGCTACAGGGCCTGGGGCCACGAGAATCGCGAAACGGCGCTGAGACTGGTGCAAGGCATGACCGGCCTGCGTGACGCGATCGCCAACCTTGAGGTGCGCGTCGGCGATGCCGGAGGCAACCCCTACCTCGTGCTCGGAGCCGTGCTGGCCGCGGGGCTTGACGGCGTCGCCCGCGGCCTGACCTTGCCACCGCCGTTGCAGGACGACCCGGTCGTGCTCGGCGAGGCCGGGCTCGCCCTGCTGGGCGTTGAGCGGCTGCCCCAGCAGCTCGACGACGCGGCGGACGCCCTCGACGCGTCCGCCGTCCTCAAGGCCGCCATGGGCGACGAGCTCCACACGACGCTCGTCGCGGTCCGCCGTGCCGAAGCCGCCGAGGACGCCGGCAAGCCGCTGGACCAGCTCATCGACGAGCAGCGCTGGCGCTACTGAATGCCGCCGGCCGGCGGCCCGGACAACAGGTAGCCGCCCGCCCTCCGTGGGAAGGCTGTGAGTGGGCACAGCGCACGAGGAGGGGCAGCTATGACCACCATCCCACCCAGACTGCACGACCTCCTCGCACGAGGCCACAGCATCTGGGTCGCCACCGTCGCACCGGACGGCGCACCCAACGTCTCCATCAAGGGCAGCGGAAGCCTGCTGGACGACCAGCATCTCTACTTCGCCGACCTGTACCACCGGGAGACCCCCGAGAACCTGGAGCACGACCCTCGGGTCGCCGTGGGAATCCACGACTACAAGGCGAAGGTGGCGATGCAGATCAAGGGACACGCCGTGATCATCCAGTACGGTGACCTCGTGGACGACATGAAGCAGCGGCTGGCGGCAGTCGGCGAGAAGCGGAGGCTGCCGCCGCTCAAGAGCGTCGTGCGCATCACCGCGAACTCCGTCTACGACCTCTGGCCCGGCGTGAAGAACCGGCCCTATCCGCCTCGGGAACCGCCGCGGCCGATAGGGAACGTGACGACACCCGACGGCAGCCCCCGGCGCTTCCGCACCGTCGGTGCCGGCGCCGCACCGCTTACGAAGGAGGCCGCACCATGAAGCATTGCCACGTCAGGCGCATCCGGTCCCTGCTGCCCATCCTCGCCGTCATGGCGATGCTCTTGGCCCTCGGGGCGGAGTCCGCGCTCGCGCAGGCCGAGGCGGCGCAGGCCGAGACGGCGCGAGCGACGAAGTCGGCCTCGCGCTACTCCGCCACCATCCGTGACGGACGCACGGCCGCCCGGACGCTCCTCTCGACGACGGATGCTCCGTCGCTGTCACTCGCGCTCATCGCCGACGGCCGGGTCGTCTGGCGGCAGGGCTTCGGCGTCGCCGACAAGGCCGCCGGCACGCGCCCCGCCCCGACGACGATGTACGGCATCGGCTCGGTCAGCAAGATGGTCGCCACCGTCGCCGCCATGCAGCTCGTCGACCAGGGTCTGGTCTCTCTCGACGAGCCCTTTGCGACCTACGTGCCCTCCTTCCGGATGCGGTGCGCCGGTTATCGCGACATCACCGTGCGCATGCTGCTCGACCACTCGTCCGGCTTCCCCGGCTCCGTGTACGGCAGCGCTCTCAGCAGGAGTTACTGGTCGGGCTACCCGCAGTACGTCATGGACGTGCTCGCCGCGTCCCGCCTCAAGCACACCCCGGGGTTCCTCTCGACCTACTGCAACGACGGGTTCACGATGGTCGAAGAGCTGGTACCGGCGGTGACCGGCAAGAGCTTCACCCAGTACGTCCAGGACGAGATCTTCGCGCCGCTCGGCATGAGCCACAGCGCCTACCCGCTGCAGCCCTTCGCCGACGGCAGCTACGCGAAGGCCTACGACGGCGACACCCCGCGACCGCGCGAGGTGCTCAACGTCCTCGCCTCCGGAGGTCTCTACTCCACGCCGACCGACATGGGCCGCTTGGCCACGATGCTCGCGAACAACGGCGTGTTCAACGGCACGCGCATCCTCTCCAGCGCCTCGGTCGCCGAGATGGGCGTCGACCAGACGCGCCGCAGCTTCGACCCCGCGCCGTCCAACAGCACGAGGTACGGGCTCGGCTGGGACTCCGTCACCGAGCCCGGCCTCAAGGCCGTCCGCGTCACCGGCTGGGTGAAGGGCGGCGACTCCATCGACTACCATGCCGGCTTCACCGTGGTCCCCAAGTACGACCTCGCGGCGATCGTGACTGCCGTCGCGCCGGTGAACTCCACCGACTGCGAGACGCTCGCCCAGCGGATACTGCTGCACGCGCTCGTCGACCGCGGCGCCCTGCGCCGTATGCCGGCGCAGGTCAAGGCCGCGGCTCCGCGGGTGAAGCGCGCCGGCCGCGCCCAGCTCGCCGCCATGAAGGGCTACTGGGCCGGCAGCGGCACGGCCTTCCGAATCACGAGGGCGCAGAGCGACCCGCAGTCCCTCACGCTGTCGGCGCTGGGAGACGGCGAGTGGGTGACGAGGCTCACCCGTCTCCGGCTGCGCACCGACGGTCGCTTTCACGTCAAGGGCAGCCCGAACTCCCTGCGCACCGTCACCGGAGCCGGCCGGCGCTACCTCGTGAACCGTAAGGTCGGCGGCTACGGCCACTACCGCGACGACCTGCTGCTCGCCCAGAAGCTGACCCCCGGCGAGCCGCTCTCCGCGGCCTGGCGGCAGCGCGTGGGGATGCACTGGCTGGCCGTCAACGAGCGGTGGGATTCGGCAACGTACACCGATTCCGGCGGCGCGCTGCTCTCCGTCGGCGAGATCCCCGGCATGGACGGCTACATCACCGTCACGACCGGCGGTTACGGCACACAGGTCGTCAGGCCGGATGCGGCCGGCGAGGCCGCCCTCATGTTCCTGCAGATACCGGGGTTCGGGTCCCGCGACCTGAACGACGCGATCGTCGAGCAGTACGGCGGCGAGGACTTCATGCGGTACAGCAGCAGCCTGTACCGGCCACTGGCCGGCGTCCCGGCGCTGGCCGTTGGTGCCAACGTCGTCACCGTCGGTCCGGAGGGCTACACCGAGTGGCGCTCGCTGGCCGCGGCGGCGAGCGTGACCGTCGATGCCGGCATCGCCTGGTACGCCTACGACGAGGATCTCAGCATCCTCGGTTCGGGCTCATCCTTCCCGGCTGCGGCGGACCTGCCGGCCGGAGCCTACCTCGCGGTCATCGGGCCGGCGGGCTCGACCTCGACGGTCACCGTCGGGGCTCTCGCCGGCAGCCCGCTCCGGGCGAGCCCGGTCGCGGCGCGGGCCGCGCCCGTCCTGCCCGGCCCGTCCGCCGTACCAGCGCTGAGGTAGCGAACGAGAGGGGGGCGGGGCCTTCGCCCCGCCCCCCCTCTCTCATCCTCGGCGGCCCCGGTCAGTCGTCCGCACGACCGAGGGCCGTCTTGAAGTAGCCGTTCGAGTCCAGTTCGTAGGTCTTGGGGAAGTCCGCGTCGGACAGCTCCTCCACGAGGTGCGCGGCGGTGTCGCCGCCGTCCACCGACGGCACGCCCTGACCACTGATGTACAGGGAGAGCCAGCGCCCGTTGTGGATGCGGCCCTTCTCGTCCACTTTCACCGTCAGCAGGCCCGACAGGCTCAGGTTGCCGCCGGTGCCGAAGTTGCCCCAGCCGCCGAAGTTGCCCAGCGAGTAGGCGATCAGACGGTCGTTGTAGCGCTCGATGCCGCGGATCACGTGCGGGCCGGAGCCCAGCACCAGATCGGCGCCGGCATCGACGCAGGCGTGCGCGAACGCCCGCGAGTCGCCCCGGTTCTCACCGAACGCGAACTCGCTGCCGTTCGGCGTGTGGATCATGTCGGCCCCCTCGGCGCCGGCGTGCATGAGCACGACCACGACGTCGGCCTTGGCGGCGGCCTTCTCGACGAGCTTCTCGGCCGCCGGGATGTCGTTGATGCTGGGGTTCCACGAGTACGGCGAGAACCCGACGGCCGCGACCCGGACGCCCTCGACGTCGACGACGGTCACCTGCTTCGGCTTGCCGGTGTACTCGACGCCGGCGTCGTCGAGGGTCGTGATGGTCTGCTCGAAGCCACGCTCCAGGTAGTCGTAGCTGTGGTTGTTCGCCACGCTCACCATGTCGATGCCGGCCCAGGTGAGCGCCTTGACGTACGAGGGCGGCGCCTGGAACGCGAAGCAGAGCGACGAGTCCTGACCGTCGCACTTGGACGGCCCGCCGGTTGAGTAGGTGCCTTCCAGGTTGGCGATCATGAGATCGGGGCGGCTGAGCGCCTTCTTCGTCGGCGCGAACAGGGCGCGTCCGTTGTCGGGCGGCAGGCCGTACTGGGAGCCCGGCGTGGTGTCGCCGACCCAGCCGATCTCGATGATCGCGGGCTCGGCGGCCTCGGTCGGCACGGCGGACGGTGACGGCGAAGGCGAATCCGTCGGAGCGGCTGCACCGCCGGCGGCGCTGGACCCGGAATGGCCGGAGGAGGCGGCGTCCCCGCCGTCCCCGCCGCCACCGCCCACGACCGCCCAGGCGATCCCCGCGACGGCGCCGACCACCACGAGCAGCGCGACGACGGCGACCAGCCGGCGCACGAGCAGGCGGCGCCGGCGGGCCGCGCGGGAGCGTGGGCTGCGAGTGTGCGTCGGGAGGCGGCCCGCGGACGGCACGCGATCGGCCGGGCATCCGGCGCCGTCGGCAGCCCGGTACACACGGTAGGGCGTCGGCGACCCCGTCTCAGGTCCGCCCTGCCGGCCGCGCCGGCCTGCGGGCTCGCCCCCGGGATCGGGTCCGCGATGAGGTGGCAGATCGGTCATGACCTCACGAGTCTAGCGGAGAGTCCCGGCATGCACACGCGCAGCGCTGCCGGCGGGCCCCACCGGGGCGCTCCGTCGCCGGCCGGGTCACCTACCGGGCGAAGTAGTCCTGGTGGTAGTCCTCGGCACGCCAGAACGGCCCCGCCGGCGTGATCTCGGTGACGATCGGATCGTCGTAGACGCCCGCCTCCTCGAGGCGCCGAAGCACCGCCCGCGCGGTCGCCTCCTGCCGTGGCGTGTGAAAGAAGACCGCCGACCGGTACTGGTCACCGACGTCCGGCCCCTGGCGATCCAGCGTGGTCGGGTCGTGCATGGCGAAGAAGCTCTCCACCAGCTCCTCGTACGTGATCACGTCCGGGTCGAACTCGACCCGAGCCGCCTCGGCATGGCCGGTCGTGTGAGCGCAGACCTGCTCGTAGGTCGGGTCCTCGGACGTGCCGCCGGTGTAGCCCACCACCACGTCGACGACTCCGGGGAGCGCCGCGAAGTGCTCTTCGACGCCCCAGAAGCACCCTGCCGCAAAGGTCGCCGTCTCCGTCACCCCGGCGACCGGCGCTCCGGACGCGGCCGGCGAGACGGCGCCGGCCGAGTCCGTCGGCGCGCTCTCCGAGCCCCCGCAGGCGGCCGCCGACGCGAGCAGCGCGAGGCCGAGCAGCGCCGCGGCAAGGGCCGTGATCGGCCCGGCGAGGCGCCGCCGACTCGCGCGCGCGGCGGGGCGACTCGCGCGCGCGGCGGATCGATCCGTGTGGGCGGTGTCAGGTCGTGGCATCGAGTACCTTTCGACTGTTCTGAACCTCAGAATAGCGCACGCGGAGCAACTTCGCAGCCCGCTGCCCGTGATCCGCGAGAGCCGTGCTAGCATCTCGCCGTCACGACGAGCACGCGCCGGCGGAGGGTCCAGGGCCGGCGTCACGACCGGAGGTCCTCATGACGCAGGCTCCATCCACCCCTCGCGCCGACGGCTTCCGCCTGCCCGCCCGCTACGGTCCCCATCAGCGCACACTGCTCTCGTGGCCGTGCCGCGAGGATCTCTTCGGCCCGCTCATGGACGCGGCCCGCGAGGAATGGGCCGAGGTGGCTCGCGGCATCGCCCGGTTCGAGCCGGTGACCGTGATCGTCGACCCGGCGCAGGAGGGTGACGCCCGGCAGCGGCTCGGCCTGGACGTCGACCTCCTCCCCGCCCCGCTCGACGACTCCTGGATCCGCGACAACGGCCCCGTCTTCGTGCGCGACGACGAGGGCCGGGTCGCCGCCGTGCGGTTCCGCTTCGACGGCTGGAACGAGCAGTTCACACCGTACGACCGGGACGCCGCGGTGCCCGTGCGCGTCGCGGAGGCCTGGGGCGTGCGCCTGTACGAGGCGCCGTTCGTGCTCGAGGGCGGCGCCTTCAACACCGACGGCGAAGGCACCCTGCTCACCACCGAGCAGTGCCTGCTGCACAACCGCAACCTCGGACTCAGCCGCGCCGAGAACGAGACGCTGTTGCGCGAGTGGCTCGGCGTCGAGAAGGTCGTCTGGCTGCCCTTCGGCCTCGTCGAGGATTCAGGGCCTGGCTCCACCGCCGGGCACGTCGACGACGTCGCCCAGTTCGTCGCCCCCGGCGTCGTGCTCGCCCAGACCTGCGAGCCGGACAACCCGAACCACGGGCGACTGCAGGAGAACCTCGAGGTGCTCGAGGCGGCGACGGACGCCGCCGGTCGCCGCCTGGAGGTCGTCGAGGCGCCGTTCCTGCCCTACGTGGACGGCGTGGGCGCCGGGCTGGACGGAGTCACCGGGCCCGGCGCCGGCAGGGTCATGCCGGCGCCGTATGCGAACCTCGTCTTCGTGGAGGGCGCCGTGCTGCTGCCGCTCACCGGCGCCGAGGGCGAGGACGAGTTGCACCGGGAGATCGGCGAGCTGGTGGGCCGCGAGCCGGTCGGCCTGCCGACGGAGCTCTCGGCCTTCGGCGGCGGCGGGCTCGGCTGCATCACGCAGCAGGTGCCCGCCGGGCCGTTCGCGCCGCCGGGCTGAGCTCCCCGGCGGCGGCGCGGTCACGTCGCGGCGCCGCCGGCTTCACTGCCGTCCGGATCGGCCTTCCGCCCACGCGGCGCGCTACTTCTCCGCCTGCTCCAGATCGGCGCCGGTGTCGCGGCGGAAGTCCCACGTGAGGTAGTCGAGGCTCATCGGCAGGCCCAGCTCGAGCGTCGTGACGAACTGCACGCCGGCGCGGACGCGGCGCGGCCGGCAGCCCAGCAGGTGACCGCCCTGCGTGCGGTCGGTCGAGAGAAAGTGCAGGTGGAGCCCCGGCACACTCAGTGACTCGAGGAAGGCCGGAGTGAAGAACCCGGCGAGCGTACCCTCGGCCTCGGTGAACGTGAACTCCGGCTGGTCCCTGGCCACGTCCACGAGGGGCCGGTAGTTCTCCTGCCGCGGCACCGACCTGACCTTGACGTCCGCGAAAGAGCCCTCGATGCGGAGCGCGTAGAAGAGGTTCGGCGACGGCAGCAACTGCAGGATCCACTCCTGAAAGGAGGCGTAGTCCAGTTCCTCGTCGAGGTCGTCATGGCTGATGGGCCGGTAGAAGGTGACGATCGCGAACGGTGTCGCCGCGTCCTTGACGTTCACCTCACGCACCACGCCGTCGCCGGCGATCTGATAGACCCGGCCGTCGAGCATCACCATCTCGCCGTCCAGGCTGTCGAAGGTGCCGAGGCCGAAGTCGCCGTGCGTGCGGATCTTCTCGAGTGGGATCTTCTCCTCGTAGATGCCCTCGACCAGCGCGTTGACCGGTGCGCAAAGGTAGACGGGAGCCGGTCCCGGACCCGGCGTCATCCGGCGCCCGCCGTCCACGACTGGATCCGCACCGGGTCTCTCTCGACGACCCCGATCATGCCGGCCCTCCCGGTCCCTGCGCGCCTGCGCTCCACGTGTACACGCAGACGGACTACCCCGCGCGGCCCTGCCACACACCTCGCCCGGTGAAGGCTACTGCGTGGCGTGGCAGCTGGTGGCGTGGCAGCTGGTGGCCGGACACGTCTGCGTGGCGCCGCTGGAGCTCCCCGTGCCGGAGCCGTCGCCGGAGCCGTAGGGGTCCGAGTACGCCTCGGAGCCCCCGCCGTAGGAACCGCCGGCGCTCTGACTCCCCTCGGTCGCGCCGGAGGAGGACGCGCTGGAGGCCGCCGGGTCCTGCGTGGTCGCCGTCTGGGCGGCGGCGTCGGACGTACCGAAGAGGCGGTCGCCGAGCTGGACCGCCGAGAAGACGGCGAGCCCCGTGAACAGCGTCAGGACGAGCACCGCTGCGGTGTTTCTGAGGATCCGGTCCATGGTTCTCCTCGATTCAGGGTCGGCGTGACGAGTCGTGCGTCACGGAGTCGGTCCGTACGGGCGCCGTGGCCAGCCGGCGGGTCGCGAGACGGATCTCGGCCACGGGGTCGGCGGAGACGCGAGCCGGCCGCGGCGGGCGGGCGAGCCTGCGCGCCGCGTTCACGATCCACTTCCAGTGCAGCACGAAGTGGACGAGAAGCAGACCGATGGTCACGTCGGCGCCGACCGAGTGCACGGTCATCCAGAGGCTGCTCGGCAGGATGGTGATGCCGAGGGCGCCGGCGACGGCCTGCGAGATCAGGAGGCCGCTGAGCATGACCGTGACGGCGGCGACGAAGAGAGCGGCGTCGACGACGAGGTTGATGCGCGGCGCCGCGCGGACGATCTGCGCGAACCGGGCGAGGATCCGCAGCGTCTGATCCCAGTTCACGACCACATGGAAGAGCAGCGGCACGATGGCGACGACGCACAGCCACTCGTGCACCGCGAGTCCGGTCCAGGCGGGGTTGTACGCCAGGAAGAGCGCGCCGAACAGACCCAGGTCGAGATACAGCCGCGAACGTGCGGACATCGGCGCTCCTTTCGTCGGTCGGTCGTGGGTCTGTCGTCGTGAAGCAGGCGCCGCGGTCTTGCCGACGCCGAAGCAACTATCGCAGGCTCATTTGAAGCTGGTGTTGAGCCCCGGCTACGGTCCCGTAATCCGGCGTGTGACGAGGTTACGGACCTGTAGCCGCGCCGCAGACACCCCTTAAGCTCGCACAGGCCTACTCGGAACACGACGCGCCGGCTCAGCGCCGGTGCAACGACCCGACAGTGAGGTGCGACATGGCAGATCCGACCGACGAGGCACACGGAGCGACTCCGGCCGACGAGCCGGCCGCCGACGGGACCGCGGTGACCGCAGCCGGCGGAGCAGCCGGCGAGACGCCGCCCGAGGCGCCGACCCGGGAAGTCCCGGCGGCGGAGCAGACCGCGCCCGCCGCAGCCGCGACGACCGGCGAAGCCCCGACCATGGTGCAGGCCGCGGTCCCGCCCGCGGACACCCCACCGCCGCGAGCATGGTACCACCGCCGCTGGGCGCTGATCACCGGCGCCGCTGCGGCCGCCGCGATCCTCCTGCTCGGCGGCGTCGCCATCGGCACCGCCGTCGGCGACGGCCGTGACGACCGGCCGGGACCGGACGGCTTCGGCATGCCCGGCCACAACGGCGACGACCCCCGCGCCCAGATGGACGGGCAGGGCGGCTGGGACCGCCAGGGCGACGGCGACTGGGGCCACGGTGGTGGCGGCTGGCGCCAGGACGATGAAGGCCGCCAGGACGGCGAGGGCTGGGGCCGAGACGGAGACGGCTGCCCCTACGGAGACGAGGGAGAGGGCGTCGGCCCGCCCGGCGCCCAGCAGGCTCCGAACGAGGCGCCGAGCCCGTCCCCGAGCGCGAGCACCCAGAGCCAGTGACGCGGCGCCCGGCCGCTCCCGCAGCACCCCGGCGGGAGCGGCCGGGCCCCCGTGCTACCATGCCGGCATGACCGAGCACGCCCAGACGATCCTCGTCATCGAGGACGACCCCGCGGTCGGAGAGGCTCTCGTGGAGGGCATCGGCACCGAGGGCTACGCCGTGCACTGGGAAGCCACCGGGACCGGCGGCGTCGACTACGCGCGCGACCGGTCGCCCCAGCTCATCGTGCTGGACGTCCGCCTGCCGGACGGCAGCGGCTTCGACTTCTGCCGCCGGATGCGACAGCTGGGCCTGCGGCAGCCCATCCTCATGCTCACCGTGCAGTCCGACGAAGTCGACAAGGTGCTCGGCCTGGAGATGGGCGCCGACGACTACCTCACCAAGCCGTACCACCTGCGCGAGCTCATCGCCCGCATCCGCTCACTCCTGAGGCGCGCCTACGGCGAGCTCTCCTCCACCGAGGCGGCGATCGTCTACGCCGGCGACCTCACCATCGACCGTACGCGCGCCACCGTCAGTCGCGACGGCCGCTCCCTGAACCTCACGCCGACGGAGTTCCGCCTGCTGGTTTTTCTGGCGCAACACCCCGGGCAGGTGTTCTCGCGGGCACAGCTCATCGAGAACGTCTGGGGCAGCGACGCCGAGTTCTACGACGACAAGACGGTGAGTGTGCACGTCCGCCGCCTGCGCGAGAAGATCGAGACGGAGCCGAGCGACCCGGGCATCCTTCTCACCGTGCCCGGCATCGGCTACCGGCTCGCCACGTAGGAGACGGCGGCGTGCATACCCGCTCCCTGCGTCTCAGACTCGCTCTCACCTACGCGGCGATGGCCCTGCTCACCGCGCTCATCCTCGGCGGCATCCTGCTCGCGGTACTCGGCAACTACTATTCGAACGCGGAGGACGACTACCTGCGCGCCAGCGCCGAGCTGGTCGCCGCCGACCCGCCGTCGCTGACGACGACACAGGCGCTCGCCGTCTGGACGCAGGCGGCGGCGATGACGACCGACACCCGGGTGCGCGTGTACGGCCCCGCCGGCACGCTGCTCGCCGACTCCGGCTCGCCGGACGACCTCGACGCACGCGACCTCTTCGGCGAGTTCGAGGGGCACGGCTACGGCCGTCACGCCGACGACCACCGGCTGCCCGACCCGCTCGGCGGCGGACTCTTCGGCAGTTCCGGTGACGCGCGCTCCGACCGCTCACTCACGCTGACCCTCAGCGACGGCGCATCCGTGAACCTCTCCGAGGCGCCGGCCTCCGGGCGCGAGGCCCTCACGAGCGCGGCGCTCGCGTGGTTGCTCGCCGCCGCGCTCGCCGTCGGCCTCGCGGCCCTCGCCGGCTATCTCGTCGCCGCACGCATCGCCCGGCCCGTTGTCGCCCTCACGCGCGCGAGCGACCGCATGGCCGAGGGCGACCTCGGCGCCCGCGCCCCCGTCGCCGGAGGCGACGAGGTCGGGCGCCTCGCGCAGTCCTTCAACGGGATGGCGTCACGCGTGGAGACGACGGTCACCTCCCTGCGCCGCTTCGTCGCGGACGCGGCCCACGAGATCGGCACGCCGCTCACGGCGCTGCAGGCGGACCTGGAACTGGCCGAGCGCAAAGCCACGAGCGACGACGAGCGCCGCCTCGTCGATCAGGCGCTCGCCCAGACCGACCGGCTCGCCAGGCTCTCCGACAACCTGCTCCAGCTCTCGCGCCTCGAGGCGAACGAGCCGGCCGGCGCGCCCCAGCCGGCCGACCTGACCGCGGTGGCCCGCGAGGCCGCGGACGGCATCGCCTCCCGGGCCGAGCAGGCCGGCATCGACCTGAGGCTGGCGATCGCCGACGTCCCGCTGCCGGTGGCGGTCGAGCGGACCCGTCTGCAGACGGTGCTCGGCAACCTCCTCGACAACGCCGTCAAGTTCACCGCCGAGGGAGGCCGTGTGACCCTCGGCGTGCACCCTGAGGCCGGCACGGTCGTCGTCACCGTCGCCGACACCGGCGTCGGCATCCCGGCCGACGAGCAGAGCGGCGTCTTCGGCCGCTTCCACCGCGCCCGCAACGTCTCGGCGTACCCCGGCAACGGCCTCGGCCTCGCGATCGTCAAGGCCGTCGTCGAACGCAGCGGCGGCACCGTCTCGTTCACCAGTTCCGAGACCGGCACCGCGTTCCGCGTGACGTTTCCGCGAGCGTAGACGCAAGCGTCGGAGGAAGCACCGCCCGGGCGCGCCCGGACCCCCAACGCGCCGCTGCGGCGAGCGCGATCACCTCTTCCACGGCGGCAGGAGACAGGCTGGGAACGGGTCATATGACCGTATTGACTATTGCGGTCATACAGTCATATACTGCCCTCATGCCTCGCCCCTTCACAGACTCCGAGCGCGACGCGATCCGCAGGCGGCTCCATGTCGCCGGGCGCGACCTGTTCGCCCGGCGCGGCCTCCGCGCCACCACGGTGGAGGCACTCGCCCGCGCCGCCGGCATCAGCAAGGGAGCGTTCTATCTCTTCTATCCATCCAAGGAGGCGCTGTTCCTCGCCCTCATGGAGGAGATCGAGGTGCAGATCCAGGCGCGCCTTGAGGCAGAGGTGGCCGAGGCGCCTCGCGAGGCCGTACGCCTCCTGCTGCGCGGATCCCTGACGGCCCAGGACGATCATCCCCTGCTCGATCTCGCGATGTCCGACGAGGCCGTCGCCGTGATGCGGTCGATGAGCTCGGAGGACCAGAAGGCCTTCCTGAACCGCGACATCGAACTGACGGCACGCATCGCCGGGCGGATGGCGGAGGCAGGCTTGCGTCTGACCGTCGATCCAGCCGTCCTCGCCGGCGTGCTCCGTGCCCTGGTCTTCATCGGCATGCACCGCAACGACATCGGCGCCGAGCTCATGCCGGCCGTCCAGGACGTCCTGGTCGAGGGCCTCGCGCGAACGCTGGTCGAGGACGGCGGCACGAGCGGGCACGAAGCCGAAGCGAGGGATCCGGATGGGCGTGATGCAGGCACACGGACCCCGGACGGGCGCGCCGCCCGCAGGACCGGGACAGGACGGGGCGGCAAAGCGGCCGGCGCATGAGCGCTTCAACGTCACACGCCATCCAGACGTACGGCCTGACGCGCCGCTATCGCGATGTGCTCGCCGTCGACCGCCTCGACCTCTGCATCGAGCGCGGCGAGATCTACGGCTTCCTCGGGCTCAACGGCGCCGGCAAGACGACGACCATCCGCATGCTGCTCGGCATGATCCACCCGAGCGGCGGCCGCGCGGCCCTGCTCGGCGCACAGGTGCGCCGCGGCGGCCGCGGCCCGTGGGACCATGTGGGTTACCTTGTCGAGTCCCCCGCCCCCTACCCCGGCCTCACCGTCGCCGAGAACCTGTGGGCGGCGGCGCGCCTGCGCGGCGTCGACGACGCCGTCGTCGCGCGCGTCGTCGAGCGCCTCGGCCTCGCACCCTACGCCTCGCGCAAGGCCCGCTCGCTCTCGCAGGGCAACCGCCAGCGGCTCGGGCTCGCTCTGGCTCTCTTCCACGAGCCCGAGCTCCTCATCCTCGATGAACCGGCCAACGGCCTCGACCCGGCCGGCGTGGTCGAGGTGCGCGAGTTGCTTCAGGCGCTCGCCGCGGACCGTGGCGTCACCGTGCTGATGTCGAGTCATGTCCTCGCCGAGGTCGACCGCCTGGCCACGCGCATCGGCATCATCCACGAGGGCCGGTTGATCGAGGAGATGAGCGCCGCCGAGATGGAGCGGCGGCGTGCGCTGCGACTCGTCGTCGAGACGCGCGATACGAGCGCGGCGCGGCGCGTTCTGCGGGCCGCCGGCTACCGCCCGGAACCCGGCGGCGACGGGCTCGTGCTGCGCGACGCTCGCGCCGTGGCGCGCCCGGATGACGTCGCCGCGACTCTCGCCGCGGCCGGTCACCCTCCCGCACGTCTGGCGGTGGAGCAGGAGGACCTTGAGGCGCACTTCCTCCGGCTGACGGCCGGCGGCCGGGGGGCTGCCGGGGGCGACCCCGCCCCCGGCGTCACGACCGGCCGGGCGGTGGCGTCATGACCGGTTTCTCCGCGGCGCTGCGAGTAGAAGTGCTCAAGGTGCGCCGCTCGGCCGCTCCGCTGCTCACAGCGCTGGCCTTCTCCATCGCGCCGCTGGTCGGCGGCCTTTTCATGTACATCCTCGCCGACCCGGATCGCGCGCGCCGCATGGGCATCATCGGCCAGAAGGCGCAGATCGTCGGCAGCGGTTCCGACTGGCCCGCCTACTTCGCCATCCTGAGCCAGGCGGCGACCATCGGAGGCTTCATCCTCTTCGCATTCGTGGTGGCCTGGGTGTTCGGCCGCGAGTTCTCGGACGGCACAGTGCGCTACCTGCTGGCGCTGCCCGCGTCGCGGTCGGCGATCATCGGCGCCAAGTTCGTCGTCGTGGCGCTCTGGTGCGCCGCGGGCATGCTGCTCATCACGGCGCTCGGCTTCGCCGTCGGTGCGGCCCTCGATCTGCCGGGCTGGTCGCCTGCCGTCGCGTGGCACGGCGTGTGGCAGATGTGGGCCGGGGCGGCGCTCACGCTCCTGGTGGTGACACCCGTGGCGCTCCTGGCCGGCGTCGGCCGCGGCTACCTCGCGCCGCTGGGCTTCGCCATGCTGATGCTGATCATGGCCCAGATCGTCGGCGTGACCGGCCGCGGCGCGTACTTCCCCTGGTCGATCCCGGCGCCGTTCGCCCAGGCGGCCGGGTCGGCCGGCGGCGACGTCACGACAATCGGCTTCGCGGTCGTCGCGGTGACCGGCGTAGCCGGCGCCGCAGGCACCTTCGCCTGGTGGCTGTACGCCGACTTCTCCCGCTGAGGCGGGCAGCGAGAGAGAGTACGCCCGGACCGTTCGGGGTAGCTCCCCACCATGGCCACCACAGCCGGACGGCAAACGCCCGATCGCCACGCCCCCCGGTGCGAGGCCAGGTCCCCCCCTTCCTCCTGAAGGAGACGCCCGATGCCTCCACACCCCGACACCGCAGTGTCTCCGCCCGGTCTATTCGAGGCCGTCATCCTCAACCGCACCCTCAGGCTGTCGCCTTCGGCCTCGAACACGGAGGCGCTCATCGCTGGAGTCACGGATCTCATGGCGCCGCTCGGGATGCCGGCGGCGCCGACGGCGTTCGAGTACCCAGTAGGACGGGCGTGACCGGCACCGCCCCGGCAGGAACGGCGGACGACGCATCATGACCGCCGTCCCAGAGCTCTCAGAGCCGGCGCAAGCGCTCATCCGCCGGCGCTACTCGTGCCGGACGTACCGGCCGGAGCCCATCGACGCCGAGCGCCGGCGCCTGCTCGAGGCGTTCATGGGCGCCCACACCACCGGCCCACTGGGCGCTCACGCCCGCTTTGGACTCATCGCCGCGGCGCCGGGCGACCGCGAGGCCCTCCGGCGCCTCGGCACCTACGGCTTCATCAAAGGCGCGACCGGCTTCATCGTCGGCGCCGTCCGCCGGGCGCCGCGCGACCTCGAGGACTACGGTCACCTGCTGGAGCAGATCGTCCTCTACGCCACCGAACTGGGCCTCGGCACCTGCTGGCTCGGCGGTACGTTCACGCGGAGCACCTTCGTGCGCCGCTTCGGGGGCCTCGAACGCGGTGAGACGCTCCCGGCAGTCGTCTCACTCGGCCTCATCGGCGACGACGGCACAGAGCGGATCCGCGAGCGCGATGAGGGCGCCCGCAGGCTCCCCGCCTCGGACCTCTTCTTCGACGGCGGCTTCGGCGAGACGCTCCCCCCGGAGCGCGCGGGCGGCTACGCGGCCGCGCTCGACGCAGTACGAATGGCGCCCTCGGCGACCAACAAGCAGCCGTGGCGCATTCTGCGCGAGCGGGTCGCCGCCTCGCCCGGCGAGGCCTGGCACTTCTACCTCACGCGGACAAGGGCCTATCGCAAGAACGGCCCGCTGTTCACGGTGCTGCGCATCGCCGACCTGCAGCGCGTCGACCTGGGGATCGCGATGTGCCACTTCGAGCTGGTGGCCCGCGAGCACGGGCTCACCGGGAGCTGGGTCGTCCGCGACCCCGGCATCCCGCTACCGGGCCGGGACACGGAGTACGTCGCCACCTGGGTACCCGCGTAGACGATTCGCAGCCGTCAGACCCGCCGGCGGTCCCGCTTCGCGCCCGTCCGGATCGTTACCGGCCGAGGAGCACCGCCGCGTCCACGCCGCGGCTCTCGATCCGTACGCCCATGCGCTGCAGATCACGCAGCATCCGCACGGGCTCCACCGTCAGCGCCTGCAGATGCAACCCCGGCGCGCGCAGCGACCCGTCGAGGTACTGCAGCAGACACGCGGCAGCGGCCGCCGACGTGAGCCAGTACCCGTCCTCGTGGAGCAGGCGCAACCCGACGGTCGCCGTGGCGCCCGAGTCACCCGTCGAGCCACCGCCCGGCGCCGCCGGACCGCCCAGCGCCGGCGCTCCCTCGGCCTCTAGCTGCCAGATCACGCCGTAGGGCGGCCGCGAGAAGGTCCGCAGCCCCCACGCGAACAGCCGCGCATACGGAGCCCCGAGCCTGTCCGGCGCCAGCTTCATCACCCCCATGCCGAGCGGCAGCAGCAGGTTGTCGGCGACCGGGTTGAAGCCCGAGACGAAGAAGCCGCAGTCGCGGAGCGACGGGATCTGCTCCGGCAGGCGGCGGAGCTCCTCCATCGCCATCGTCGAGCAGCGCTGCACGCCGAACGGAGGGCCGAAGTCGACCTGCCGCATCGCCTCCTTCCACGGCAACTCCGCCCAGACCCCGTCGCGCAGCGCGGCGGTGCTGTAGTCGGCGAGCTCGGTGACGAACTCGTGGATGGTGGCGGCGGCGAAGTCGTAGGCGGCCCAGTCGACCTTGAGCAGGCCGGCCACCTCGGCGCGCTCCAGCCGCGAGAAGGCCGGCGCGAGCGCGCGGACCATCACCGCGGAGAGCCCCGGGTGGATGCCGCCGTCGGTGATGAGCACGCGGCCCTCATCTTCGGCGCGTGCGCGCAGCGCCTCCAGCGCGGCGTACTTCGCAGGCGCACCGAGCAGCAGGTCGTAGTAGTC
>Ga0172370_10004966_pt1 | contig 17453 bp, 14 predicted proteins | sample LakKiv5m_FD_114538 | JGI IMG/M metagenome (GOLD analysis project Ga0172370, IMG submission 114538) | Freshwater microbial communities from Kabuno Bay, South-Kivu, Congo - kab_022012_11.5m | ecosystem: Environmental > Aquatic > Freshwater > Lake | place: Democratic Republic of the Congo...
CGGGGCTCGGGGATGCGCCGGCGGCTGCTGCTGCTCAGCTTCCGCAGGCGCATCGTGGCCCGCGTGCTGCCGGGGGCCCTGCTCTGGGCGCTCGTCTTCACCCTCCTGGTGGGGGTCCTCGGAGTGCGTCTCGATCTGGTCCTCGGCATCGCCGTCGCCGCACTCGCCGTGCAGGCGCTGGCCATGTTCGTCATGGCCGCCCGCGGGCGGTAGTCGTGGCGACCGCAGGACAGGCGACCGCAGGCGCCGAAGCGTAGCCCATGCCCCTCGAACCCTCACCGGACGACGTCCGGGCCGCGCTCCGCGCCGCCGCCCCGATCGTCGCCGCGCGCAGCGTCGAGGCGGTCCTGGCCGCCACGGTGGAGGCCGCCTGCGCGGTCACGTCCTCACCCCGCGGGTTCGCCGGTCTCTTCGACGGCCGGGTCGCCGCCAGTGAGGCATGGTACGACCACGAGCGCGGCTGGACCCCCACGCACCTGCACTGGGAACCGGGCCACGGCGCCCCGGGACGCGTGTGCGAGTCGCGCACACCGCTCATCGGGAACGCCTTCATCTGCATCCCCCTGCTCGGCGCCGCGGGCGCCGTCCTCGGGTTCGTCGAGGTCGGCGACCGCGGCCGGACCTACTCCCCGCGTGACACGCGCCGTCTCACCGCGCTCGGAGACCTCGCGGCCCTGCGGATCGCCGAGTCGGCCGGCGGCGACCATGGCCGAACCGGCGAGCAGGCTGCGCTCGCCGACGTGGCCGCGCGCCTGCAGCGACGCCTGCTGCCGGGTGAACCGCCGTCTCTGCCCGGCGTGGACATCGCCTTCGTCTATCGCTCCGCGAGCACGGGCGTGCTCAGCGGCGGCGACTTCGTCGACTACTACACGAGGCCGCCGTCCGGCGGCCTCGCCTTCGCGATCGGCGACGTCGCCGGCAAGGGCGTCGACGCCATGGCGATCACCTTCGTCACCAAGTACATCCTGCGGGGCGCCGTCCACGGCGGCCTCTTGTCGTGGCCCACGCGGCCCGGTGAAGCGCTGCAGGAACTCCGCAACGGTCTCCTCGAGCAGCCTGAATTCGGGCCCGAGAGCGAGCGCTTCGTGACCGCCCTCTTCGGTCAGCTGGATCCACGGACCGGCTTCGTGCAGCTCGCGAGCGCCGGGCACCCCACGCCCCTGGTGGTGCGCCGCGACGGGGTGGAACGGCCGTTGCTCATGACCGAACCGGCGCTCGGCGTCGAGCTCGGCGCCGCACTCGAGCCGTATGCGGTCGAGAGCGTCCGCATGGGGCGCGGCGACCTGATCGTCCTGTTCACGGACGGCATCGCCGAACTGCGTGACGAGCAGGGCGGCTTCTTCGAGGAGCAGATGGCGGCCGCGCTCGCCGGCTGCCACGGGCGGTGGGCCGCAGACGTCGTCGACCAGTTGCTGGCGGCCGCGGAAGGCTTCGCCGCGCGGCCGCCGGCAGACGACCTTGCCGTCCTCTGCATCGGCCTCACGGACGATCCGGCGGTAAACTAGCCGCCGTTCCCGCCGATACTGGGAACACGATGTGTGACGAGAAGGAGGCATGGTGCGCCGCATCCCCTACCTGAGCCGTGAGGACGGATTCATCAGGGAGGTCCTCTGGGTCGCCCTGGCCATCGCGATCGTCGCCGTCGTGCTGCTGGACGGCATGTCCATCTTCACGGCGCACCAGTCGGTCCGCGAAGACGCCGCGACCGCGGCGAGAGAAGCGCGCACCGACTACGCTCAGTCCCTGAGCCTCCCGCTGGCCGAAGCGACGGCGGAGCAATACCTCACGAGATCGGGCCTGAAGATGATCTCGTTCGAGGCGGCGCAGAACGAAGAGGGCGTCCGTGTCTTCACGGTCAAGGCGAAGGCCGATGCCGAGACGCGCGTGTTCAAGTTCCTGCGGTTCGTCCCGGGTCTCGAGAAGTGGGTCGAGCGCACGACGCATCCCACCGCCACCGGCAAGGCCGACTAGGGGCCGCTGCGAGGGAAGATGCACGCGGGGCGTCCATGCCCCGCGCGGCCGATCAAGTCAGCGCGCCGTCCTGAGGCGGCTGCGCCTCTCGTGGCGCTCCAGGCCGAGCCGCACGATCTCCTCGACCAGCTCGGCGCCGTCGACCCCTGAAGCCGCCCACAAGCGCGGGAAGCCGCTCATCGCCGTCATGCCGGGGATCGTGTTGATCTCGTTCAGGATGACGCGATCACCGGCCGCCTCGAGAAAGAAGTCGCAGCGTGCGAACCCGCTCGCGTCGATGGCGCGAAAGGCGGCAACGGCCAGCGCCGATGCCTCGCGCTGATGCAGTTCGCCCACGTCGGCCGGGATCGCGAACGACATCATGCCCTCGGTGTACTTGGACTCGAAGTCGTAGAACTCGTTGACGGGGACGACCTCGCCGGCCACGGAGGCACGGGGATCGTCGTTGCCGAGCACGCTGCACTCGAGCTCGCGGCCCACGCACGACTCCTCGACGATCAGCTTGCGGTCGTACGCGGCGGCCAGTTCGAGAGCGGGCGCGAGCTCGGCCCTGTCGTGCGCCTTGGTCATGCCGACGCTCGAGCCGAGGTTGGCCGGCTTGACGAACACGGGATAGGGAAGACGCTCCTCGACCGCCGCGAGCGCGGCGGGTCCGGTCGCGGCCGCGTCACGCAGCACGAGGTAGTCCATCTGCGGCAGTCCGGCGGCGGCGAACACGGCCTTCATGAGCTCCTTGTCCATGCCGACGGAGCTGGCGACGACCCCGGACCCCGCATAGGCGAGGCCGGCGAGCTCGAAGAGCCCCTGGATGGTGCCGTCCTCGGCGAAGGTGCCGTGCATGATCGGGAAGGCGAAATCCAGCGGGATGAACGATCCGTCGTCCAGCTCGAGGCCCGGCCTCGCCGGATCGACGACCAGGTGTGCACCCCGGGACTCGGCGGCGTCGAGACCGGCATCGAGAGCCTCCTCGAGGTCCGACGGCACGACCCAGCGGCCCTCGCCGGTGATGCCGACCGGCACGACCTCGTACTTGTCGCGGTCGAGCATCGCGGCGACGAACCGGGCGGAAGCAAGGGAGATCTCGTGCTCGACCGAGCGACCGCCGAAGATGAGCGCGAGCCGAAGCATGCGGCGAAGACTACAGGTGGCCCGCACGCGGCGCAAACCCGGCAGCGCGGGGACGGGGAAGACTCAGACTGCCGGATCGGACGCGGAGGACGTCATCGTGACGCACACCAGCCGGTCGAGGAAGGCGTCGCCCCGCTTGAGTTGCAGGAGACTGTCGGCGAACGACGGCATCTCGCCCAGTACCAGCGCGTCGACCAGCACGTCGATGATCGCGCCGCGCAGGGTCTGGAGAGCGATGACCATGTCGGCGACCGTGAACCCCAGAGCGAGACGTCGCGACGCGTCCGCCGCGACGTGCTCCTCTGCGGCACGCATCAAGGCGGGCACCTCGTACTCCTCGGCCTCGCTGCAGGCGATGAGGTCGTCGACGAACCCTCGCACCATGCGCTCTCCGAGCGGGCTCGCGACAAGCTCACGGTAGTCCGCGGCGACCCGTTCGTCGAGCGACTCCGCCCAGTGCCGCCAGAGCTCGTCGCGGTGGTCGCGAAGGATGAAGGGGAGAGATGTCATGCAGGGGAGTTTGGCGCCGCCGCCCGCATTCCTGCCGGCCACGCCGTCTCGCGCGCGCGACTGGACGCTCGTTCCATGGCACGATCGCAGAACAGAGGGGATGATGCCGTTAATCCGGGTATAATCGGACAACATCTATCCCGGAAGGGGCCGATGCCGGAAGCAAAGTACCAGATCTATAGAAGCGAACGTCGCCGTCGCCGCCGCTGGCCGTATCTTGTCATCGCGGCGGTTTGCGTGTCCGCGGCCGTCCTCGGCTGGCAGTTCATCGGCGTGCCGCGCGTCTCGGCGGTCACGCCGGGTCCGGACGCCTACGTCAAGAACGACTCTCTCACGGTCGTCCTCAACGTCAAAGGGCTGCCGCAACTCAAGGACGTCCGCGTCACCTTCGATGGCGAGGACGTCACCGCCGATGTGTCCCGTGAGGGCGAGAAGCTGACCTTCACCACCGGCGACCTCAACGACGGCGCTCACTCGGTCGCGTTCAGCGCGACGAGCTCCAACCTCTTCCGCCACGAGGTCGGCGAGAACTGGAGCTTCACCGTCGATACGAGTATCCCCACGCTCGAGCTCGACGGCGCCGCGGACGAGGGACGCATCAACACGTCGCCGCCGACCTTTAGCGGTGAGACGGAGCCGTACGCGACGGTCACGGTGACCGGCGGCAACGTCGAGGCAAGCGGTACCGCCGACGCTTCGGGGGCGTACTCGGTCAGCGCCAAGCTCCCGGACGGTCCGTCCGACGTCTCGATCACGACAGCCGACCGCGCCGGCAACTCGACGACCAAGAAGCTCCACGTCTTCGTCGACGCCGAGGCGCCGGTGCTCCGGACGACCCAGCTCGCCAAGACGGTCAAGCACGCCGGCATCACAGTGCGCGTCAAGGCCTCCGACCAGCTCGGCACGCCCAACGTCAAGCTGGTGTTCGACGGGGAGGAGCAGAAGCTCACCGGACCCGTCTCCAAGGCCACGTTCAAGGCCCGCAACCTCGCCCAGGGCCGCCACACGATCACCGTCACGGCCGCCGACAAGGGCGGCAACGTCGTGACCGACAAGCAGACCTTCATCGTCGACAGCACCGAGCACTTCGGGACCGCCGCCCTCAAGCTGGGCGCACGCGGCAAGGACGTCAAGGAACTGCAGAGCAAGTTGACCACCGCAGGGGTGTACGAGGGCAAGAAGACCGGCGTCTACGACTCCGACACCGAGAAGGCCGTACGCAGGCTCCAGGCGAAGTACGGGCTCACGGTCGACGGCATCGTCGGCGGCGACGTGCTCAACGCGCTCAGCGGCCAGATCGTCGTCGACCTCGGCGACCTGCGCCTGTACCTTTATCGAGCCGGCCACCTCGTGAAGACGTATCCGGTCGCCACCGGCATGGCCGCCTACCCCACACCGACGGGCAACTTCACGCTCGTCAACAAGAGCCAGGACCCGACCTGGATGCCGCCGGACTCCGACTGGGCCGAGGGAGCGGAGCCGGTCCCGCCCGGCGTGAACAACCCGCTCGGCACCCGCTGGATGGGCACCAGCGCCCCGGGGGTCGGCATCCACGGTGTCCCGCCCGCCTCCGAAGGAACCATCGGCTCCTACGCCTCGCACGGCTGCATCCGCATGCACAATGCAGACGCCGTCGAGCTGTTCGACATGGTCTTCGTCGGCATGCCGGTCATCATCAGGCAGTAGGCTCCCTCTCTGCCCGGTATACTGGGCCGCACTCGCGTGACCTGGACCAGACCCGTGCGGCGACGCACACCCCCAGACAACACCGGCACGCCCGCGGGCGAGGAGGATCATGGCCAACGTCAGCCCGTTCAGGGGCATCCGCTACCGCGCAGACATCGCGCTCGACGACGTGGTGGCCCCGCCCTATGACGTCCTCTCCTCGGCACAGGCAGAGGAGTTGCGCGCGCGAAGCCCCTACAATGCCGTCCACGTCGACCTTCCGGCGACACCGGGGCAGACGGCGCGTTCCGCCGACTACGGGCGCGCCGCCGCCGCCTTCGCCGACTGGCAAGCCCTCGGCGTCCTCATCCGCGACGCCACACCCGCCCTCTACCTCGTCGACCAGACGTACCGCGGGCCCGACGGCCGTGATCGCACGCGCCGCGGCTTCGTGGCGCGGCTTCGCCTCGCGTCGCTCGAGGAGCGCGTGGTGCTGCCGCACGAGCGCACGCACGCCGGCCCCAAGCTCGACCGCCTGAACCTGTACCGCGCTACGCATGCCGATCTCAGCCAGGTCTTCCTGCTGCACCCGGACGACGACGGGGCCGTCGGAGAAGCCCTGGCGGAGGCGGGCGACGCGGCTGCGGCCGCTGCCCGTGAGGCCCGCGACGGTGACGGCAATCTGCACCGGCTCGTGCCGATCGCCGGCCCCGGCGCGGAGAGCGTCGTGGCCGCGCTCCGCGACAGACCTCTGTACATCGCCGACGGCCATCATCGCTACGAGACGGCGCTGGCCTACCGGGACGAGCGCCGGGCGGCCACCGACCGCAGCGCCGACACACTCATGGTCTACCTGTGCAGCATGGAGGATCCCGGGCTCACCGTGTTCCCGACCCACCGCCTGGTCAAAGGCGTCACGGTGCCGCCACTGGCAGAGCTGCTCGACCGGCTCGCGCCGGACTTCGAGCCCATCGGCACACCTGTCCGCGGCCGCGCCGCGGCGCAGGCCGCCCTGGAATCACTCGGGGACCACGCCGACCCGGAGTCCGTCTTCGGCCTGTATCTACCGCACGACGCAACCTGCATCCTCGTGCGTCTCGCCGGCACAGATGCACTCGAGAGGCTCGTCGCAGCCGGCTGCTCGCCCCACACCGCCGGCCTGGCGGTGACCGTCCTGCATGAACTCATCCTCCGCGAGGCAGTCGGCCTCGACCCGCACCACGCGGAGGGGAACATCGACTATGCGAAGAGTGTCCCGGACGCTCTCGCCGCCCTGGAAGACGGAGTCCACTCTCTCGGCGCCTTCCTCAGCGCGACGAGCGTCGAGCAGGTGCGCGCCGTGGCCGACGCCGGGGAGACGATGCCCCAGAAGTCCACGTACTTCTATCCGAAACTGCTCACCGGACTCGTCTACGACGCGCTCGGGGACTGACCGCGACGGTGCACCGCGGCGCCGGCCGCACGAGAGCTCAGCCGGACCCGCCTCCCCACGCCGTGTAGAGGTCTTGCTCGATGCCCAGCAGAGAGAGGGTCTTGCCGACGACGAAGTCCACCATGTCCCCCACGGACTGCGGTCGAGTGTAGAACGCGGGCATGGGCGGCAAGACGACGGCTCCGGCCTCGCTCAGCTCCAGCAGGCGGCGCAGATGGATGGATGACAGCGGCATCTCGCGAGGCAGCACGACCAGCGGCCTTCGTTCCTTGAGAGCCACCGATGCCGCGCGATGGATGAGCGTGCGCGCGCTGCCGACGGCGATCTCCGCAGCCGTCGACAGAGAGCAGGGGCAGATGACCGCGGCGTCCGGAAACGCCGACCCGCTGGAGCAGCTCGCGCCGAGGTCCCCAGGCCGATGGACGGTGGTCACCCCGGTGGCATCAGCGCGGGCGAGGAACGCCTCCGTGATGCCCTCCCGGCCCCCAGCATCCAGACCGAGCTCGTACGCGACGACGTCGAGGCCCACATCCGAGATGCAAAGGTCGATGCGGCGGTCGGCGGCGGCGAGCTTCTCCACGAGACGGAGAGCATAGGGGGCGCCACTCGCACCGGTGACACCGACGAACAGCGATCGAGGCGGGCTGACCATCACGGAGATACTAGCAGGCATCGGCGAGCGTGCGACCGCCTTGAGTCGCAAGCGGCCTCGTCATCGCCGGCCGCGCGCAAACGGGGTGCCGAGGGCGGCCGGCAGATACGACCGCCGTGCAAACAGGGCCAATGCGGCGATGACGACGATGAACGGCAGCATCTGCACGACATCGGTGGGAACGTTGATGCCCACGAGCTGAAGCGCCGTGGCGATCGACAGCGCGACGCCGAACAGCAGGGAGCCGACGAAGACCCAGGCGGGCCGTCCGCGGCCCAGCATGGCGATGACGATGGCGATGAAGCCCAGGCCCCCGGTCATGAACGGCACGAAGATGCCTGCCGTGACGATGGCCATGTACCCGCCACCGAGACCCGCCAGAGCGCCGGTCATGAGTGAGGCGATGGTCCGTATCCTGGCCACGTCCACGCCGGCGTTGTCGAGCGCCACGGGCTTCCAGCCGGCCGCGCGAATCTGGAGGCCCAGGTTGGTCTTGTAGAGCATCCAGCCCACCACGAAGACCAGCGCGAAGCCGATGTACACGATCAGCGGCTGGCTGAAGAGGCTCGGCCCGATCACCGGGATCCTGCAGAGGCCGGGGATGGCGACGGTCGGCACGCCGTCCAGACGCGGGTACGTGGTACCGAACTGCGCCGCGTGGAGCAGGCTGGTGAGGCCTTCCATGGAGAGCAGGATGGCGATGCCGACCACGACCTGGTCGCGTCCCATGCGCACGCAGAAGATGACCATGAGCAGGTTGACCGCCATGCCGACGAGAACGGCTGCCAGGAACCCGACCCAGTACGAGCCCGACCAGTTGGTCACGACGAAGCCGGCATAGGCGCCGAGCAGCATCGTGCCCTCGAGGCCGATGTCGAGCAGGCCGGCCTGCTCCGAGATGGTCTCTCCAAGTGCCGCCAGGAGCAGCGGCATGCCGGCGAGGATCGCGCCCGTGACCAGCGCCGCGACGAACTCCGCGGAGAAGACACTGCTATCCATCGCTCACCGCGTCTTGCGGAGCGGCCGGCGGCGGCTTCTCCCGGCTCCGGCCCGTACGGCTTCTCGTCCTCGTCCACTCAGTCAGAACCATGAAGAACAGGATGAGACCGACGAGGAGAAGGAGGAAGTCATTGGGCAACCCTGCCTGCCGGGCGGCCTCGTGGCCCCCGATCTGGATCACCGCGAAGAAGAACACGAACGGGATCACCACCATCACGTCGAGTCCGGCAAGGAACACGATGGCGAACAGCGTCATGCCGAACGCGGGGTTCCAGTCGGCGCGGACGTAGCCCCACACGCCGAGGATCTCGACTGCGGCGGCGAGCCCGATGAGTCCGCCGCTCAAGGCGAAGGACGTCATGATGTCCTTCCTGACGCTGATGCCCGCGTGCACGGCGGCCTTTGGGTTCGCCCCGAGGATCCGCAGGCGCAAGCCGTAGCCGGTGCGCGTCTGCACATAGTGCACGATCGCCAGCACCACCAGAGCGATGATGATACCCACATGGATGCGCGTGCCCGGGATGTAAGGAAGCAGCTCATTGAACGGGATGACGTTGGTCTGCGGCACGTACGCCTCGTCGGTGAGGAACGGACCCTTGATCAGGAGATTCGCGAGGTTGATACCGAGGTACGCCATCATCAGCGTCGTGATGATCTCGTTCATTCCGTAGTACGCCTTCAGAAACGAGGGCACGACGGTCCAGGCGCCCCCGACCACGAAACCGATGATGCACAGCATGATCAGCGCCAGCCAGACCGGCAGGACGCCGGTCATCTGCGCGCCGAGGCCGCCGACCACGGCGGCGGCGAGCAGGAACTGGCCGTCGCCGCCGATGTTCCACAATCCGGCCTGGAAGGCGACGATGAACCCGGCGGACATGAGAAGCAGCGGCGCCAGGCGGATGATCGTCTGCATCAGGCCGGACCACGTGAGCAGGCCGCTCTCGAGTGTGGTCCAGTAGAACGCCACGGGACTCTCGCCCATCACCAGCAACAGGACGCCGCCGGCCAGCAGGCCGTACGCCACCGGCGCCGCCGACCGCCAGAGCCGCCTGCATCCGCGCCGCCAGACGGCCGGCAGACACTCGGCCGCGGGACGCGTGGATCCGCAGGAACCCTCACCCACCGTGGCTCCCTCCGACCATCAGGGCGCCGATCTCCTGCTCGGCGCCGGACCCGTTGCTCACTACCCCCATGAGCCGCCCGCGTGAGAGCACCAGGATCCGGTCGCTCAGCGCCAGAAGCTCCTCGATGTCCGTCGAGATGACCAGCGCACCCGCGGACCCTCCGTCCACGAGCCCGCGGATGCGCGCCCGCACGAACGCTGCCGTCTTGACGTCCAGCCCGTGAGTCGGCTTGTTGAACACCACGACTCTGGGGTCGAAGGAGAGTTCGCGCGCCACCATGACCTTCTGGATGTTGCCGCCGGACAGCGAACCCGCAGGCGTGTGGATGGAGGGCGTCATGATGCCGTACTCGGCAACCAGCGTCTCGGCGAAGGTCGCGATCGCCGCCGGTCGCGTCCGGCCGTGCGACCAGAACGGCGCGGCCCCGATACGCTTGCTGACGAGGTTCAGGGCCACACTGAGCGAGGAGACGACCCCCTCGCCGAGCCGGTCGTCGGTGACGTACCGCAGACCACGCCGCTGGCGCTCGCCGACGGTGAGCCTGCGCAGCGACTCGCCGGCGAGCCGCAGGTCGCCGCCGGCGAGCGGCCGCTGCCCGGCGACGGCCTCCGCCAACGGCCGCTGGCCATTGCCGTCGACGCCGGCGACCCCGAGCACCTCGCCGGCGTGCACCGTCAGCGAGAACGCCTCCACGATGCCGACCTCGCCGCGCCGGCCCTCGACCGTCACGTCCTCGAGCTCCAGGAGCGCCGCTCCCACCGTCGCCGCGCGGGCAAGCCCGCCCGTTTTCAGGCCGTCGCGGAATCCGGCGACCTGCGCCAGGTCCTCCGGCTCACCGGGGAACATGAGCTCCAGCACCTGGCGCTGCAGTCCCGCGCGTGACGCGGCCTTCATCTGCTCCGGGCCGATGGCGCCCGCCGAACGCCCTCGGCGCAGCACGGAGACGCGGTCGCCGATAGCGAAGACCTCATGGAGCTTGTGCGTGATGAAGACGATCGCCAGACCTTGCCGCCTGAGCTGCACGAGGACCCGCTCAAGGTCCTCGATGCCCTTCGGGGTCAGCATCGACGTAGGCTCGTCGAGGATGAGCACCCTGGAGCCGCGCCAGAGCGCCTTGATGATCTCGATCTGTTGCTGCTGGCCAAGGGCGAGCTGCTCCACCGTCGAGCGGGGATCGACCTCCAGGCCGAGCTGGGACGACAGACTTGCGAGTCCCTCCTCGGCCTCCTTGACGCCGAGGCGCAGACCTTCACCGCGCCCGAGCATGAGGTTCTCCACCACGGTGAAGCTCGGGACCAGGCTGCTGTCCTGATGGACCATGCCCACACCCAGGTCGACGGCGTCGCGAGGACACGTGATGGACACCTCCCGGCCGTCCACGCGGATGACGCCCTCCTCGGGCGCACAGACGCCGGCAAGCACGTTCATCAGCGTCGACTTGCCGGCGCCGTTCTCTCCCAGCAGACAGTGCACCTCGCCGCCCCGCACGAGTAGGTCAACGCGATCAAGCGCGCGGACTCCCGGGAACACCTTGGTGATGCCGATCAGCTCGACCGAGAAGGAGGCCGTCGTCCCGCCCGGAGCAGGTCCCTCACCGGATCGGGCGGACCTGGTGGCCTGACCGCCGCCGGCCCCGTCATCCTCGCGAAGGACGGGGGCCATCGTCACTCTCCGGAGGCGATCATTGCCTTCACGGCCTTGCTGCTCTTCATCACCGGTACCGTGATGCTTCCCTCGACGATGCCCTTCTCCGCCGTCTCGATCTGCACCCAGACATCCGCCGGGATGAACCGCGTGCGCAGCAGAGACATGCCGCTGTCGAGATTCAGCCAATAGGTCGCCGTACCGAACGTCCCCGCCTCCACCTGCTTGATCGCTTCGCTCATGATGGGGGTGAAGTCCCACACGACGGACGACAGATAGACGCCCTTCTTGTCGAGGGGACTCTTGTCGCCGATCACGTCGATGAACCAGACCTTGTCGGCGCCTTTCGGCGGTGTTGCCGTCTCCACCGCCTGCATCATGCCGAACGACGAACCGTCACCCATGCCGAAGACGACGTCCGCGCCGCCGGAGATGGCGCTCGCAGTGACCCGCTTGCCACCCGCCGCGTCGGCGTAGGCGGCCTGGCCGATCTGGGCGTAGAGGATCCTGATGCCGCCGGTAACGGACCGCGCGCCGGCGACAAAGCCGCCGGCCATCTTGGACCAGTTCAGGTCCTCCGCGGAGGCGACGATGGCGACCGTACCGGTGCTCGTCGTCCGTGCGGCAAGGATCCCCGCGAGGTACGCCCCGTTCTGGCTGTTGGTCTCCACATCGTTGACCAGGCCGGGCACGTTGGCGGAGTCACTGCCGGCATCGTTCACCGTCACCGCGATCCGCGCCTGCTGCGCCACCTGTGGAGCCACCGTGTTGTAGCCGCTCGCCCACGGGAAGATGAGCTGTGGGTCGTCCCCGGCAAGCTGGTTCATGATCGGCGTGATGTCGCCGTAGCCGGCGCCGTCCTGCACGATGCACTCGACGCCGGCGGCGGCGGCCGCTGCCTCGGCGCCGGCGACCGCCTGCTGGTTCCAGCCGTAGTCGTTGGCTTTCTCCGGAGTGATCACCGCGATCTTCGTCACCTCGACGCCGGCTCCGGCGCCAGACGACGGGCTGGCCGTGCCGGCGGAGCGCCCCCCACAGCCGACGATGAGGACGACCAAGGTGACCGCCAGCGCCAAGGTCAGCACCGACGTGCTTGCTTTCAGCAGCCTGCCCGCTCGCATCATGGTCTCACTCTCCGTCCCCAGACCCGCCAAGGCCTTCCGTCGGATGCCGGATCCGTCGGGCGCCGGACGTGCGAACACGCCGCCGGGTGACCCTACGAGCGGGTCCCGACAACGGTCCACACCTCGGCGACGCCGATCCGGAGACCTGGCAGCGCTGCCGAGATCGCGCCCCCACCATCCGTCATCGCTAATTCACACTGTGAGAATACAGGTTCTCGGGTCTCCTGTTCGCGCAGGGCGCGGCTCCAAGTCGGCCCGAGATGATAGGGCGACACGCCACGAAGGACCTGCCGTCAGGCCAGAGATCGAAAGCGCTCGGCCGCGCGGCCGGGTGGAGGTTCTAGGATGCGGCGTCGGCGCGGCGCTGCAGGGCGGCGAGCGCCGCCTCCTGGTCTTCGTCGAACGGGAGAGGCTCGTACCGGGCCAGAAGCTCCTCGACACGCTCGCGGGCGGCGGTCAGTGTGCCCGGTGACCCGGCCGTCCGCCAGGCGTCCCAGCTGCCCTGCACGCCGAGATCGCTGAGCCGCCACTCGCCGGCGCGCGTGCCCGCGCGTGTGGAGCGCTCTCCGAGGAACGATCCGCACGCGCCGACCTTCTCCAGGATCTCGTCGAGCCAGAGGTCGTCGCGCACCGCGATGCCGTCACGCGCCCGGCGGGCGTGACGGATCATCTCGACGTCCATGACGATCTGCTCCAGACACAGGATCGTGGCGCCGCCGAGCAGACCGGGACCGACGAGCACATCGGGATCCGACAGGACGGTGAGGAGAGCGCCGGTCGATTTCTCCCAGGCGGTCTGCAGATCGGGTTCGTACGTCTGCGTGCAGAGTCCCGAGGACTCAGCCGGCAGTCCGTAGAAGCGGGCCATCTCGGTACCGGACGCCGACAGCACCGCGTGTTCGGCGGATCCCGCCGCATACAATCCGGTACGCGGATCCATGGTCGCCAGCACCGGTGCGTAGAACACCGGCGTGCCGGGCGCCGCCGCCTGGACGAGACAGAGCGTCCCGATCGTCTCGCAGTTGCCGGCGAGAAGAGTGCCGAGCCGGCTGCCGGGCGCCGTGGCGCCCTGCAGAGGCATCGGCATGATCGCGACCGGCAGGCCGTAGTCGCGCATCTCGAGCCAGGTCTGCGTGTAGTCGTGCTCGATGGTCAGAGGCGAGGCAGGCGTGATGAGGAACGAGAGGGGCATCCGCTCCCGGACGGCCTCACGGCCGCCGAACACGACATCCAGCACTTCCTTGAGCCACGGCGCCAGCTCGGGCGTGCCGAACGACTCCTGCACGTGCTTCCCGAAGGTGCGGAAGACGTCGGTGAAGTACCGCACGAACCCTCCCGGACGCTCGAACTCCGGTCCGTACTCGACCGGGCACCAGTAGAGACCGACGTCGTCGAGGGTGTCGAGGATCCGGGTGGCGGCGAGCCAGTCCGCGCGTGTGGTCGCGCGACGCCGGCCGGTCGCCGCGTCGTGGACCGTGGTCGCACCGCCGTCCGCGAGCAGTGTGAACTCCCCGGTATTGACCGGGAAGCTCCAGCCGGGGCGCCGCCCGTGCAGGGTGAACGACCCTCTCGCCTGGGCCAGGGACCGCTCGACCAGGTCAGGCGGGAACCGAACCACACGCGTCGCCTCGTCCACCCGGGCGCCCGCAGCGGCCAGGATCCGGCGTCCCTCCGCGGTGTCGCAGCGCATGCCGATGGTGTCGAGCACGTGCAGGGTGCGCTCGTGGACCTGGGTCTTCTCGTCGTCCGAGAGGACCTGGATGTGGGTCTGCATCAGGCGGCGTCCTCCGCGGACCCGGCCTCGGCGGCTTCGCTGCCCGCCTCGCCCGGCGGTCCGCCGTAGCGGTTCCCGGCACATGGGAGAGCACGGAGGAACGAGAGCGCCGCGAAGAAGCCGGCGCCGGCGCCACCCCGGGCCCGCTGCACAAGTATGAGAGCAGGCCGGCGCCGTGACCAGACCGGATTGCTGGGCAAAGTTCGCGAAACCGTCTAGACAAACCTCCGTTCGGCGCCGGACACGGGCGAAGTGAGCCGGGGCTCGGGGCCGGCGAGGATGCGGGCGCGCAGCGCCCGGCGGTCGCCGGCCCCCAGCTTTCGCAGTACGGCGCGGCAGTGGCTGCGCGCCGTGCTGGGCGACACACACAGTCGGCGGGCGATCTCCGCCGTCACGAGCCCGGCCATGAGCAGCACCAGGACGTCCGCTTCTCGCGGCGTCACGCCCGCCCGGGCGAGGCGGTCGCCACACGGCAGGTGCAGGAGCCTCGGGCGCCCGGCAACGGCGCTCAGGGCGAGCACCAGGTCGGTACACCGATGCAGACGGTGGGCGGCGAGCAGCTCCACCGGGCCCGTGCCGTAGCCGACGAGCAGGCCGCCGCCGTGCGACGCCTCTCCGTTCACCACGGTTCCACGGTGTGCCGCGCAAGAGAAACAGCCGTCGGGGGTATCGAGAGAGACGAAGACGGCACCGGTCCGAGACGGCCTCACCAGCCCATCGAGCGCTTCACCCACGCGATCCGGCGAGCCCTCCCCAAGAACGACGAAGCCGAGAGCGGTGACGGCCTCCAAGGCGAGGATGCGCGTCAGAGGATCGTGATCGCGCACGATCGCCACCGGAGACGCGGGAGAGACCCGGCCGGCGGCCCGCTCGAGCGGGCCGCCGGCCCCCCTGGGGAGGATGGGGGTGGGGGCTTCGATCACAACGACACTGTGGTTTCGACATCCCTGCGCCGGGCACCGTGGACCGTGCACGGTCCACGGGACGAACGGAGGGCTTCATGGCCAAGTTGACGCGCACGGCCGATGTCGACGTACCCATCGCCAAGGTCGACAGGGAGTGGACGCAGTTCATGTTCCGAACGCTGATCGGTCACTATCAGGCATCTGCCGCCGACGTGAAGTGGTCGCCGGCCGACGACGCCGAGCAGGCCGGAGTCGTGGAGCTCGAGGAGATCCCGACCGGGACGCGCGTGAGCGTGACGGTGGACTTCCAGGGCGACGAGACCAACGTCGCGGCGCACCTCGAGCGCGACCTCAAGGAGTTCAAGGCGTTCGCCGAGACACGCGGCTGAGGCTGATTCACGCGACGCGGAGAGAGACACGCAGACCACCTCCCGGGCGGGACCGCTTGACCAGTGTGGACCGACGGCCCTGATCGCCGCCGGCGGCGACTGCACGGAAGCGGGTGATCGTGGCGTCGCCATCATGACCCCGCGGACCGGCCGCGTCGTCATACCCAGGGTGGAGATGGCGCCGGCTAGCGGCCGGGACGGGACGGCCGGGCGTCGGCGCCGGCCCCCTCCGGCCATCTCCCTCGCCGGTGCGGCGAGCGCCGCGACAGGCTAGACTTGACGCTGGCCGCGCCAGAGACCCACGTGCAGGCGCCGGACCGCGGTCGTTCTTCGCGACGCCGCGCACACTGGAGGAGGACCCGTCGTGACCACACCGCTGATCGACCAGTTGGCCACCGCCCCCGCCGTCGGCCAGGACTTCCGGCCCTACGCGATCTCGCCCGACGGCGACTGGCTCGCGTTCGAGTGGTACCGGGACGGCGACTGGCAGATCTTCCTCGTCGGGCCTGACGGGGAGTCGCGTCGCGTGGGCGACCTGCAGGACCGCTGCTGCTGCCCGCAGTTCTCCCCCGACGGGCGCTTCGTCTACTTCACCTGCGACGACCGTGGCTCGGAGTGCTACGACCTCTACCGCTACGAACCGGCCACCGATGCACTCGAGAATCTCCTGCCCGACACGCCCGACCTGGCTCCGCTCCCGGACCCGGACCTCTCACCGGACGGCTCCCGCATCGCGATGACCGTCGCCGACGGCGCCGGCTACGCCGTCGCCGTCATGCCGGCGACGGCGAACCCCGGCGGTGAGGCCATCACCCACCTGAGCGAACATCCCTATACCGAGAGCTCACCGCGCTGGTCGCCGGACGGCCGGCTGCTCGCCGTGACCGCCGGCACGCGCGGGCAGGACACGGCCGTGTTCGTCATCGATGTCGAGACCGGTGCCCGCTCCGTGATCGGGGGGAGCGACGAGTTCTTCTCCGGCCAGCTCGCCTGGGCGCCCGACGGCCGCCGCATCGCGTTCGCCGGCGGCTGCGGCGACCATCCGGCGATCGGGGTCTACGAGCTCGCGACCGGCGCGATCACCTGGGCGTGGGAGCCCGGGCTCGACGCTCACCACCCCGTCTGGGCTCCAGATGGTGCCGCCCTCGCCTGCCTCGTCGATGCCGAGGGCGAGACCGGTCTCTGCCACATCGACCTCCGCACCGGCGAAGTGACCGAGTACAGCATCGGTCCGGGCAATCACTACTGTCCACGGTTCGCTCCCGACGGCGCCTCGCTCCTGTGCGTGCTCAGCGGGCCCGACCACCCCGCCGACCTCTTCCGCATCGCGCTCGACGACGGCGGCGTCACGCAGTTGACCGACTCCCTGACCGCCGAGCTCCGTGACCGGCACTTCGTGAGCGGCGAGCCCGTCCGGTTCAGGAGTCGCGATCACCTGGCCGAAGTGCCCGGCATCCTCGCCGTGCCCGACGAGCCCAACGGCGCCGGAGTCGTGATCGTCCACGGAGGTCCCACGTGGCACCACTCGAACGAGTGGGACGTGCTGCGGCAGGCCTTCGTCGCCGCCGGCGTCACCGTCCTGCACCCCAACTATCGCGGCAGCGACGGCTACGGCCGCCGCTGGCAACTGGCCAACCGCTGGCTCATGGGCCAGGGCGAGGTGCTCGACGTCGCGGCGGCGCACGACTACCTCGTGCGCGAGGGTTGCGACCCGAAGCGCATCGCGATCACGGGTCGCAGCTGGGGCGGCTTCCACACGATGGCCGCCGTCACCCAGTTCCCCGAGCTGTGGGCCGCCGGTGTCGCCGGGGTCCCCTTCTTCGACTTCATCGACAGCCAGATCGACACGGACATCCGCGAAGACCTGCGCTGGTGGGATCGTGAGAACACCGGCGACATCGAGAAGGACCGGGCCAAGCTCGCGTTCTATTCGCCGGTCAACCATCTCGACGATATCGTCGCGCCGCTGCTGCTGCTGGGCGGTGCCCTCGACCCGCGCTGCCCGCCGCGGCAGATCTCCGAGGTCGCCGAGCACCTTCGTGCCCGCGGCAAGGTCTGCGATTTCTTCGTCTACCCGGACGAGGGTCACGAGATCAGCGGACTCGAACACCGCGTGGACTACGAGCGCCGCAC
>Ga0172370_10004967_pt1 | contig 17452 bp, 11 predicted proteins | sample LakKiv5m_FD_114538 | JGI IMG/M metagenome (GOLD analysis project Ga0172370, IMG submission 114538) | Freshwater microbial communities from Kabuno Bay, South-Kivu, Congo - kab_022012_11.5m | ecosystem: Environmental > Aquatic > Freshwater > Lake | place: Democratic Republic of the Congo...
CGTGGTTTTATGGTGGTTCTGAGAGAGCAGTAGTTTCCTGTGGGCAGGAGGCACCGGAACCCTCTTTTCTATGTTGACATATCGTTTTAAATCTGGTGAAATCGTTTAAGCGAACGCAATAGATTCGTATATTTAAAGCTGTTTGGTCTATACCCTTAACGACATCATCGCTTGCTTTTGAAAGAGAGGTTCCCGGTAAACCCTGTGTAGCATGTTTTGGGATTAAAAGCGCTTTTAATCACCACATGAGATATCTCGTTACGTTGCTTTTTGACAAGGAAACAAGTGAGCAAATATAATAGAACTGAATAAAATGAGTCAAAGTCGGTGATGAAGAAAGAGAAGTACAGCATGTCATTCACGACAGGTGGTCTTTTTTATCGCGAATCGGTGGCCTTGGCTATGTTGTTTGTTGAGCTGAACGACTGGGATAGTGTCAGAGAAAAGGTTCTTTCCGAAAACCTGTTACAGTACAGAACACTCAATACATCGAAGCGTCAATGCCGAGAAATTATCTCAAGGTTGAAAACTCTTGCCCCGAAGGAGCTGGATTTGCTGATTTCCGGAAGTACCCAGGAGCAGAAGTGTCTGCTTTGGCTTGCAGTTTGTCGTCACTACAGGTTTATTGCCGAGTTTGCTGAAGAGGTTATTCGGGAGCGATACATCGGTCTGAAGCATGATCTTCACTATGAAGAGTTCGACTTCTTTTTCGGTAAAAAGGCCGAGTGGCTTCCTGAACTTGAAGAGATAAAGCCAACTACCAGAAACAAACTGCGTCAGGTCTTGTTCAAAATATTGCGTGAAGCTGAACTCCTGACAGTCAGGAACACCATTAATGCCTCAATGCTGAGTCAACGGCTTCTGGCAGCTATACCGCGCCAGCGGCGCAAGGATATTTTTTTCTTTCCGGTATTTGAATCCGATCTAAAGTGGAGTGCCGAATGAGTGCGGATATGGGAAAAAAGACAATGAATGAGCGATTGCCGCATTTGTTCAATGTCATCTCAGGTCGTCGTTTTTTGGAAAAAAGGGCTCTGAACGGGGAGATTCCATTTTACGTCTGTGCATACCCCCCTGAAGAGTCAGTAGATATGGAGCGTCTACAACGGCAGCTTGCCAACCGGCTTGAGCAGGCAGGTGTCAGGGTGCTGGATATCAACCTTTATGACCTCTCCATCGAGATGCTCAAAGAGCGGGGAATCTGGAAGCAACTCCTCGATATGGAGAAATCCGTCACCAAGGATCAGCTCAAAGAGTTGCTTCAGGGGGTATTGGATCCCGAAGCACACCTAATACCAGCAATAGCCATAAAACTTGCGAAGAGTGATTTTGATGTCCTCTTTCTTTCAGGTGTTGGAGCGGTGTTCCCTTATATCCGTTCTCACAACGTTTTGAATAATCTGCAGAGCACGGCAAAAGAGAAGCCAACAGTTATGTTTTTTCCGGGCACCTATGAACACTGCCAGGAATCAGGCGCGTCACTCGATCTCTTCGGAAAGTTACATGACGACAAATACTATAGAGCTTTTGACATCTCTCATTGCGAAGCATAAACGAAAATAACAGGATGATTCTTAAGAGCATTTTCAAAAAGCCGGTTGATCGCCCGATTGAAGGGGTCATTAAAGCTGATGATGAAGCAAGCCTCCGGCTTGAAATCGAAGAGTATGTCCTGACCAGTGAGGTGGAAAAACGTCTGGAGTTATTTCTCGATGCTTACAACAATTACGAAGGGGCTAACGGGGTTTGGATCTCCGGCTTCTTTGGCTCAGGAAAATCGCATTTGCTCAAGATACTCGCAATGCTCCTTGAAAATCGGGAGATAGACGGAGCATCGGCTCTTGACCTGTTTCTCTTGAAATGTGTCGATAACGAGATACTTCGTGCCGATCTCAAGAGAGCGGTTACCACCCCTTCTAAAAGTATTCTCTTCAATATCGACCAGAAAGCTGATGTTATCAGCAAATCGCAGTTCGACGCTCTGCTTGCTGTTTTTGTCAAGGTGTTCGATGAAATGTGCGGCTACTATGGAAAACAGGGGCATATTGCACAGTTTGAACGTGATCTCGACAGTCGGGGACTCTATGAAAAGTTTAATACAGCCTATCAATCTATTACCGGAAAAGAGTGGCAAAAAGGGCGCGAACAGGCGCTCCTCGAATCGCAGAATATTGCTCAAGCTTATGGCGAGGCAACCGGTGAATCAGCCAGCGCCGCCGCTGGTATTCTCGATAAATACAGAAGCCAATACAAGGTTTCAATTGAGGATTTTGCCGATCAGGTTAACGCCTATATCAACAAGCAATCACCCGGCTTCCGGCTGAACTTCTTTGTTGACGAGGTGGGTCAGTATATCGCCGAAAACGTCAAGTTGATGACCAACCTGCAAACCATTGCCGAAAGTCTTGCAACAAAAAGTCGAGGCCGGGCATGGATCATCGTTACCTCCCAGAACGACATGAGCACGGTTCTCGGTGAAATGAACCGTCAGCAGAGCAACGATTTCTCAAAAATCATGGGCCGCTTTGCAACCAAAATGCCGCTGACCAGCACCAATGTGGCAATGGTGATTCAGAAAAGGCTTTTAGCCAAAACAGAAGAGGGTACAGAACTCGTTTCTGATCTTTACCACCGGGAGTCAAATAACTTCGGGACACTTTTCAGTTTCACCGACGGTTCGCGCGATTACAAGCACTATAAGGACCGGGAGGAGTTTATTCAGAGCTATCCTTTCGTGCCCTACCAATTTGAACTCTTTCAGTCAGCAATAGAGAACCTATCCCGCCACAATGCCTTTGAAGGCAAGCACAGCTCGGTTGGTGAGCGTTCAATGCTCGGTGTCTTCCAGCAGGTTGCCATGCAGATCAGTGGTTATGAAATCGGTCAATTGGCCTCTTTTGACCTTATGTTTGAAGGCATTCAAACAGCATTAAAGGCCCAGACGCAAAAAGCGGTTTTCACCGCAGAGCGGCAACTGGGCAATGAATTTGCCTTAAAAGTGCTGAAAGCTCTTTTTCTTGTAAAATATATCAAAGAGTTCAAGCCATCGCTCCGCAACCTCTGCGTTCTGATGCTTGATGCTTTTAACCAGGACCTGCCCCAATTGCGAAAGCATGTTGAAGAGGCGCTGAACTATCTGGAACAGCAGACCTACATAAAAAGAAATGGTGAGCTCTATGAGTACCTCACCGATGAGGAAAAGGATATCGAAAAGGAGATCAAGAACACCGAAGTTGAATCAACAGAAGTTGCTGCAGAACTGGAAAAGATTGTTTTCGATCATGTTATCAAGCAGAGGAAGATCCGCTACGATGACAACGGGCCGGATTATCCCTATTCCAGAAAACTTGATGACCGTCTGCACGGTCGTGAATACGAGTTGGCTATTCATGTTGTCACCCCATTCCACGAAAACGCTGAGAATGAAAGCATTCTGCGCATGCAGAGCATGGGTCGTGATGAACTTCTGGTGCTGATGCCTCCTGACGACCGGCTTATGCGGGATATTACGCTCTACAAACAGACTGAGAAGTATATCCGCCAGAACATAACGACATCCCAGCAAGAGGCTGTTACCCGCATACTGACCAATAAAGGTGATCAGAACAGGGATCGATACAGGGAGTAGGAGTTGCGACTGCAAACGCTGCTTGGAAGGGCAAAACTATTTGTTGGTGGCAGTGAGATAGAAATAGGTGGTGAAGATCCTCAAAGCAGGATCATCCGGGGTTTTCATCAGCTTGTCATTCAGGCATATCCCAATCTCCGCATGCTTCGCGGCATTACCTATTCCGAAAACGATATTGCGGGTTGTCTCCGGCAAACTCAGGAGGCATTGTTCGGAACTGATGTAACCTCATTGGCGGAATCCGAGCAGGAGGTGCTGGCCTTTATCCAGAGCAACAACCGGAGTGGCGTTCGCACAACGCTGAAGCTCCTGCTGGAAAGGTTTGAGCATAAACCAAATGGCTGGTACTATGCCGCCGTGCTCTGCACACTGGCCAAACTCTGTGCACGTGGCAAGGTTGAAGTCCGATCAGAAAGCAATACCCTTGAAGATGACGAACTCGAACGGGCACTGCGCAATACGCACGGCCATGGCAATGTTATTCTGGTGCCACAGGCTGATTTTACCGCATCACAGGTTCGCAACCTGAAAGAGCTTTATGAAGAGTTTTTTGACGTTTCTCCAGTTGCCACTGAAGCCAAGGCTCTCAGCAGGGAAACAGGTGAAGCATTGCAGAATAAAATGCTTGAACTGGCTCCATTTGTGGCACAATCTGCGCTCTATCCGTTCCTGAATGCATTGAATCCGGTTATTGAAAAGCTGAAATCGGTGAGCGGAAAACCCTATACATGGTACCTTACGGATTTCCTGAAAGAGGCTGATCTGTTGCTTGACCTGAAGGAAACGGTTATCGACCCGATCCGCAAGTTCATCAGCGGCCCACAAAAAAACATTTTTGATGCTGCCCGTAAAATGGTGCGGGAGCAGGAATCGAATTTCGCCTACATCCAGGGAGATGAATCAGCGCTCCTCTCCAAGGCACTGCTTGATCCGGAATGTTACAAGGGGAACAGCATACAGCAGGTGAAAACACTTGTAGATACCCTTCAGGAAAAGGTCGGGGCGCAACTCGAAGCTGAGATATCCAGTGCAAAGGCAGCATCCCAGGCACTTAAGGATCGCCTTTGCAATATGGCTGAATTCAGCTCTCTAACTGTGGAGCAGCAGGCAGAGATAACGCAGCCATTCAGAGATTTCACTCAATCAGTAGAGCGTCAACAGCTTATTGCAGTGATTCGCGACATGCAGCGGCGCTTCGAGGAAAAAGAGTACCAGCAACTCTTATCCCGATTGACAGCCCTGTCGCAGCCAAAACCGCAACGCTCAAATCTGGCACAGACATCTGAAACAGAAAAGCATCTGACAAGCGTCTATCCCCCTATAGCTGAGCCAAAAGTAGAGTATATCCCCGGACGTTCAATCAAAGTCTCCTTCAAAAAAGCATGGCTGGCCGATGAGTCCGATGTAGAGCTTTATCTGGCTTCCTTGAGGGACGCTTTGCTTTCAGAGATTCGCAGCGGGAAAAGAATTCAAATTTAGGTATTGCCAATGAGCGAGACAGTTCAACAACTCAGTAAGCTGATCAGCCAGGGAGAAACCCTGACGGTGGAATTCAAGAGCGATCTGAAAAGTCTGCCTGATCGTGATTTATTGGCGGCAGTGGTTTCTCTGGCCAATACCGAAGGAGGTGAACTGCTGCTCGGCGTTGAGGACGATGGCCGGATCACTGGTTTACATGCGAACCATCTTAATGTTTCGTGAATTCCTTCTCTGGTTGCAAACAAGACAAATCCTGCTCTCTCCATCAGAGTGGATCGGTTCGAGTTGCAAGGCAAATCAATCGCTCGAATCATTGTGCCGAAGTCGAGGCAACTGGTCTCAACCTCTGACGGCCTTCTGGTCCGTCGTCGTCTCAAGCTCGACGGCACACCGGAGGCAGTTCCTTTCTATCCTCATGAGTTTATACAACGCCAGTCTTCTCTGGGGTTGGTCGATCCCTCTGCCATGTTGATGGAACAGATTACGGTTGACCAATTTGATCCACTTCAACGCCTTCGTCTTCGAAATGCCATCAAAAAATACGGGGGCGAACAATCCCTGTTTTCGCTGGCGGACGAAGAGCTGGATGGTGCCTTGGGGCTGGTCATGGACCATCAAGGGCGAAAGCGCCCCACTGTTGCAGGCTTGCTTATTTTGGGAAGTGAAACTCTACTGCGCCAATACTTGCCTGCTTATGAAGTTGCATTTCAGGTACTGCGAGGCACCGATGTTCGTGTCAACGAGTTTTACCGAAAGCCCCTGCTTGAGACCTTTGAGGAGGTTGAATTGCAGTTCAAGCCGTGGATTGTTGAAGAGGAAATTCAGGTAGGATTGTTTCGTGTACCAGTTCCGAACTATGATCGCAGGGCCTTCCGTGAAGCCTTTGTGAATGCGTTGGTTCACCGCGATTTCAGTACACTTGGGGCGGTTCACATCAAACTCGATGATGATGGTTTGAACATCAGCAGCCCTGGCGGATTTATTGAGGGTGTGAATCTCAATAATCTGCTCGTGGCGCCTCCGCGCTCGCGTAATCCGTTATTGGCCGACATTATCAAGCGGATTGGTCTGGCTGAACGGACTGGTCGAGGCATTGACCGCATTTACGAAGGTATGTTACGCTATGGTCGCCCGGCACCCGATTATTCGCTCTCCAACGCCTATACCGTCACTCTTTTTCTTTCAAATGCTTCCGCCGATCTCGATTTCCTCAAGATGGTGGTGGAGCAGGAGGATAAGCTTGGAACCATGCCGATCGATTCATTGATCATCCTGTCCCGCCTTCGAGAAGAACGTCGTTTGACAACGACTGATCTTGCTCCATCCGTGCAAAAGCCGGAAGCCAATGTGCGTGCTACACTGGAAAAGCTGGTCGAAACCGGTTTTCTGGAGCCACATGGAACCGGTCGTGGTAGATCATACATCCTGAGTGCACGGATGTACCAGAAAGCAGGACAGCGCGCAGAATATATCCGTCAGGCAGGGTTCGATTCTATCCAGCAGGAGCAGATGGTGCTCAATTATATTGGCAAGCACGGCAGTATAAAAAGGGCCGAAGTAGTCGAGCTGTGTCGTCTTAGCCCGGATCAAGCGTATAAGCTGTTGCTAAGACTTAAGCAACGGGGTGAAATCGAACAAATAGGGCAAAGAAAGGGGGCGTTCTATGAGCGCAAGCGTTAATTTTTGCGTCAGGCGCAAATATATGCGCCTGTTTATGCGTCAGGCGTATATGGCCAATTGAATCTACAACATAGCAAGGATTGGGATAGATTTTGATGGAAACAGCAAAACTCAAAAAATTCGCACAGTTTGCCCGTCGCAGCTTGATTGAGCAGGTCTCTGCCAAACTCAATCTGGTGATGGCCGATGGAAGTGCCGCCCGGCGTGAACAACCGAAGGCGATAGCCGAGCTCGAAAAGCAGCTTCAGGAGCATAACCGGGAACAGGTAATTGAGCGAATAGCCTACACCTGGTTCAATCGCTTTTGCGCCTTGCGCTTCATGGATGTGAACCGCTACACACGGATTGGTGTTGTTTCGCCTGCAGAAGGTCAGTTCCAGCCTGAAATCCTCGCTGAGGCCAAGATGGGCCATATTGATGAAGAGATGGTGTCTGAAAAGATCCGCCAACAGATTTTTGCTTTGCTTGCCGGTCTTTACCCAGTCGCGATCCGCAGTCTGAGGCCTATCGCCTGCTTGTGGTTGCAGCCTGTAACGATTTCCACAGGGCGATGCCCTACCTTTTCGAGCGCATTGCTGATTTCACCGAACTTCTGATGCCCGATGATCTTCTCTCCGGCAACTCAATTCTTGCTTACACCCGTGAAACAATGACCCCGGATGTTTGCGGGGATGTAGAGGTAATCGGCTGGCTCTACCAGTTCTACATCTCTGAGAAGAAGGATAAGGTGTTCGACGGGCTGAAGAAAAACAAAAAGATAACACCCGAGAATATCCCTGCTGCCACCCAGCTTTTCACGCCACACTGGATTGTGCGCTACCTGGTGGAAACCTCCCTCGGCCGTTTGTGGATGTTGAATCGACCCAACTCGCGGTTGATTGATCGGATGGAGTATTACATTCGACCAGATACTTCAGTTGGAAGTGAAAAGTGGGAAGTGGAAAGCAAGGAGAATCAATATGGCCGTGCAAAATTATCGGGAACTAATAGTCTGGCAGAAGGCGATGGATATGGTCGAGTGGGTGTATCAGGCAACCAAGGCGTTTCCCAAGGAGGAGCTTTACGGTCTGACCAACCAGGTTCGCAGAGCGGCAGTGTCGATTCCGTCGAACATAGCGGAGGGGCAAGCACGTCAATCGACAGCGGAGTTCAAAAACTTTCTATCCATAGCGCAAGGATCGAGAGCCGAAGTGGAAACGCAAATCATGATAGCTCAGCGGCTGGGGTATCTTCCGCAACAGCAAACCGATCAGATTCTCAATCTATCCGAGGAAATCAAGCGGATGATCTATTCATTAACAGCGAAGCTGAAATAACTTCCCACTCTCCACTTCCCACTTCCCACTCCGCTGCCACACGCCAAGAAGACTTCTTACGCATAGAAAAGCCCGAGGACATAAAAATCTGCGATCCGGCCTGCGGCTCCGGCCATATGCTGACCTATGCCTTTGACCTGCTCTATGCCATTTACGAGGAAGAAGGCTACGAGCCCGCCGAGATTCCGGAGAAGATCCTCACGAACAACCTCTACGGCATCGAGATCGACGAACGCGCCGGAGAACTTGCGGCCTTTGCACTGACCATGAAGGCCCGCTCAAAGCAGCGCCGATTCTTCAACAAGGGCGTCAAACCGAACATCTGCGTGCTGGAGAATGTCCGCTTCGACGAGGGCGAGCTGAAAGAAGTGGGTAGTGAGAAGTGGGTAGTGGGTAGTGAAAAGCAAAAAGCCCTCTATCACGATCTGAATCTGTTTGAAGAGGCTGACAATTTTGGTTCATTACTCCGTCCGCATCTGCCGCTTGAGGATATTGAGTCTTTTCAAAAAACTATCCACTCCACACTTTCCACTTCCCAATCTCTCTTCGACAGCATGACCCATCAGAAGGTGCTGCAAGCCCTGCGGCAGGCTGATTACCTGAGTCCCAAATACCATGTGGTGATTGCCAATCCGCCGTATATGGGTGGCAAAGGGATGAATGGAAGATTGGCTACGTGGGTAAAGGACAATTACCCGAACAGCAAATCCGATCTGTTTGCGATGTTTATAGAGCGAGGACTCGAATTAGTACCCAAACATGGTTATAGCGCAATGGTGACGATGCAGAGTTGGATGTTTCTTTCATCATTTGAGTTATTAAGAGCGAAACTTTTGGCCCAGACCTCCATCGAGTCCATGGCACATATGGCCAATATGGTTATGGGGATTGCTTTTGGTACTTCAGCAACTATCTGGAGGATTGGGAGACGTAACACAAGTGTGGGTGCTTATTGCTACGTCGAATATAATGATCTCGGAAATGATAAGATTCCCAAAAATTTTCCACCACGAAACGAGAGAAATCGCAAGCGCGAATCCCACGGATGGCTTTATCGCATCACTTCTGCAGACTTCAAGAAGATACCTAGCATTCCAATTGCTTACTGGGTAAGCAGTAAGTTTGCGGACTCATGGAGCGTAAAAGAACTGGTAGAGAACATAACTATTTCGGATGGTCAAAATAAAACAGGAGATAACCTGAAGTTCCTCCGATTCCACTGGGAGTTGGATAGAAATAGGTTTTTGAATTCAGTGTGGATCCCTTATGCCAAGGGCGGTCCTTGGAGAAAATGGTATGGAAATGAGGAATTACTTATCGATTGGTCGGATGAGGCTCGCCGACATTTTAGAAAAGACAAGATCGCGAGGCTAATTCCTGAATATCTTTGGTATAAAAAGGGAATATCTTGGAGTTTTATTACCACTAAAGATGTTGGTTTTCGCTATTTGCCTGAAGGTGGGACGTTTGATGTGCAAGGCTCAACCTTGTTTTTCAAAGATGAATCAAAACTTTGTAACGTACTTGCACTTTTGAACTCCAAGCCAGTTAATAGCCTTTTACGGATTCTGAATCCGACTATTAGTTTGCAGGTTAAAGATGTGCGCGGAGTACCAATACCAGATAATTTCTCATTTGAAAAAACAGACAGTCTTTGCAACTCCGCTATTCACATTTGTAAAGGGGATTGGGATTCATACGAAACCTCTTTGGACTTCACCAGCCTGCCGTTACTGCAAGTGGTTAGTGGTCAGTGGCCAGTGGTCAGTGAAGAAAAAAGCTCCAGGTTACAACTAACCACTGGTCACTATCCACTGGCCACTAAACTCAGCGAAGCATTCGCGAAACTCCGCGCCCACTGGCAGGAGATGACGCTGGAGATGCAGCGGCTGGAGGAGGAGAATAACCGCATCTTCATCGACGCATATGGCTTGCAGGATGAGCTGACGCCCGAAGTGCCGCTGGGCGAAATCACCCTGACCTGTAACCCGCACTACCGCTACGGCGTGGAAGAGTGTGAAGTGGGAAGTAAGAAGTGGGAAGAGATGGAGTCTCGACTGCTCCAGGACACCATGAAAGAACTGGTCAGTTATGCGGTGGGGTGTATGTTTGGGCGATACTCTCTTGATATGCCAGGTCTTGTCTTAGCGAATCATGGAGAGGGCATTGAGGATTACTGCAGGAAAATAGAGGAGTACCGAACCAATGAGCGTGAAAAATTATCGCGAGTTGATTGTCTGGCAGGCGATGGATTTGGTGGAGCTGATTTATCAAGTGACCAAAAACTTTCCCAAGGAGGAACTGTACGGTCTGACGAGTCAGATTCGCAGGGCGGCAGTGTCGATTCCCTCAAACATAGCGGAGGGTCAGGCGAGGCAATCAACGGCGGAGTTCAAAAATTTTCTGTCGATAGCACAGGGTTCCCGAGCAGAAGTGGAAACCCAACTGATGATCGCTCAACGCCTGGGCTACCTCCCGCAGGAGAAAGCGGAGCAAATCCTGAATCTGTCCGAGGAAATCAAACGCATGATCTACGCCCTGACAGCGAAACTGTCTTAACTTCCCACTCTCCACTTCCCACTTCCCACTTATCCTTCGTCCCCGACGAAGATAACGTCATCCCGATGCTCGACGGCGACTGGTTCACCGACGATATCGCCGAGCGGTTCCGTAGGTTCCTGCGCGTGGCCTTTGGCGACGAGCACTACGAGGCCAACCTTAAGTTCGTCGAAAAGGCGCTGAACATCAAGGGCAAGCGCAACTACACGATTCGCGACTACTTCCTCGGCGAGTTCTACACAGACCATGTTAAGCGCTACAAGAAGCGCCCGATTTACTGGCTCTTCAGCAGTCCGAAAGGCAGTTTCAACGCACTCATCTACATGCACCGCTACCGCCCGGATACGGTAAGCGTGGTGCTCAACGGCTATCTGCGAGAGTTTCGCACCAAGCTGCTCTCCCGCAAAAGCCATCTCGAAGCGGTCAGCATCAGTTCCAGCGCGTCACCGGGAGAAAAGACCAAGGCGCTGAAAGAGATCGAAAGCCTCGGGAAAATGATCGAAGAGCTTGAGAGCTATGAACGCGACGTGCTCTACCCGCTTGCTACCCAGCAGCTCGAGATCGACCTTGACGACGGCGTAAAAGTGAACTACCAGAAATTTGGCCCGGCTCTCAGGAAGATTTCCGGCCTTGATGCTAAGGAGGAGTGAACTATGAAACCTTATGAGCCGGATAGCTTGCCTCTCTCGGGGCTGGATTATAAACGCCTTTTTGCTCTGGTTGGTGAGGCAAATGCCGAGCTTGCCCGGTATGATGGTTTGTTGCAAGGTATTGTCAATCCAGCCATTATGCTTTCTCCATTGACCAACGAAGAAGCGGTACTTTCTTCACGGATCGAAGGAACACAGGCGACGGTTGATGAGGTACTGGAGCAGGAAGCTGGTTTGTTGAAAGAGGGCGAAAAATACAAGGATATTCAGGAAATAATCAATTACCGTGAAGCCTTGCGTTCAGCGCACAACTATCTTGAAGAGAGGCCGATAACCCTGGCTTTTGTCAGGGAGTTGCACAAGGTACTGTTGAACAGTGTTCGCGGTCAGGACAAAACTCCTGGAGAGTTTCGAAAAGATCAGAACTGGATTGGTCAAGCTGGTTGTTCCATCGAACAAGCCTCTTTTGTGCCACCAGATCCGCTCCATCTTGTGGATTATCTGAATGCATGGCAGGCTTATCTTGCAGTAGACGACATTGACCTGCTCTTGCAGGCAGCCGTAGTGCATGCACAGTTCGAGCTGTTACATCCGTTTAAAGATGGCAATGGACGAATCGGCAGAATTCTGATTCCTTTGTTTCTTTATCAAAAAAGGAAACTTTCGCTGCCGATGTTCTATCTGAGTTCTTACCTGGAGTCTCATCGGGAAGAGTATTATCATGCACTGCACGCAATCTCTCTCCGTGGCGACTGGAACGGCTGGATCGCATTTTTTTTGCAGGCCAGTGTTATGCAGGCAAAAGAGAATAGCCGGAAAGTCAGGGAGATTATGGGGCTCTATGCGGATATAAAGGTTCGCATACAGGAACTGACGCATTCCCAGTACAGCATTCAGATCATCGACGCAATTTTCAATCGTCCGATTTTCAAAACCACAGACTTTATAAGCGAGACAGGCATTCACAAGCCCACAGCAATGGGACTTCTTCGGCAATTGAAAACAGCCGGAATTTTATCCGATCTTAAAGAAGGGAGGGGACGGCGTGCTGCAGTTCTCTGTTTTCCGGCGTTGATTAACATCGCCGAAGGGAAGCGTCTTTTATAAGAAGTGTTGTGTATCGTCTGTTATTCATAAAGTTTTTTGTGTATCGTTAAATGAAAGTTATCATACACTAACTTTCTTGTATCGTTTCTGTAATACACAAAAACAGACTTGTACGGCAAAGTATGTTTAAGAATTTTTGCATTCAATCTTTCTCATGAAAGCTTCTTGTAATGAGTGAACGCATTGCCCAGGCGCTGAACCGGCTCTTTGAGCGTCACCGTATTGTATTCTGGAATGATACGAAGCGGGAGCTGCGTGAAGAATTCGACTCATTGCAGCTTGAGGGTGTTGAAAAGATTGAGCTTGTCAACAACGAGTTTGGTGTGAAGTATCGCATTCTGCGCGATGAGCCGGAACAGAAGTTCCTGCTCTATCGAGAAGGGCCTCAACCGGCCAGGCTCGATAACTGGCTTCTCGATGTAGAGCTTGCTTACGGGGAGTTTCGTGCAGATCAGTCGAGTATATGGCTTTCAGAGCTGGAGCTTGACAGTGATTTTCAGGATGTGGTGAAGGATCATGCTGAATTCTACAGGTCTGCAAAGAGGATTGAGAGCCTTAAAAAATTGCTCAAGTCGGACGATACGCCAGGAATGATCCGGTTGAAAATGCTTGCAGTTTGTGCCGGTTCCGCACCTCAGCTTGATATGGTTCTGGAACATCTACTGGAAGAGTTGGCAGGGAGCGCTTCGGATGAAAAGCAGTTAGGTCTGGAATTGCTGGATGGTGACAGGTATCGGCTGATTGAACGATGCAGGTTGGATGGCTATTTTTGGGAGCTTGTAAAACGGAGCTACGGCTACGAATCAACGGAACCCGGTCTGAAGGATTTCGTTATCGAACTTTTCAAGAGCAGCTTTGTCGTTGGTAGCGATGGAAAGGGTGCACTATCCGGGGATGCGTTGGTGTTTTTGAAGCGCTGGAAAGACAGTCGTCAATTTGAACGGTGCTTTGAAGCACTCTCTGATGAGTGTGCGGGGATTCTTCGTATTGAAGAGAAAATGCATGGACTTGATTTCCGTCAGCTTGTAGAACTTGATTATTTCCGGTTGATTGACAGGAAAGTCATCAGTGATCTGGTTCGGGCTCTTGCAGCTCGTACGGTGTTCAGCCATGAGGTCACACAATGGATTCGTCTTCGCCGACAAGGCCACTGGTTCAATGAGTTCCGGCACTTCTATGAGGCGGTGGAGTATGCGGCGCTTTTCATGCATGCAATCGAAGAAGCCAAACTGGATATGAGTTCCATGGCTGACGGCGTGCAGCAGTATAGTCGGTTCTGGTTTCGGCTTGACCAGTTCTACCGCAAATTCATTTACCATGTCAGCATCTCCGGTCAGGTCTCGCTGATGGCTGAATTGAGCGAAAAAGTAGAAAATCTCTACTCCAACAACTTTCTGCTGAAGTTGAACGACCAGTGGCAGGCTTTCGTGGACAAAGCTGATACATGGGAGGCTCCTCCTGTGCCGTTACAGAAAAGTGTTTTCGAGCGGTTTGTACAGCCATTTCTCTCAAAGAAGAATAAGGTCTGTGTCATTATTTCCGATGCGTTACGCTATGAAATCGGTGACGAATTGCTCACGCTTATTCGTAAGGAAGACCGTTATGATGCAAATCTGGAGCCGGTGCTGTCAATGCTGCCGAGCTATACGCAGCTTGGTATGGCTGCGCTCCTCCCAAATAAAGTTTTGGCGTTTGCCGATAACGATACAGGAACGGTGTTAGCGGATAATATTAGTTCTCAAGGCACAGCTAATCGCTCCAGGATTCTCAACCGGACGGCTTCATGGAAGGGTGCTACCGTAAAGGCTGAAGAGGTGATGGCGCTCAAGGGTGATGAGTGTCGTGCATTACTCAGGGATCACGATGTAATTTATATTTACCATAATCGCATTGACATAACGGGTGATAAGCGGGAATCGGAAGAGCGAGTGTTTGAGGCGGTTGAAGAGTGCCTGAAAGATCTTGTCAAGCTGATCAAAAAGCTGACCGGGGCCAATGCAAATAATTTGCTGGTGACCTCTGATCATGGATTTATCTACCAGAACCGTGCACTTGACGGGAGCGATTTTTCGGGAGAGGATGTTGAAGGTGATCTGATTTTTTTCCGTGATCGGCGTTTTGTACTTGGTAAGGGTCTGAAAGAGGTGCCGGGACTCAGGAAGTTTAATGCATCCCAACTTGGTCTGGCGGGTGATGTGGAGGTACAGATTCCCAAATCAATCAACCGTTTGCGTCTGAAAGGTTCTGGAAGCCGTTATGTGCATGGTGGTGCTTCATTACAGGAAGTTGTAATTCCACTCATCAGGATCAACAAAAAGCGGCAGAGTGACCTCTCGGCAGTTGACGTTGATATTATTCGTGGTACCAGTTCAGTGATTACGTCCGGGCAGCTCGCAGTTGTGCTCTACCAGTCGCAGCCGGTTACCGAAAAAGTTCAGGCAAGGTCCCTTGTTGCCGGTATTTATTCGCTGGCAGGGGATCTTATTTCCGATTCACAGTCTCTTGTTTTTGACGTTACCTCTGACAATGCTCGTGATCGTGAGCGTCAGGTTCGTTTTCTGTTGATCAGCAAGGCTGACGAGGTGAATGGTCAGGATGTTATTTTGAGACTTGATGAAAAATATCCTGGAACCTCCCACTACAGCGAATACAAGTCCATCCGCTACCTTATGCGTCGTTCATTTACCAGTGATTTTGATTTTTAAACATCGGGACGGACTATGAATACTCTTGACCAGAAGATAAACACTCATTTTTCCGGACTTGTTGTCCGCAAGGATCTTGTCAAGACTGTCAAAGGTAACGCCATTGTTCCAACATACGTGCTTGAATATCTGCTTGGGCAATACTGCGCGACAAGTGATGATGCTACTATTCAAACAGGCATTGAGACCGTCAAGGAGATTTTACGTAAACATTATGTGCATCGCAATGAAGCCGGGTTGGTTCGATCCAATATCAAGGAGAAGGGGCGATACAAGGTAATCGACAAAATCAGTGTTGCACTGAATGACAAGAGCGATGCCTACGAGGCAGAGTTTTCAAATCTCGGAATCAAGAAGGTTCTGGTTGATTCCGGTACGATCAAGACCCATCCAAAACTACTGGTCGGCGGAGTCTGGTGCATTGCTGATATCGAATATGAATTCAAGGAAGAGAAAAATGCTGTGCCGTGGATCCTTTCGTCATTGAAACCGATTCAGTTGTCCCACTTCGATTTTGACGGTTATGTTGAAGCCCGAAAGCAATTCTCTACAGACGAGTGGATTGACCTGCTGATCCAGAGTATAGGATTTAATCCTGAGATGTTCGGAAAACGCAGCAAACTGATGCAGCTTGTGAGGCTGATTCCCTATTGCGAGCGCAATTACAACCTTATTGAGCTTGGTCCGAAGGGAACAGGGAAGTCGCATATCTATTCTGAATTTTCTCCACATGGTATGCTTATCTCAGGCGGTGAAGTGACGGAGCCCAAGCTTTTTGTGAACAACTCTTCAGGCAAAATTGGCCTGCTTGGTTATTGGGATGTGGTTGCTTTTGACGAGTTTGCCGGAAAACAGAAGCGCGTGGACAAGGCGCTGGTTGACATCATGAAAAACTACATGGCCAACAAGTCTTTCTCCCGGGGTGTTGAAACCCTCGGAGCAGAGGCATCCATGGTCTTTGTCGGTAACACGCAGCATACCGTGCCCTTCATGCTCAAACACTCGGATCTGTTTGATGAGCTGCCTGAAAAGTTTTATGACTCAGCTTTTCTCGACCGTATCCATTTCTATGCTCCGGGCTGGGAAATAGATATCATTCGCGGTGAGATGTTCTCCAGCGGTTATGGATTTGTCGTCGATTATCTTGCCGAAATTCTCCGCTCGATGCGCAACCATGACTACTCAGACCGATATCAGGAACACTTTTCACTTTCTCCCGATATATCAACCCGTGACCGGGATGGTGTAAACAAAACTTTTTCCGGCCTCATGAAGATCCTTTTCCCTCAAGGAGGAGCTTCAAAAGATGAGATCGAAGAGCTGCTTAAATTTTCCATCGAAGGACGGAAAAGGGTGAAAGATCAGTTGATGCGGATTGATTCGACATACCCGAAGGTTCAATTTGCATATACCGATGCATCTGGTCAATCAAGAACGGTTAAAACGCTCGAAGAGGAGGCATATCCTCATTTCTACAATAAAACGATTGGTGAGGGCGATGAGAAACCGTCTCAAGTAGAAAGCAGAGAGTTGGATTTTCCGGAGGAGTCAGAACCCGGTGTTGGATCTATTACTTCAACTGTTAACAAAGAACAGCATCGAACTTTTCAGGAGAACCAGCGTGGCGTCTCTTATGACTCGCTTTTTGGTTCCTGCCTGAGCGGTGCCAGCCGGATCGTTCTAACTGACCCATACATCCGTATCTTTTATCAGATTCGAAATCTCATGGAGTTTATTGAGACGGTTGTCAAACACAAGCCGATGGAGGTGGAGGTTTCCGTTCATCTAATCACCACGGCAGACGAATTCAAGGGAGATCAACAGCAAGAATATTTCGAGAAGATACAGGAGTCAGGCATCGCTGCAGGTATTACTTTTACCTGGGAGTTTGATGGTACCGGTACCATTCATGCCCGGCATATCGAGACCGACAATGGATGGAAAATCCTGCTCGACCGAGGACTGGATATTTTTCAGCACTATGAAATGAACGACACATTCACCTTCAATAACCGCCTCCAGCAATTCCGACCTTGTAAAGCTTTTGAGGTGACATTTATTAAAGTAGACCAAAGTGTTTTTAAAGCCTGTTGAACAGGTAAAACTGTTGTCGACCATTTCTTGCTTCAGATTCTGATGCCAAGAGTCAACTATAAGCGAGACCAACATCCCGCGACTTTCCAGAATTGTTTTTTCTGTAACACTGATCGTGTAACATGAAAATTGACTTACAAAAACTGGTTGGCCAATTTCCTCAAAACGAAAGTGGTTTCAAAAAGAGGATGAGGTTCCATCAAGGCTGGTGGAGAGCTTTTGTTTTGAACGAAG
>Ga0172370_10004972_pt1 | contig 17436 bp, 13 predicted proteins | sample LakKiv5m_FD_114538 | JGI IMG/M metagenome (GOLD analysis project Ga0172370, IMG submission 114538) | Freshwater microbial communities from Kabuno Bay, South-Kivu, Congo - kab_022012_11.5m | ecosystem: Environmental > Aquatic > Freshwater > Lake | place: Democratic Republic of the Congo...
ACGATGACGACTTTCACAGGAAACCTGCTCGTAGAGCTGCCTCATTTTTTGGGCGGCGATGTCCCAATCGTACTTTGTCTCGACTGTCTTCCTGGCACGATCTGCAATTTCGCAGTAAAGGTCTCGATCGCAAATCAGCGACGTGATCGCGGTCGCAAAAGATGTGGGATCGTCCGCTTGAAGAAAATCTTTCCCGGGCTCCAGTTTCAAACCCTCTGCGCCTTTTTGGGTCGAGACCACAGGACGACCCAAAGCCATGGCTTCCAGAATTTTGAGTCTGCTGCCGCTACCGGCCCTAAGGGGTACGATTGCCACGGCTGCCCGCTGGTAGTAAGGTAGCACTTCAGGGACGTCTGCATGCACCTCGACGAAATCTGAGATAAGCTGAGTAACCACAAGAGAAGGATTCCTTCCGACCAGAAGGAGTTTGGCGTTCACATTAAAATCTTTGACAATAGGCAGAATGCTCTTGCAGAACCACACCGCTGCGTCCTGGTTGGGGAGATAATCAAAAGCCCCTACAAATATCAGCACAGGATCGTCCAGTGGGGTGAGGGGCCTGAGCAGCGATGTATCTACTCCATTCTCGACCACTTCCACCGGCGGAAGCTTGTGTTCATTTTCTAGGAGTCTTGTTCTGTCCTGGTGGGACATGACTACGAGTGCCGACATAGATTTATCCACCGCAGGCTCGTATTGCGACATCTTTTTCCATTCCAGCCACCAAAACATCTTGCTGATTGGGGAGCTTGCCAGGCGAAAACTCTGGTGGGCTAGGTCTGCATCGAGATTATGTTTGGTCAAGACGCTTGGAGGCCGCACCGCTTCCGAGATAGCTAGTGCATATTCACACATGTAGGTGTGTTCTATCTGTAGCACATGAGGGCTAAACCGACCAAGTTCAGTCCGAATATACTCCAGGGCATTTCTAGAGTGGTACCTCCAGACATAGTATGGGACAGCATGGGACGCCACGGCCAGGATCCGGCGCGCATAGGAAAGGTTCGGGGAGTAAAAGGTTCGAACATGCGTACAGTAAGGTCGGAGGTAATGGACGTATTCCTCCTCTTCCCTCTTTATCACGAAGGCCACAAGGCTAATCTCAGTCCTTTGGGACAACCGCTTGATAAGGTTGAATTGCCTTAGCTTGTCGCCGCTTTCCGGTGGGAATGGCAGCTTGGGCGAGATCCATAGAACCTTCATTAGGGCTTTTCTTTCATTACACGTTTCCGCTGGTAACTTACTAACTGGCTCGGCTACGCTTCGTTTTATCTATGACTCGCCGATAAAAATCTTCGTATAGCCCCACAATTCTATCCCATGAATATTCTCTTAGGACGTATTGTCGGGCCTGCTGGCCGATAACTGAAGCAGTCTCCCGGTCCTCAATGGCCTTGTGAAGCATTTTGGCAAGATCATCCACTGATTTGTTGGTAAAGACTAAACCATTCCCTGCTAGAGCCTCCACGTTTTCTGGTATATCGCTCACGAGGCAGCACTTGCCGTAACTCATGGCCTCTAAGAGAGCCACCGGCATACCTTCGATTTCAGATGGCAGCACAAACAAAGCGGCATTGGTAATCAGTTCCAGGTAATGGTCCCCTGACACGTAACCCGGAAACAGTATCTTTTCACTACTCCTCCCGAGTTGGTGCAATTTCCCTATGTAGTCTTTTTCAAAAGGATCGTCACCGGCGACCACCAGTTTGAGCGGTGGATCTACCGTGAGAAACGCCTCGATAAGATAATGAGCGCCTTTCTCTGGGACAAGCCTCGCGGCAAAAAGGATGTAGTCGTTTCCATTCAAACCCAATGCTTTGATGTGGTGCGGCGCTTTAGGCGAGGGAGGCTCCACACCGTTGGGAATGTAAGTGACTTCTCTGCCCAGTGTTTTTTCAAAATGATCTTTCATAGTTTTCGATACGCAGGTCACCGCGCATGGGAACATACTTAGGGAAAAGTCGTTCACCCGCAAAAATAGTCGCGACATTGGTCCCCACTTGGCACGCTTCCACAAGAGCGCATGCATCTGAACTATCGTGGGAATGCCTATCAATCGCGGGAACAAAGAAAAAAGTGAAAATTCGTGGATGTGGAGGATATCCAGTTGGCTATGAGTAGCTGAGTCGACGCCTAATGCTTTTGCCAAAAAAGATCGTCCAGCGCTCTTGAACAGGAGAGGAAACATAGCGGAACTGAAGAGGGTGATTTTATGGAGATGTTTTTGTAGAATCGAGGGGCAGACTCTTATCTCCATGCCTTTGTGATACCCTGTCTTGGAACCAAACTGGGAAGCCGAGAAGACGATCACCCTGTGGCCGCGCTGAACCAATCTGCTTCCGAGTCTTTCTGTGACAGATTCTATGCCCCCCCCTAATGAGATCCCTTTGACCGTCATAAAGCCTACAGTCAGAGGACGCTGACCATCTGCTTCCCGCGTCTGATCAAGGGAATGATTTGACTGCGCTTTCCAATGATTCATGGATATCCAAAATTCTGTGCAGTCGAGTTAATTGCAAAAGTGCATAGACTTGGGAACTGGGATTCGCTATTTTCATTTCCCCATGGTTTTTCAGCACTGTTTTTAGAGCGGCCACAAGTTCGCCGCAACCCGAACTATCTATAAGACGCGTTTTTTCTAGATTAACTACCAGCTTGATCCCATATTCGCCAGCAAGTTCTTTAATAAGATTTTTCAGCTTTGGTGCCGCAGAAGCATCAAGCCGCTCGTCCGCGTGAACAATGGTCACGCCATCCATCTTTTCCACTTCCATCCTTTAGCGCTCCTATCACTGGTCAATTCAATGAGCATCACATCTGATGCGAAGCGGCGCCCCAAATCGACCACACTCTTAAGCAGATGAACGAGATGGTATTAACCGCTCTCCAGTTTTTTTCGGGCAGGGTGTCCTTCTTTACTGAATAGCTTCGCCAGCGCGCGGGTTGCTGACAAACCCGCCAGTTTTGCAACACCTAGGAAGAATATTTTCAAGTCTCCGAACAGCGACCTTGTTGCGGCGTAATAGTTTTCGGCTACTATCTTGGCCTCTTCCTGGTCTTCACCGATACCTTCTGCGTCCACTGGTGTAAACAATCCACAGGGCGCGTCCTCGCGAAGGTCAGCCCAATCCTCGTCGTAAAGTACGGATTCCTTGCTTTGAAGCGGCCTAACCCCTACAAGTTTGATTCGGCCCGAGATAACGTTCAAGAGGGCTGGGAGTCGCCCTAATAGGGAATCCCATTTTTCAAAGCCGATGCAAACCACCCGTGGCTGCTCATCGGTTCCGGAGGGCTGCACAGAGGCCCTGGTCACAATAAAGCTACGAAACTCGAAAAATGGTTTGCCTCTAATCTTTCTCAATATCCCTCCGAAAATGATAAAGGGCATGGACACCATGAGAAACCCCAGCGCAAACAGCCGCCAGAAGCCGCTTTGAACAGCAGATGTCAGCATACTTTCTCGAATATCTGATATGAGGAAAGCGTCAGAAACCTCAACCCACTGCGCAACTTCCAAGTTGTATATGTGCTTGCCTTCTACAATGGCATGCTCGACAGTGGTATGGGGGCCAACGTATGTGTGATCCGCAATGACGCTTCGACCGATATGCGCCCCTTTGTCAACGAATACCCCATTCCCGATAACGGTCCATCCGTAGAGCGAGGCTTGATGATTCAACCGTACGTGATGCCCTATAAGGGCAGGCTCAACGATTTCAGTTTCTCGCCCCCGCCTAAAATGATGCCCAATGCGGAGATCGCCCACAGGGGCCGTGAAACGACGGCCTGCAATGTTTGAGAAAAAACCACCCAGACCTGACATGTTGGCAGACCAAAGAGCCACCGGCGTGTCTATCCTTATTAAATTCCCGTCATACAAATATGACGCTCCAGGTTGGTCAGCTCCGGCGCCTGCGCGAGCAACCATGATACCGGTATCTAAGAGGTTGGTTAACCGGCTTTTCTTAAAGGTAGGTTTTGGCGGTTTCAATCCTCCCACCAATTCCAACGAATGACGTGCAAAGACCTTGACATAAGGATCGTTCCCTGCACTCTGAAAGGCCACGAGGTCCGGAACGTCCAGGTTCAGGACAAGCTCGGCAGGCATTATTATGACCGACTCTGCCTCTAGTTTGAATGATAGACGATTTAGCAAAGCAAAATTTGGGTATGGGTCTTTGAGCACGACGGTCTCGATGCTAACCCCCCACCGAGATCCGTCTCCGAGAAATTCCTCCAGCGGGATGGGATAATCCACTGCGACCACTATAAAACGAGAGAAACCTGCTTCCACAAAATGCTCAATGTGGGTCTGGATGATGGGGACATCCATCAAGGGCATCATGGCCACCGGCCGGTGGCGGGTCAGGGGCAAGAACGCCTTGCCATCTTGAAAACAGGTCAGTATTACAATCATCAGCACCCCTAGTAAGGCCGAATGCTCAGGTTCAGCGGACAATGATCCGCCGGACAAAGTATTGCAGGCACTATGCCGCGGGCATTGAAAAATACATTGACCACGCCATTCCCATTACTCGGGTTTTCTTTCCTGTCATTTTCGTGCAAACTGAAATCCAGAAGGCTTCGAATCGCCTATCAAGTGTGGCATTACACGAAACACTATCGGATTAATATGCACCTCTTCCACTAAGAACCGCAGGAATCGTTTTCAGGAGAAGGATCAGGTCTCCTTTGAGAGATTGGCTCTCAATGTATTGGAGGTCGAGCCTTACCTGACCGTGAAAATCGATCTCGCTCCTCCCTTTTACCTGCCATAAGCCGGTTAATCCAGGGATAACCTCGAGTCTTACTCGATCATGTAAAGTGTATTTGGCCGCCTCATTTGGCAGCGGAGGTCTAGGCCCCACAAGGGACATGTCTCCTTTAAGGACGTTAACCAGTTGAGGAAGTTCATCGATACTGAGTTTACGTATGATCCTTCCCACTTTGGTCACTCGCGGATCACGTCGTATCTTAAACATGACTTCCCCAGCTTCGTTCTCGTCTTGAAGAAATTCCTTGAGCTTATCCGCGCCCACCACCATAGATCGAAACTTGTACATGCGAAAGACTTTTCCCCATTTTCCTATTCTATCCTGAATAAAAAAGATGGGGCCGCCATCTTCCAATTTTATGGCCAAAATTGTCAAGAGGAATACAGGGCCTAATAGGGTAATCCCGGCCACCGAACCAATGATATCGATGAGGCGTTTAAGTCCGCGAGCGCCTTCGACTACCATACGCCAGAGAAGTGTCTTTCCCACCAAATTGAACCGGCGCCTATAAATGGTAAATCTCCCCCACCTCCCAAACTTACGGAACAGTTGTTCCACGAGGGCTGTATCACGTTCGAATTGTTTGCCGTGGGTCGTCATGGCACGTACGCCGCTTTGGAAAATCAGGGGAAAGATAATCTAGTCAACTACGCCATATTATACAACCCCAATGTGATTAAGGCCATTTTTCTCGCCCCCCCATCTTGTTTTATTTTTCCTAATCCCTACTCGCTGGTGTTTGGCACTCAGTTCTTGCCTCGCCGAGTAACCTGGATGATAGTCCCTTGTTATTTAGTGCTGTCACATTTTGTCTCGTTGGTGGATTAAGGAATCGAGATTCTAGCCTTCACATTAGATGCCATATTTCTTGGTCAGCTTCCGGATGTCGTTGGCAGTAAATTCAACTCCATGTTCTTCCATAAGTTCGTTCTCCACTTTGAGAAGCTCTTCGAGCCGCATATCAGCCCCAAAGACTCCGATCATCTTTTCTCTTTTATCCCTCAAAGGGGCAGAGACTGTGATACACAGAGCCCCTGTGATTCGAGACTGGAATGGTCCAACCACGTGAATTTTTCCGTCCTTTATGGGCTTGATAAACCAGGACCGGTCTGAGAAGTCTTCGTTCGGCTTGAATTCCTGGTACTTGGCCTTCTCGGTGATGTCTGTGATGTTGGCTGTGATCTTCCTCCCTTCCATGTTGGCTACGTAGCAGTACTGGATGAACGGGTACTTTGCGATAAACTCCGTCATGGCCCTTTCCATGGTTTCTGTCTTGCCTGAACGCATGGGAGGATTTGTGGTGAAACGTTCCACTATCTTGAAGGCCATCTCTCGAGCTATCAGCTTCATACGGTCCCAATCTGAGATGAAGAGTTCAGGCAGATAGCGTTTCACCAGAACCATCATTTCTTTGTCGGACATGGCCGTGACTCGTCCTTTGTCATATTTCTCGGTGATGATGTCGTAAATCTTGCCGACTGCTGGGTGGCTTTTCTCGACTTTCTCTTCTTTGGCAAGGTCGATCTTTGTGTTTATCCAGTGCGCTATTCCTGCCATGCCGGATTTATCGGTGATATTTACTTGAGGCGGCCGGCCGAGGATCTTTGTCGTATCAAAGACATTGTATATTTCCTCGTTCTTCAGAACCCCATCCACATGGACTCCCGCACTCGTAGTGTTGAAAGACCGACCTACTAGTGGATAGTTATCAGGAATTTGATGCCCCAATTCCTTCTCGAAGTAATCAGCCATTTCCGTTACTGCCAATGTATTCATACCATCTGACTGCCCGCGTAAAGACATGTATTCGATCATCAGAGCTTCTATGGGGGTATTGCCGGTCCTTTCCCCTATCCCCAATAAGGTCCCGTTGACTGTGCTACAACCATACAACCATGCGCTTACAGCATTCTCTAGTCCTTTATGAAAATCGTTGTGACCATGCCATTCCAAGAGGTCTTCGGGCACGTTAGCATCGTCTGTCATTGCCCGAATCAACTTTGGAACGCTCCTGGGCAAGGCCGCACCTGGGTATGTCACCCCGAAACCCATGGTATCGCACAGACGTATTTTGATGTCAGTGCCTGATTGTTCCCTGATGTCCATGAGCGCTTGGGCTAGGGGAACGCAAAATCCATACATATCGGCCCTGGTTACATCTTCGAAGTGACACCTAGGGGTGATCCCTTTTTCCAGTGTGGCCCTGACCATGTCAAGGTATTTGTCCATAGCCTTGCGGCGGTCCAGGCCCATTTTCAGAAAGATGTGGTAGTCTGAGACTGAAGTGAGTATGCCAGTTTCCATAAGACCGGCTGCACGAATGTTGGCAAGATCCTTTTTTTGAGCTCTAATCCAGCCAGTGATGATTGGATACTGATAACCCTTGTCGCGGCAGGCGTCAAGACATTCACGGTCCTTTTTTGTGTACACAAAAAATTCCGACTGCCTTATGATCCCTCGGGGACCGCTCATCTTGTGCAGGAAGTCGAACAATCGGGAAACCTGTTCAACGGTAAAGGGTGGATGCGCCTGTTGGCCGTCGCGAAATGTGGTGTCAGTGATGAGAAAATTCCGGGCAGGATTGATGGGAAGGATAGCAAAATCAAAATCCACTTTGGGCACTTCAGTGTACGGGAATATGTTTCTGAGGAGGTTTGGTTTGTCCACCTCTCTAAGGAATCGTTCTTTATTAAATTTGTTGTATTCGTGGTATAAGACGCCTTTCTTAGGGTCCCAACTGGCCATGCTTGACCTCCTTATTTCTTCACTACTATTTTGATCCCCAATTCTCTGAGTTGTTCTTTCGTCACTTCTGTTGGAGCTCCCGTGAGAAGGCATACCGCCTTTTGCGTCTTGGGGAACGCTATTACATCTCGAATTGATTCCGATCCAGTAATTATCGCAAGGAATCTATCTAGCCCAAGAGCTATTCCCCCGTGCGGCGGGGCACCATACTTGAGGGCCTCGAGCAGAAACCCAAACTTCGCCTGCGCCTGTGCGTTATCGATACCGAGAGCCCTAAAGACTTTCTCTTGGACGTCGCTACGGTAGATTCTCATACTCCCACCCCCGATCTCAGTTCCGTTGAGCACCAAATCGTATGCCCGGGCTCTTACTGCACCGGGGTCAGTTTCAATGAGCACGAGGTCCTCATCCCGCGGCAAGGTAAACGGGTGATGCATGGCCTGATACCTTCCCTCCTCTTCATCATACTCAAACATCGGGAAATCGGTTACCCACACGAAAGAAAAAGTTCCTGAAGGTATTTCTTCAAGTTTTGCACCTAGAAAGTTGCGCAGGTTTCCAAGGACGTCGTTGACTATGCGAGGGCTATCCGCGGCGAAGAGGACGACATCGCCCTTTCTTGCATCTACGTGCTCGTTGACAGCCATACGTTCTTCAATCGTCAAGAATTTAGCTATAGGAGACTGCCATTCCCCAGCGTCGCGAATTCTTGCGTAAGCCACTCCCTTTCCGCCATAAATAGGGGCGAAATCTCTCAGGTCATCCAAGTCCTTGCGTGACAGCCGGTCCCCGTTCCCTATCTTGAGGACTTTCACGATGCCGCCGCTATCAATGGCCGATCGAAAGACGCCGAACTCGGACCCTCGCAAAACCTCTGTAACGTCCGCAAGCTCCATACCAAATCTGATGTCAGGTTTGTCCAGCCCATATTTTTCCAGGGCTTGCCTATAGGTGACTCGGGGGAAAGGAAGGGTCAGCGGGATAGCCAACAGCTCCCTAAATATGGTTTGAATCATTTTCTCAATGATTGCGAATAGTGTTGCTTCATCCAAGAATGATGTTTCAATGTCTAGTTGGGTGAATTCGGGTTGGCGATCTGCCCTCAAATCCTCGTCTCTGAAACATCTCACTATCTGATAGTATCGTTCGACGCCTGCAACCATAAGAAGTTGCTTAAATATTTGAGGAGATTGTGGAAGGGCATAAAAAGACCCGGGATTCACTCGACTGGGCACAAGGTAGTCTCTGGCCCCCTCCGGAGTACTCGTGGTCAAGAACGGCGTTTCTACATCCACAAAGCCTTCCTTGTTGAGGAAATCTCTAATCAGCGTAAAGCATTTGTGTCGAAGTAGAAGATTTTGGCGCGGCCCTGCAAGTCGTCTCAAATCAAGGTACCGGTAGTGATATCTCACTGCATCCGTAGGTGGGTCGTCCTGGTCCAAGGGGAAGGGAGGTACTTCGGATTTGTTGAGAATCTTTAGTTGATCAATAAAGACTTCCACAGTCCCTGTTGGAATATCTGGATTGATAGATTCCTCAGGTCTAAACAAAACTATACCACTGGCTGCTATAACCCATTCTGGCCTTAGAACGTGGGCCTTTTCGTGGCATTCTTGAGAGTACTCAGGGTTGAAGACCAATTGGACGAAACCCGATCTGTCGCGCAGGTCTATAAAAATCACTCCACCGTGATCTCTTCTTCTCAGTACCCAACCGAAAAGACAGACTCGTCGGTCGATATCAGACTCCGTAATTTCAGCACACAGGTGGGAACGCTCCCATCCATCGAGGCCATCCAGTTTCACGAATGTTCTCCTTGAAGATAACGTATGAGCTCTTCCATTTTCACGGAGGCTTGCTCCTTTGTCTCCATGTTTCTGACCGTCGCTTCACTCTTCACAAGTTCATCCTCACCCAGCATGACTACTGTCTTACAACGCAATTTGTCAGCAAGTTTCATCTGCGCTTTGAGGCTCATGGGCGAATATCGTGTTTCCACAGACAACCCGCTCTTTCTCATGGCGTGAACAAGTGAAATTCCTTTTTTTCGGGCCTTGGCTCCTAGTATGGCGAAATACACATCGACATCAGGTTCGAATGAAAGGCTGTCATCAATACCCAAGGCGATCCGGTCTATGCCTATGGCAAATCCAATACCAGATACATCGTCGCCTCCAAGTTCTCGCAACAGCGAGTCATATCTCCCACCTCCCCCGACAGCCTTTGATCTTCCCAGTTCATCATGGATTATCTCGAAGGCTGTACGCGTGTAATAATCAAGCCCTCTGACAAGACGAGGCTCCAGACGGTATGGGACACCCAGAGCATCGAGAATTTCTTGCACCTCTGTAAAATGATCCCGACAGGATGCGTCGAGATGGTCAATAATTAGAGGAGCGCTTGCAGAAATCTCTCGACATTGCTCCTGCTTGCAATCGAGTACGCGCAGAGGATTTACATCGTATCGACGCCGACAATCCGTACACAAGCCAAGAAGATGCGGTTTTAGATGTGAGCGCAGGACCTCACGATATGTCGATCGACAGGAGCGACATCCTACGGAGTTGATTTCTATGACGACAGACTTTGCTCCGATGTCAGCCATAATGCTATAGGCAACGGCGATGGTATCCGCGTCAGTCAAAGGTGAATCATCCCCAAGGACCTCCGCGTTGATTTGATAAAACTGCCTGTACCGACCCTTTGAAGGGCGTTCTCTGCGGAACATTGGCCCTATGGAAAACAACTTCAATACGGGATCCTGTCGGAGAAGTGAGTGTTCCACCACTGCTCGCAGGATTCCTGCTGTAGCCTCAGGTCGCAGACTGAGCGATTCACCCGAGCGGTCTGTGAAGGTGTACATTTCTTTTTCAACGATATCAGTAACCTCGCCGATGCCGCGGCGAAATAGCTCTGTCTTTTCCATCACGGGAACAATGATCTCGCGAAAACCGAATCTTCTCAGATTTTGCCGAGCCTTGGCGATGATGTAAGCCCATTTTCCCGTTTCCGGCGGCAATACGTCATGAAATCCTTTAATAAGTTGAATCATGTATCGTCTCTAGTTATTACGGTTGCCCATTAGGCTGTACATAAACGTGTTATATTAAGCAGCCAGCAGGGATCACGTCAAGCATCGTTTGCTGACACACACCACAAGGCCAGCGACCAGAGGAACGGCGAATGAATGTCCCAAACCATTCCAAAAAGATTTTGTTTGGCTTCTTGTACTCGTCGAAATATAATTGGATTAACAGGCGAGCATTTTTTGACGCGTGTCCGGAGCTGATCAACCCATTTAGGTCACTCCGGACACGCGCGAATGGACTTCGGTCTTGGCTTATTACGCCAAGTAAGGAGACGATTCGCTATACTCTGGCTAGGGCTTTTTTACCTATATCCGTCCTATAGTGGACTCCATCCCAGCTAATCTTCCTAACAGCTCGATAAGCGAGATCTACGGCGTTTGCAATGCCAAGACCCCGCCCTGTCACTCCGAGGACTCGACCTCCTGAGGTAATGTAGCCCCCAGAATTTCTTGCCGTCCCAGCGTGAAACACCTTAACCCCTTCCATTACCTCCGCCTCTTCAAGACCCGAGATCGGTTTTCCTTTCTCGTAAGACCCTGGATAGCCCTTCGAGGCCATGACAACACACACAGCGTCTTGGAGGAGCCAATCTATATCCACGTCCGCTAACTTCCCATCCAGCGCGGCCACAATAAGCTCCACCAAATCGGTATCCATACGGAAGAGCAACGGTTGAGCCTCGGGGTCTCCCATTCTCACGTTGAATTCCAGGACCTTAGCTTCTCCGTTTTTTATGATAATACCCGCATACAGAAAGCCTAAATAAGGACAGCCTTCTCGTTCCATAGCGCGTACGACGCGGGTCATAATCTGATTCATAACATCTTCATAGACTTCTGCCGTAACTATTGGGGCCGGGGAGTATGCACCCATCCCCCCGGTATTTGGGCCGTTGTCCCCGTCTAATACTGGTTTGTGGTCCTGGGAACTAGCCAGAGGCAGCACGGTAAAACCGTCAGTTATTGCAATGAAAGAGGCCTCTTCGCCCGTTAGATACTCCTCTACGACTATTCTATCCCCAGCAGGACCGAAAATCCTTTCCCTCATTATGGAGTGTACAGCGTCAAGGGCTGCCTGACGATCTTTACAAACGAACACCCCTTTTCCTGCCGCCAGGCCGTCAGCCTTCACTACCAATGGACCTTCTCCGGATAATACGAATCTCTCAGCTTCCTCAGCATCATCAAATACTTCAAACTCGGGACTAGGCACTCGATATTTCTTCAAAAGGGCCCTAGTGAAAGCTTTACTTCCTTCAAGTTGAGCGGCCTTTTGCGAGGGTCCAAATACACGTATGCCGGAAGCTCGGAGCTTATCGCCAAGTCCATTCACCAAGGGTGCCTCTGGTCCGACTACGACCAGGTCCACTCGCTCTGACACGGCCAATTTAACTATGGCTTCTATGTTATCTGCCGCTACATCAGCCAGTCTGCACTTCGGCTCATGGGCTATACCAACGTTGCCTGGAGCCGCTATTATTTCCCTCACGAGCTTTGACTGTTGCATTTTCCAAGCGAGGGCATGTTCGCGTCCCCCAGAACCAACCAAGACAATTTTCATTGGCAGCTCTCCATCCTCATTTCCCGCTCCAAATACCTTTTCTCTCTCTTCTTGCCTCTTGTTCCAATTCCATGTACGGCCTTACATCAAACCCTTGTTCTTCTCTATCTATTTCGGCCAAGCCCAACCTCACCGCCCTAGCGTTTATGTCTTCACCGGCCAGATATAATAGCCCCTCTCGAACATCGTTCTCTCCTTGCCTTAATACCTTTATGCGAACCCATTGAAACTCTAGTGTCTTGGTGAGAAAGTCTTTCATCTGACCTGCTTTATCTTGCGGTATTTTCAAGCCGGCGACTTTGAACTCCATGACCTTGCCCTCGCTCTTCAAACTAAGATTAGTGGGGCCGATGACCTTCGTGACGTACTGAAGGTTTTCCCCACCTTCACTTGGAGGACGACTCGCGAAGTAAAGGTAGAGAACGAGGAGCACTAGGAAGCCTCCCACAGCCAGCCATATTCTCCACTCCTTGTCTATTTTTACTTTTGGCATTTAATGTTTTCATCCTCCCATGAATTGGCGGCCCTACTATCCTTTCGCTACCTTCTTTGCCAGACCGCCCAGTTAGCTTCTACACAAGCAGCGACTCGGAGATAGCCTGATAAGCATAGGCGAGTGAGAGAGTTAGTGCGCTGGCATGCGCCCATCAGCGCAAGACGCGGGAAAGTGGGCCAGGAATGCCTAACCCTCTTTAGACAGCTCTTTCTCCAAAGAAGAAGATTCCTGATCGAAAACTTCGTCTGCCTTTGCCTGGTCAGGTCCTATGTACCGATGATGTAACCTGCCGTCCTCAGCTTCACGCACTATGACTGCGTAGTCATCAGAATCCAGCCGCACGAGCCGCACAAAGGCCCCACGATTTCCAGCAGTTTGTTTGACTATTTGGAACATATAAATAATATAGCACAGGTTGACGTCAAAAAAATGGAAAAACATCTCCTGACGCTAACCCTTTTATGTGCACATGTTATGGGTTATACTTCGACAATAGCCCCTATTTGGTTAACAACTACGGGAATTCTAATGGATCGAGAAATCATCATTGAGACCAAAGACCTTACTAAGGACTACTTGGATGGAGGTAATGTCATCCGTGCTCTGAAGAAAGCGGATTTGAAGGTGGCAAAGGGAGAGATGGTGGCGATTATGGGGCCGTCCGGTTCAGGAAAGTCAACCCTCCTATATGTCTTGGGACTTCTCCATCCACCAACGTCGGGTGTATACCTCTTTAAGGGTAAAAACATTCTTTCATATACTAGAGAACAACAAGCTGTTTTTCGCAATCTTGAGCTGGGGTTCGTGTTTCAAAGCTGCGATCTCCTCCCTAACTCCACAGTTTTTGAAAATCTGGAGCTACCTCTTATATATGCCGAAGCGGATCGAAGACAGCGAAGAAGGAAGATCCTGCAGGCTTTGGACTTAGTCGGACTCTCTCACAGGGTGGACCACTGGTCTAATCGTCTGTCGGGCGGTGAACGTCAGCGCGCCGCTATAGCTAGGGCTCTAGTTAACAATCCCTCCTTGATTCTGGGCGATGAACCCACCGGCCAACTAGATCAAAAGAACACTGATATAGTGGTCCAGCAGTTGCGTGACTTGGCCCGACAGGGGTTTACTGTGATACTCGTTACCCACGAGGATGAGATTGGAGCCGCATGCGACCGCGTTATACGAATCCGCGACGGCATCGTCCTGCGTGACGAAGATGAACAGACTTATGATATGGCATGCGCATCGGGAGAAGAGAGGGTTGCTCAGTTGTGATCAACATTATTGACGCGCCTTGTGGTTCAGAAACAAACTCGGCCAGCCGATTTGCCGTTCTTCTGTGGACGTTGCTAAATATTGGGACTACTCTTGACAACGGCGTGCCTACTGTATAGAAATAACACCTAGGAGATTAAATCATGGGATACGGCTGCAGCAATCGCTCATATTATTTTTATTTTAAGGAGACGGCTGGATTGCTGCGCTGAGCGTATAGGTTCATAGACCCGACGACGAGGCGGAGCAAAAACTCCGCCTTTCTTGTTTTTTATGACAAGACATCGGATTGCAAAAAAGGAATCGTGTATGAGCATTGTTGCCCCATCGCGGAACAAGAGGATCGTCGATCTCAACACCAGGCTTAGTCTGAACGAACGATTGGCGCTTATAGGTCTTATCAACTCGGAGGCCCAGACTCCCCACGCCCCGGCTCCAGCTGTTGCTGACTTGTTTGACAACCTATGGGGCTTGGTTGATCGGACTGTTTCAGGGGCTCGGGTAGATCACATCAAACCTGACGGCCACAATAACGGTTTCAAGGTATTGGAGATAACCTCTCAGGAAGGCGAAAGCCTAGGTCGCCTCAACATGCTGTATCTCAAGAAACCTTTGCCCTTTTATTATCTCGTCTATGTCGAAGTGGCAAAACCTTTCAGGAACAAAGGTTTGGGGACCCTTGTCTTGGAGGCGTTTAAGGCGTTTCTCGTGGAGAGAGCTGCCATAGGAGTACTCGACAACATCATTCCAAGAGACGATCCTACTTTCGACATCTACTTGAAGCTCGACTGGAAGCCCCTAGATATGATTCTCACCGGACTTAACAATGGGTCGGACAACGAGCGGTACATGGTCTTCTTGCCGCCCTCCATGTGTTCAAAAGACTTAGAGACCTCCCTGCTAAAACTCATTCACCACCTGCGGCGGAAGCGGCCCGCCATAGACATGCGGGACAACGAATTTATGGTTAGGAGGACCATCGAGGAGTTCAAGGAACTTTATCAGGCCTTGCTAGTCTTTTTCGAGGGCAGTATTGCGTCTAACGACCCAGACCCTGTGATGAGATACGTGTTTACGCGTTATGTGACAAAACTCTTGGGATTCAGCCGACGCATCCGTAAACTGATCGGATACACTGGCGGCGAGTCCCTCAGCCAAATAGTGCTGGATAAGCATGTCCGAGAGTTCCGCGTGCAGTCGTATGCCCCCAAGGCCTTGAGTCAAGACCCAACTTTTTACTCCGGGGATAAGGAAGCTTGGCTGTCTCTGCCGGAAGCCCTCAAGAGCAACCCTGCGCGGTTTATCGAAGGGCTGCCGAATTATAAGCGGCCGAGCCTTGTGTCGTGGCTAAAAAATACAAACCGATCGACTGACCAGTCATTCACCATTGGAGACCTCATGGAACTGGGATTTGACCCGACAAGACTCAAAGAATTTATCTGGAATGACAAGGAATTTATCTTTGAGCGCGTTCAGGCAAGAATGCTTCCTCTGGTTGAAAAAAGACGACAGGTCCTCGAAAAACTGCACAAAGAAACGCACGGATTGCTTATAGCCAACGCAAGAGTGGAGACGAATCCCCCATTGCTTATTATACGGGATCGCGGAAACGCCTACGTATTGAGGCGAAAGCTCGCTGGAATCCATTGGGAGGAAGCAAAAGAACAGCTCCAGACTGATCCTAGTTTACAGCAGCTAAATGCCTTGCTCTCGGTGGACGTTGTCATTACCAAGGGCATAAACGCAACAGCCCAATGGACAAGTTCTCGTGTCAACCAAGATGAAGAAAACATTATGGACCCTTCAAATTATTTTGTGTCGTGGGACCTTGTCAGCAATAGGCCTGTTTTAACCGTTGATCTTGGGGGAGTAGCGTCGGTTCAACAAATCTGGATCGCCTAACCCCCCCCAAAAAAAAAAGCCCGACCGGCGAGTCGGACTTTGGAGGGTATGTATGATTCCCGGTCGGGCAATACAATCGGGGGAGAGGGGCCTTGTCCGGCTTGAGAAACTCTCAGAAGAGAAACCCTATCTTGACAAAGGCACCATCCATGGATGTGTTGAACGTTTCCAAATTACGCTCTGTCTTTAGGCTCATATATTGATAACCGCCTTTCACGAAGCCGAATCGACCTGTTTTTATGGGGATGAGGTAGGTCAACCCTGCTTCTGCCTCGTACCCCAACGAATCATCCAGAAAGGCGATGCCAGCCTTGCAATCCAACGATAGTGTGTTTCCACGATAGTTCCGGAGGCCCTTGCTGAATTCTAAGCCAAGGAGGGCCAGGTTCTTGCTGTCATTCCAAATCACTGGCGCTGTCGCAGTATTTCCTGTCCCCGTGCCTCCGACAACCAACTTATCCTCTATATGAAGCCAGTCCGCATAAAAGCTCGTGAGGCTGTTGGTGCTGTAACTAATGTTGTAAAGAATCCCAGCTCTGTGTTGGAAACGCTCCCATTTTGACCGCACAAGAGCCCCGGATGAAAAACTTTGTCCTCCAAAAGTGAATGCAGTGCGGGCGTTTCCTGAAGCCTCAAGGGTCATAGGCGTGAAAGAGTATCTGATGCCAACCTGAGGCCTAAACTGATAGAGAGCCTCGATAGACGATATGACATTACCTCTGCGCTTGAATCCGAGATGATCTTCCAGATCAACTAGGCCATGAGTCGGTGTCGTGGCCACGATGTCTTTCCTGGCATCCCCTCTGATACGGGCGAAAAAGATCTTGGGCCCGATGAGAAACTGTCCTTTTGCAGGGATTGGAACGACACATTGTGGTCCCCAGGTTATTGGATTGTACCTGGAAAGCCCCTCGACCCCTGAGATCACTCCGGAAAAAGGTTTGACCTTGGTGGCTGTGGCGGTAGCTGGAACCGGGCTAGGAGCGGGCGGTTTGACCTTGGCAATGCCTTTATAGGTTGCGGTGTAATCTATGCCGGTACCGACTGCTGCATCATTCTGAGGAGAAGCCGACTCAGCATAGGCCATTGCTGCAAGGGTCGCAGCGAAAACAAACAACATAAATAGAGTGATAGCATATCTTCTTAACATAACACCCTCCCTCAGGGTTCTGATGTCTTGCAAGAGGGAGCATAAACGAAATGAAAAAAAAGTCAACCTGAAAATGCTTAAAAATAGATATGCTAGACTAAAAAGCTAGAAATTAGTTTAGCAAATTGACTGATCGCACTGCTCAATTTGTCAAAATCTACGAAAAAATAAGCGCGTAGCGCGTTGACACATCTTCTTACCTTAGATTATTGTCATAAAGGTTTAATATCACAATAGCAATAAGCCCCCCACCACATTATTACGGTGCATCACAACACTCCTAAACTTAAACCACCGCCAGCTCCCTGTAGTTCTTGAGGACCTTATGCTCTTCTCCGCATACCGACGCGAATCGCAGATCAGTCCTCGAAAGTAAACGCGAATTCGACAAGGGCTTCCCTGCTCGATTGATGTGGGCTGAGATTGCGTCGTCTCCTTCGGCCCCTACAG
>Ga0172370_10004977_pt1 | contig 17425 bp, 6 predicted proteins | sample LakKiv5m_FD_114538 | JGI IMG/M metagenome (GOLD analysis project Ga0172370, IMG submission 114538) | Freshwater microbial communities from Kabuno Bay, South-Kivu, Congo - kab_022012_11.5m | ecosystem: Environmental > Aquatic > Freshwater > Lake | place: Democratic Republic of the Congo...
CATCTGCGCGCCGGGCGAAGGCCCCAAGGTCTGCCCCCTCGATTGCTGCGGCGGCTGCGGCGACGGCAAGTGCACGGGCTACGACTGCGGCGAATCGCCCGAGACCTGCGCCGTCGACTGCGGCACGAAGTGCGGCAACAAGTTGTGCGACAAGGGCGAATCGCCGCAAAGCTGCGCCATCGACTGCAGCTGGCAGGCGTGCGGCAATGGCGTGTGCGAGTTCACCGACGGCGGACCCAGCAAGTGCCCGGAAGACTGCGGCACGGCGTGCGGCGACGGCAACTGCGAAGGCGGCGAGAGCTTTGTCGACTGTCCGATCGACTGCGGCTACTGCGGCGACAACATCTGCAGCGTCAAGATTGGCGAGACTTCAGCGAATTGCATGATCGACTGCAAGGGCGGCGAGTGCGACCCGGATCTGCCGGGCGACGTGACCAAGTGCGACGACGGCAACCCGTGCACGATGGAAACGTGCTCGCCTTCTGGCACTTGCCACCACCCGCCGCAGCCCGGCGCGTGCGACGACGGCAACGTGTGCACCACGGGCGATCACTGCGTGTTCGGCGCGTGCCAGCTGGCGGCACTGATCGACTGCAGCGATGGCAACCCGTGCACGGCCGACGTCTGCGACGCCAAGTCTGGCTGTCAGCACATGATTGCCGCAGGCGCGTGCTCGGATGGCGACGCGTGCACGCTCGGCGACGCCTGCGCGGACGGCGCGTGCCAGCCTGGCGTGGCCCTGGACTGCGAGGACGGCGACGCGTGCACGGCCAACGCCTGCGACCCGGCCGCCGGCTGCACGGCGACGGCCGTGGACGGCGGCGCCTGCACCGATGGCAACCTGTGCACGACGGGCGATCACTGCGCCGCGGGCGTGTGCGCGGGGGCCGCGAGCCTGGAGTGCAACGATGGCAACCCCTGCACCAGCGACTTGTGCACACCGGAAGCCGGGTGCGCGCACCTGCCGAACGCGGCGACGTGCACGGACGGCAATGCGTGTACGAGCGGCGATTTGTGCGTCAACGCCGTGTGCACGCCCGGCAACGCCGAGGACTGCAACGACGCCAACCCCTGCACGGCAGACGGCTGCAGCGTGGCGAGCGGCTGCACGCACAAGGCGACGTCGGCGGCGTGCGATGATGGCAACCCCTGCACGACCAGCGACTTGTGCAAGGCCGAGACCTGCCAGGGCGGGCCAGCCCTGGACTGCGATGACGGCAACGGTTGCACCAAGGATTCGTGTGCACCGGACACGGGCTGTATCAACAAGGCGGACGACGGGGCGCTCTGCTCGGACGGCAACGTGTGTTCGGCGGGCGACGCGTGCCAGGCTGGATCGTGTACGGCGGGCATCGGGCTGGCGTGCGACGACGGCAATCCGTGCACGACGGACGGCTGCAATGCGGGATCGGGCTGTTCGCACAAGGCCAAGACCGGCGCGTGCGAGGACGGCAACCCGTGTACGACGGGAGATAGCTGTTTCAATGCCGTCTGTTTGCCGGGCGCGGGCATCGACTGCTCGGACGGCAACCCGTGCACGCAGGACGCCTGTGACGCCAGCGGCGGCTGCCAGCACACGGCGGGCAGCGGCGCGTGCACTGATGGAAACTCGTGTACGATTGGCGACTTGTGCCAGAGCGGCAGTTGTCAGCCGGGCGGCGCCTTGGACTGCGGCGATGGCAACCCGTGCACCGACGATGCCTGCGCGGCAGCGAGCGGCTGCGTGCAACTGCCGGCCACAGTGACGTGCGAGGACGGCAACGTCTGCACTGCCGGCGATACGTGCGTGAATACAGTATGTACGCCGGGCGGCCAGATCGACTGCAACGACGGCAACGCATGCAGCGCCGACAGCTGTCAGGCGCAAGCGGGCTGTGTGCACAAGGCAATGGCGGGCGCGTGCGACGACGGCGACCTGTGCACGGTGGCGGACGTGTGCAAGGCCGGCGCGTGCGCGCCTGGCGGCGCTTTCGTGTGCGATGACGGCAATGTGTGCACCTACGACCGCTGCGACTCGGCCAAGGGTTGCGTGTCGGACTCGAGCGACGGCAACGGCTGTTCGGACTCAAGTGTCTGCACCACCAGCGATGTATGCGCTGGGGGCGCGTGCGTGGGCAGCGGCGCCCTGGCGTGCGACGACGGCAATCCGTGCACGCTGGAAGGCTGCAATGCGCTGTCGGGCTGCACACATACGGCGAGCTACGGCGGCTGCGAGGACGGCAATGCGTGCACGACCGGCGATGCGTGCGCCAACGCGGTGTGCGTGTCGGGCGCCGTGGTGAACTGCTCGGATGGCAACCCTTGCACTGCGGACACTTGCACGGCATCGGCGGGATGCCAGAACAAGGCGACGACGTTGCCTTGCACCGACAGCGACGCATGCACGGTCGGCGACGTATGTGCAGATAGTGCCTGTGTTTCGGGCGCTGCGCTGGGCTGTGAGGACGGCAACCCGTGCACCGACGACGCGTGCAACCCGGCGACGGGCTGCGTGCATCTGCCCGGCAGCGCGACATGCAGCGACGGCAACGCCTGCACGGCCGGAGATTCCTGCGTGAATACGGTCTGTACACCGGGCGTGGCGTTGGGCTGCTCGGATGGCAACAGCTGCACGGCCGACAGCTGCGGCGCGCTCGAAGGCTGCCAGCACGCGCCAACCGGCGGCATTTGCTCGGATGGCGACGCGTGCACGCTAGGCGACGTGTGCCAGGGCGGCGCATGCGTGGGCACGATGGCTCAGGCCTGCGACGACGGTAACCCTTGTACGACAGATAGTTGCGGTACGATCACCGGCTGCGTGCACTTGCCGACCGCGGGGACGTGCACCGATGGCAACGCGTGCACGCTGGGCGACACATGCGTGAACAACGTGTGTGCTTCCGGTGGGATCCTGGACTGCGACGACGACAACGTCTGCACGGCCGATTCCTGCAATGTCGCGACCGGGTGCCAGCACAAAGCCTCGACGGCGGCGTGCGACGATGGCAATGGCTGCACGCTGTCGGATACCTGCAAGAACGGCGTTTGCGTGGGAGGGGTTGCGGAGGACTGCGACGACGGCAACGGCTGCACGGCGGATGGCTGCGACCTTGCGTGGGGCTGCACGCACACGAACGACGACGCGGCGGTCTGCTCGGACGGCAACGTGTGCACGGGCGGCGATGCGTGCGCGGGTGGCGTCTGCGTTTCCGGAACGACGGCCGCAGCTTGCGACGACGGCAACCCGTGCACGCAGGACGACTGCAACGGGCAAACTGGCTGCGCGCACAAAGCTCTAGTCGGACCGTGCGAGGACGGCAACGCATGCTCGACGGGCGATACGTGCTACGGCGGCGTGTGCACGCCTGGCAACGGCATCAACTGCTCGGATGGCAACCCCTGTACGGTGGACAACTGCGACACTCAGGGCGGCTGCCAGCACGCGCCAGCGGCGGGCGGCTGCACGGACGGCGACGCGTGCACGATTGGCGATGGCTGCAAGGACGGCGGCTGCGTGCCTGGTGCAGCGCTCGGGTGCGACGACGGCAACCCGTGTACGGACGATTCTTGCGACAGCTTGACGGGTTGTGGGCATTCGCCCAACGCGGCGATGTGTTCGGATGGCAATGCGTGCACATCTGGCGACGGCTGCCAGAACACGGTGTGCACGTCGGGCGCGGGCATCGACTGCAACGACGACAATCCTTGCACGTCGGATGGCTGCAGCGCGCAGAGCGGCTGCCAGCACAAGGCGACGGCGGCGGCTTGCGACGACCTGAACCCGTGCACGACGGGCGACGTGTGCAAGAACGGCGGCTGCCAGGGCGGCGCAGCGCTGAGCTGCGATGATGGCAACGGCTGCACGGTCGATTCCTGCGACGGGGCAGGGTGTTCACACGCGAATCAGGATTTTGCCGCGTGCTCGGATGGCAGTGTGTGCACGGCGGGCGATGCGTGTCAGGCGGGCGCGTGCGTATCGGGCACAGCGAGCACATGTGACGACGGGAATCCTTGCACGACGGATAGCTGCAACGCACAAACGGGCTGTAGCCACGCGGCCGTGAGCGGCGGGTGCGACGACGGCAACGCGTGCACGATGGGCGATGCGTGCTGGAATGCGGTGTGCACGGGCGGCAGCCCAAAGGACTGCGGCGACTCCAACTCGTGCACGACGGATTCATGTGATGCGGCAAATGGTTGCAAGAACGTGCCGAGCACGGCGGCATGCACCGATGGCAACGCTTGCACGGTCGGCGATGCGTGCGCGAGCGGCGCGTGCGCGCCCGGTGCGGTCGCCACTTGCGTCGACGGCAACCCGTGCACCGACGATGCGTGCGATGGTGCAACTGGCTGTACACACACGGCAAATACGGAGACCTGCACCGACAGCAATGTCTGCACGGTGGGCGACGCGTGCCAGGGCGGCACCTGCGTGGCGGGGGCGCAGCAGGGTTGCGACGACGGCAAGCCGTGCACAATGGACTCGTGCAGTGCGGTGGACGGCTGCCAGCACGCGGCGGCGACAGGCCCTTGCAATGACGGCGACTTGTGCACGGCTGGCGACACGTGCCAGGACGGAAACTGCGTGGGTGCGGCGGCGTTGAACTGCGCGGACAACAGCCCCTGCACCGAAAACCTCTGCGATTCCAAGACAGGGTGCTTTGTGAAGGCCGACGACACCGCGGCCTGCAGCGATGGCAACGCTTGCACGACGGGCGATCACTGTGCAGGCGGTTCGTGCACCTATGCGACGACGCTGGGGTGCGATGACGGTTTGCCTTGCACGGTGGATAGCTGCGACACGGCCAATGGCTGTCAGCACGGGGCAGCGGCTGCGGGCGCTCCCTGTGATGACGGCAACTTGTGCACGACGGGTGATTCCTGCCAGGGCGGCGCTTGCGTGAAGGCGGGCGACCTGAACTGCGAAGACGGATTGGTTTGCACGACGGGAACTTGCAGTCCGGCGAGCGGCTGTCAGCAGACGCCGAACAGCGCGACCTGCACCGATGGCAATCCGTGCACCACGGGCGACCACTGCTCAGGCGGGCAGTGCGTGCCGATGGGACTGTTGGGCTGCGACGACGGCAACCCTTGCACTTCGGATGCTTGCGACACCGCGACGGGCATTTGCAGCCATGCTGGCGCGGCGATGAACGGCTCGGCGTGCTCGGACGGCAGCTTGTGCACGCCGACCGATGCGTGCCTGGGTGGCGTGTGCGTGGGCAGCGGCAGCTCGAACTGCGACGACGGCAACCCGTGCACCAACGATGCGTGCGCGGCGACCACGGGCTGCGGCCATTCGGCCAATGACGCGGGCGTGTGCAGCGACGGCAATGCCTGCACGACGGGCGACAAGTGCTCGGGCGGTGTGTGCGTCGCGACGGGAACGAAGGGCTGCGATGACGGCAAGTTCTGCACGTCGGACAGTTGCGATCTGGCGACAGGCAACTGTGTCAACAGCGCGACGGTGATGGAAGCGGCGACCTGCAACGACGGAAATTTGTGCACGGTGACGGACACGTGCACTGCAGGTGATTGCGTGGGCAGCGGCGCCGCGAACTGCGACGACAGCAACCAGTGCTCCGACGATTCGTGCACAAACACGGGCGGTTGCACACACGCGGCGCACGTCGGCACCTGCGACGACGGCAACAAGTGCACGACGGGCGACCACTGCAGCGATACATCCTGCGTAGCGACAGGCACTGTGGTCTGCAACGACGCCAACCCGTGCACGGCGGACAGTTGCGACCTGGCTACGGGCAGTTGCGTGCACGACAAGGTCTTGCTGGCCGGCACGGTGTGCAATGACGGCGACTTGTGCACGCAGACGGATACTTGCGTGGCGGGTACCTGCACCGGCAGCAACCTGATTGTTTGCGGGGCTCTGGACCAGTGCCACTCGGCGGGCACTTGTGCTTCGGCCACGGGGGCTTGCAGCAACCCGGCCAAGGCGGACGGAACGTCGTGCACGGACGGCAACCATTGCACCACGGGCGATCAGTGCTCGGGTGGCGTCTGCCTGCCGACCGCGACAAAGAACTGCGATGACGGCAAGTTCTGCACGTCCGACAGCTGCGATCTGGCGACCGGTACCTGCGTCAACGACAAGACCTTGTTGGTCGGGACCGTATGCAACGACGGCAACGTGTGCACGCTGACCGACACCTGCTCGAACGGCGTCTGCGTCGGCACGGGCACGCCGAGCTGCGATGATGGCAACCAGTGCACCACGGACGCTTGCCCCGGCGCCGGTGGCTGCGCGCACACGGCCAGCAGCGGCGGCTGCGATGACGGCAACCAGTGCACGACCAACGACACCTGCAGTGCCGGCGCCTGCGTCGGTACGCCGACGAACTGCGACGACGGGAAGTTTTGCACGTCGGACAGTTGCGATGTGACGACGGGCAGTTGTATCGGCAGCGCGACCGTGATGAGCGGTGCGACCTGCAATGACGGCAATGTCTGCACCCTGACCGACACGTGTTCGGGCGGCAACTGCGTGGGCAGTGGCACTCCGACGTGCGATGACGGCAACCCGTGCAGCACGGATGCGTGCCCGGGCACGGGCGGCTGCACGCACACGGCGAACGGCGGCACTTGCGACGACGGCAACAAGTGCACGACCGGCGACCATTGCAGCGGCACGTCGTGCGTCGCGACGGCCACCGTGGTCTGCAACGACAGCAACCCCTGCACCTCCGACAGTTGCGATCTGGCGACGGGCAACTGCGCGTACGACAAGGTCTTGCTCGCCGGCACCGTCTGCAACGACGGCAACCTGTGCACCCAGACCGATAGTTGCGTTGGCGGCACGTGCACCGGCAGCAATGGTATCGTCTGCACGGCGCTCGACCAGTGTCATGCGGCGGGCAGTTGCGTTTCGGCGACAGGTACTTGCAGCAACCCTGCCAAGACGGACGGCACGACGTGCACCGACGGCAATGCGTGCACGACTGGCGACAGGTGCTCGGGCGGCGCTTGCGTGGCAACGACGACGACGACCTGCGATGACGGCAAGTTCTGCACTTCGGACAATTGCGATCTCGCGACCGGCACCTGCGTCTACAACGCGACCTTGCTGGCCGGAACTGTCTGCAATGACGGCAATGTCTGCACGTTGACCGACACTTGCACAAGCGGAAACTGCGTGGGCACCGGCACGCCCAGCTGCGACGACGGCAACCCGTGCACCACCGACGCTTGCCCGGGCAGCGGCGGTTGCACGCACACGGTCAGCAGCGGCGGCTGCGATGACGGCAACAAGTGCACGACCAACGACACGTGCAGCGCCGGCAGTTGCGTCGGTACGCCGGCCAACTGCGATGACGGCAAGTTCTGCACTTCAGACAGTTGCGATGTGACGACGGGCGGCTGCATCAACAGCGCCAGCGTGATGAGCGGTGCGACCTGCAACGACGGCAACATCTGCACGTTGACGGACACTTGCACGGCGGGCAACTGTGCCGGCACCGGCACCCCCAGCTGCGATGACGGCAACCAGTGCACGACCGACGCCCGGGCAGCGGCGGCTGCACGCATACGGCGCGCACGGGCAGCTGCGATGACGGCAACAAGTGCACCACCGGCGATGCCTGCCAGGGCGGCACCTGCGCCGTCATGGCGGTGACCAGCTGCAACGACGGCAATGCTTGCACTTCGGACAGTTGCGATCCGGCGACCGGCAACTGTGTCTACGACAAGGTGCCGATGAATGGCGCCGCTTGCAGCGACGGCGACTTGGGCACGCAGACCGACACGTGCGCGGCAGGCGTGTGCACGGGCAGCAACCCCAAGACCTGCACCGCGCTGGATCAATGTCACATTGCAGGTACTTGTGCCAGCTCGACCGGCCTTTGCAGCAACCCCAACAAGACCGATGGCACCGGCTGCGACGACGCCAACACCTGCACGCTGGGCGATGTGTGCAGCGCGGGGGTGTGCAGCGGCCCGACGGCCCTGGACTGCAATGACAACATCGCTTGCACCAAGGACAGTTGTGCTGCGGCGACGGGCTGCGCGCACGATGGCCCGGCGATGAACGGCGTCGGCTGCGACGATGGCAATGCCTGTACGCTGGTCGATCTGTGCTCCAGCGGCGGCTGCGTCGGCGGCAGCCCCAAGGTCTGTACCGCGCAGGATCAGTGCCATGTTGCAGGTACTTGTGCGAGCGCGACCGGCGTGTGCAGCCAGCCGATTCAGGCGAACGGCACGGCCTGTAACGACGCCAACGGCTGCACGGTCAGCGACACCTGCCAGGCCGGCATCTGCACGTCTGGCGGCGCAAAGCCTTGCGCCGACAGCAATCCGTGCACGGACGATAGCTGCTCGCCGCCCGCCGGCACCTGCCTGCACGATGGCAATACCGGCAACGCGTGCGACGACGGCAACGCGTGCACCGACAGCGACAAGTGTGCCGGCGGCAGTTGCACAGGCGTTTCAAACGGTTGCGCGGACAACAACGTCTGCACCGACGACGCCTGCCAGAGCGGCACCACCTGCTCGCACACCAACAACACCGCGGTTTGCGAGGACGGCAACCTGTGCACGCTGACCGATCGCTGCAGCTTGGGCGTGTGCCAGGCCGGCACGCAGATGGTGTGCAATGACAGCAATGTGTGTACTGCGGGCGACTACTGCGCGGGCGGCAACTGCCTGCCGGGCGCTGCGATTTCGTGCGATGACAACAACGCCTGCACGACGGATTCGTGCCACGCGACGCTGGGTTGCCAGTACGGCGACAATGGCGGTGCGGTGTGCGGCGATTATGGCGTGTGCGGCGGTGGCCAGTGCGCTTGCCCGGGTGGTTTCGCCATCCAAGGCGGGCACTGCCAGCCGGTGTTGACTGGGATTTCGCTTGCTGGCGCCACGCTTTCGCCGGTGTTCGATGCCGGCACCACGGCCTACACCGCGACCGTGCCGCTGGCGACTTCGAGTCCGAACGTGACGGTGACGGCGCCGGCGGGCGTTTCGGTGACCCTGTCGATCAATGGTGGGGCGATCACGACGCTGGGGGCTGGCGTGGCGGTTCCGACGGCAGTACGGCTGGGGCAGAACACGTTGAACATCACGGCGATCCACGCGGGCATGACCAAGAGTTACACGGTGACGGTGACGCGGTTGCCGACGGTGCAGCAGGCTTATGTGAAGGCGGGCAATAACGGAGCTGGCGACCTGTTCGGCACGTCCGTTGCTCTGTCAGGCGATACCTTGGTCGTGGGCGCACCCAGCGAGGCGGGTGGTGTCGCCGGAGTCAGCACGAATCCAAGCCAACCAGATAATACTAAAGTCAATTCCGGTGCCACGTATGTGTACCGTCGCACCGGATCGACGTGGACTTTCGAGGCTTACCTCAAGGCTTCCGTTCCAGATGCGGGCGACCTGTTCGGGCAGGCCGTGGCAATTGACGGCGATATTCTGGCTGTCGGCGCGCCCGCGGAGGACGGCAGTCCCTACAGTGCCGCCGTTGGCACGCCCGACAACAACGCCGATGGATCGGGAGCCGCATACGTCTTCTGTCGCGAAAACGGCCAATGGCGGCAGTGCGCGCTGCTCAAGGCGTCCAATGCTGGCTCGAGACTTGTGCTCGGCTTCGGCTCGGCAGTAGCGGTGTCTGGAACGACCATCGCTGTTGGTGTGCCGCAGGAGAAGAGCAATGGCACGGGCGCTGGCGGCGACCAGAACAACGTGAGCATGGCAAATGCTGGCGCCGTCTACGTATTCGCGCCCGTCGGCCAGGCTTGGGCCCAGCAAGCGTACATCAAGGCCTCGAACACCGGCAGCCAGGATCTTTTCGGCGCCAGTGTGGGCTTGTCTGGCGACACATTGGTCGTGGGTGCACCAGGCGAAGCCAGCAAGGCATCGGGTGTGAACGGCAGCCAGGCCAACGACAGTGCAGCCGGCGCAGGCGCAGCCTATGTGTTCGCTCGCAGTGGCGCTACGTGGAGCCAGCAGGCCTATCTCAAAGCGTCGAACCCAGATGCGCAGGACAACTTCGGACTGTCTGTTGGCGTGAGCGGCAACGCGGTCATCGTCGGAGCACCGAAAGAGGACGGCAATGGTCTGGATCCATTCGACAACTCTCGCACCGATTCTGGCGCAGCCTATCTGTTCGTGCGATCCGGAACCAATTGGACCCAACAGGGCTACCTGAAGGCGAGCGCGGCGGATGCCGGCGATGCATTTGGAACGGCGGTGGCCATAGATGGTGATTCGACTCTGATCGGCTCCCCGGGAGAGTCAGGAGGCTCGAACGGAGTGGACGGCGACCCGGCTGACAACTCACAGCCAAGCGCGGGCGCGGCGTATCTGTTCACCCGTTCAGGCGTCGCATGGCAGCAGAGCGCCTACATCAAGGCTTCCAATGCCGAAGCAAACGACGTTCTTGGGAAATCAGTTGCAATGGATGGCAACACCGCGGTCGCGGGCGCCAGCGGCGAAGCAGGCAGCGCGGTGTTCGGTGCAGGTGGGCAGGGCGACAATAGCGCCGCCAGCGCCGGTGCTGTCTATGTATTCAGCGGCGATTCCTGCTTCTTCGGGCAGGCCAGCGAGTGCGACGATGGCCGCGCCTGTACCACCGACGTTTGCGGCGTCGATCAGCTTTGCCAACACGGCGGCGTAATCGACGGTGCGACGTGCGGCGGCCTGGGCGTGTGCCAGGCACAGGCGTGCACCTGCTCTGCCGGCTTGCTTTTCAACGGGTCCTGTGGGCCGGTGCTGACTTCCCTGTCGACGAGTGCGGGAGTGCCCGTCCAGGTCGCGACCGGAGTGTCAGCGGCTGTGACCCTCAGCCAAGGGGAGTACTTCCTGACCGTGCCCTATGGCCAGTCGACGCTGACCGTCACTGCAACCGCAAACGTGGGCACGGCGATGACGGTGTCGCTCAACGGCGGCGGTCCTGCAGTGCTGACCAGCGGGGTGCCGTCGCCGAGTCTCGCGCTAGCCCCCGGTGTCAACTCAGTTGCGGTGGCGGCGACGTTGGCTGGCCAGTCAACCGTGTATCTGGTCCGTGTCCGCAGGAACTGGGCCCAGCAGGACGCGTATGTCAAGTCGAGCGCACCCGCCGTTAGCCAGTACTTCGGGACGGCGGTCGCCGTAGACGGAAGCACCATGGTTGTCGCGTCCAGGTCCGGGACGGCGTCTATCTTTGTACGCGACGGCAGTGGCATCTGGTCGCCTCAGGCGAACTTGGGCATAGGTAGCGCGGGCGCCAGCGGAGGGCTAGCCGTCGCTGTTTCGGGCGACACGATCGTGGCCAGCGTGCCCACGTCTTTGAACGGCGCCGCAGCAACCGTATTTGTCCGCAGCGGAACGACATGGACACAACAGGCGGCATTGTCGCCGCCCATCGGGGGCGCCTATTACGGTGCTGCGGTCGCGATCGAAGGCGACACGATCGTCGTGGGAGCGCCGAGCGAGGACACAGGCGGTAACACGAGCGGCGCGGCCTTCGTCTACACCCGCACAGGCATCACCTGGACGTTGCAGGGAACGCTGAAGGGCGCGCCGACTACGACCTACGCGATGTTCGGCTGGGCATTGTCCATCTCAGGCGACACCATCGCGGTCGGCGCGAGCAACGATCAAAATGGCGTCGCGTGGTCCGGATCTGTCTTCGTGTTCGTGCGCAATGCCGGCGTTTGGAGCCAACAGGCGCTGCTGAAAGCCACAAATGCACAAGGGTTCGACTTCTTTGGTGGCGCCGTCAGCATCAGCGGCGACACGCTGGTGGCTTCGGCGTGGTCCGACAACAGTTCGGTTTCTGGCGTCGTCAATGGAACGTCGGTGCCAACGGACGACTCCTACGGGAATACAAGTGGCAACGGTGCAGGGGCCGCCTACGTCTTCGTCCGTACGGGATCGACGTGGCAGCAGCAAGCGTACCTCAAGTCGGCCATGCCCCGCCTGTCCGACAATCTTGGTGCGTCGGTTGCAATCTCGGGCAATACCATCGCGGTCGGGGTGCCCGGCGAGAGCAGCGGTGCGGTGGGAATCGACGGCAACCCGAGTTCGACCAGTCAGGCCGCCTCCGGCGCGGTCTACGCTTACACGCGAACCGGCACGACGTGGAGCCTGCGCAGCTACATCAAGTCCTCGAACAGCCAGGCGGGCGACAATTTCGTCACCAAGATAGCCAACAACAACGTTGACGGTGGCGACACCAGCTACTGTTCGGTCGCCCTGTCCGGGACGACCTTGGTTGTCGGTGCTGCAGGAGAGGATAGCAACGCCACGGGAGTCAATGGCGACCAGGCAAACAACAGTGTGTACAATTCCGGGGCCGCCTATGTCTTCACGTTGGCTGGGCCTTAGCAGACCGCTCAAAAGCAGCCCGGCAAATGGGGCTTCACTCAGCCCCGCCCGCTATGCTGCCAAGGCCATGATATTGTCCATTCTCAATAGGTTGCACGCCGCAGCCACGAGCCAAGTCGCCCGCTGCGCCCGTCTCTTCTGCACGGAGAACTGCTGCAGTCTGCAAGGGCATTGCGGTCGTACTGTCAAGCCAGGTGGACGCTGGCCGATTGGCGCTGGGCGGTAGAAGATGGCCCCAACCGTCCCCACTTCTGCGCCTACTTCGCCGGCACGAACTGCAGCAACTCCGCCATCTCAAAGCCCGGCGGATTCTGTGCCTTGACCATGCCGATGCCGGACTTTGCATACCAATCCGTCTCCAAGACGAAATCGCCCAGGTCGGTGGCGGTGTTCTTGATGTGGATGTGCAGGCAGCCCGTGACCTTGCCAAAAGCCGTGTCCACGGTGACGTCGCGTGCGACGATGGTAAAGGTCGCTTCGACGTGGAACGGTGTGCAGTCCTTGCCAAAGCACATCTGACCGTCGGACTTGGTCGTCGCGCTGTATCCCGCGGGGGCGTCGACCGGGCCGCCGACCGGCGTGTCGAGCAGAATGGCGAAATCCGGTTCGTTGGCGCCGTCGCCCTTGTTGTAGACCTCGCTGCCGCCGAACTGCACCTGGCCGTCGGCAAAGCGGTTGTAAAAGACGAATCCCTCGGTATCGGCCTGTTTGAAGTCGCCGACTTCCACGCGCTGGAACACCACTCCGCCCAGTGTCTTGGGGGTTCCGTAATGCGCCGCGGCGTCGAAGGTGCCGTTTGTGCCGCCACGGTGGATGCGGTACGCGAGCGTGCTGCCGGGTTTGGGCAACTCGAAGGTGGCGGCCGCAGTTGTATCGCCAGGTTTGGCGGCGTCTGCGGTCTTGGCGTCACCGGGCTGCCCCAACGTATCGACCGGGGCGCCGTCCGGCAGGGCGACGTCGAAGGCGGAGCCATCCGACGCGCTCGCATCAGCGGCGAGGGCGTCGCCAGGCGGCGCCACACCGCCCGAACCTGCGGTCGTGCCGCAGGCAGCAAGGAGGGCGCCAAGAACCAGAGACAACAGGCATGGGGCGTTCATGACCACTCCGCGTGGCGCCGGAACTGCGCCGGACGGCGACGATAGATCGGTCGCAAACGACTGCCAAGTCGGCGCTCAAGGGCCGTGCCGGCCACCGTGTGGAGGTCTGGCCACCTACGGCGCGAGGCTCTTGCACAGCCCCTTGTCGCATTTCACGGCAAACCCATCGTCCTGCGCGGCCTTGTCGTCTTCGGCCGTGGTCATCTGCTGGGCGCACTTGCACTTGGGATACTGGCTGGCGCACGCCGCCTCGGTCTCCAAGAACACGCCTGTGACCAGCGTGTGGATGCCCCATGCGACCTTGTTGCCGCAGCAGTTGATCTGGTGCAGCACGACGGCACAGTCGGTGTCCGCGCTGCATTGCTTGGAGAACGTGGCAAATACCGGCGGATCTGAATCGCAATGGACCGGCATGATCGGGCAGTGCTGGCCGATGTTCTTCCAGTAGGGGCAGCCGTTGGCGTCGACGGCTTGGGTCCAGCCGACCGGCGCGGAGTCGTATTCGATGGGGCCAGGGCCGTTCGCTGGTTTGGTGCCACCCATTTCGGTGCCGTTGCAGGAAGGCGTGCCGAGCGGACAGCACTGCACGGCGGCATCCGGCGCGGCGTCAGCCACTGCATCCGCGGCTGCGTCCAGCACGACATCGGGTACCGCAACCGCGCCCACATCGGGCGTGGCGTCAGCGACCGGCACGTCTGCCACCGTGTCACCGGCCGCGGCATCGGTCTGACCTGGCGCGGCATCGGGCGCTGCTGCCTTCGGTGCGTCAGCAGTAGTGGCGCAGGCGGCGAGGGTGAGTAGAAGAGCGACGGAGCCTCGCCATGTTGCAGTTCCTTTTGCGCCTGCAGGACCCGGCCGCCCGCGTGATGGTGGTCCTCATCCTGGTTCACGTGTTGGCTGTCATGCTCTCGACCGTGCAGGGAACGGGCGCGGCCTTTGGCGCGTTCTTGCTGCACACGCAATGGGCTTGCCTCGGCGCGTTTGCCGGCGACTGGCTGGTGCGCGGCTGGTTGATTGCCCGGCGCCGGCTCGACTATCCGACTTCGCCCATCCGCGCTTGTTGGCGCTACTTCACGGGATCTTTGGCCCTCCTCGATGCGCTGGCGGTGCTGCCGGTGGCGTGGTCTTTGCTGCAGCCCGGCGATTGGGCGCCGCTGTCGCTGCTGCGCATGCTGCCGCTCCTCAAGCTGGCGCGGCACTCGCCGGCCATTTCGACGCTGGGTGCCGTGTTCTATCGCGAGCGCCGCGCGCTGCTGGCCGCTGCCACCATCATGCTGACGCTGCTCGTCTTTCTCTCCGCGGTGATGTACGCGGTCGAGCGCTCCGAGCAGCCGGAGGCCTTTGGCAGCATACCCGCCGCGATGTGGTGGGGCATCGCGACGCTGACCACGGTGGGTTACGGCGACGTGGTCCCCTATACGCCGCTGGGCCGTGTGATCGGCGCCATGGTCACCGTGGTGGGTTTTGGCATGTTCGGCTTGCCGGCCGGCATTCTCGCGACGGGTTTTGCCGAGGAGATGAAGCGCCGCGACTTCGTGTCGGCCTGGAATCTCGTGGCCAAGGTGCCGTTTTTCGATCACCTGCCGGCGCAGCGCATCGCCGAGATCGTCGGGCAATTGAAGACACGCCATGCCAACCAGGGCGAGGTCATCGTGCGTGCCGGCGATCAGGCGCACAGCATGTTCTTCCTGGCTGACGGCAGCGTCGATATCGACGTCGGCGGCCGCAACGTTCAGCTCAATCAGGGCGATTTCTTTGGCGAGATCGCGCTGTTGCGCCGTGCCGAACGCAATGCCACTGTGACGGCCGCCACCAAGTGCCTGCTGCTGGAGCTGGACGTCGCCGACTTCGATCGCATCCTGGCTGCCAACGCCGATCTGCTCCAGGCCGTGCAGGATGTGGCGCGGCGGCGCCAAGAGAGCGTAGTCACGCCGTCGGATCGCGTGCAGGAACGGATCTGCGCCCACGTTGTCGTTCTCGGCCGCTGGTCGGCGCCGCTACTGCGGCCGGTACACCTCGCGCCCGACCGCTCCGGCCACGACATCCGCGACCTCGAAGCGCAGCGGCCACGCCTGGTTGGCCAGCCATGCCTGCGCCTGATCCGCAAAGTGCTTGGAATCGGTCAGGCCCGACTGGCCGCCCGGCAGGACGTTGAGCCCGGTCGTCTTGTCCTTGCCCATCACGATGACCATGCGGAACACGGGGCCACTGCCGTAGTCGAAGGCCGACTTGCCCATGCCGCCCGCGGCATCGACGGCAAAGGCATCGCCGCCACGCGGGAAGAACGGCAAACCGTTGCGCGGATCGCCTTTCTCGTATTTCGGCGCCAAAGGCAGGATCTCGGGCGTGATGTTGAAGGCCGCAGTCAGTGGAGCGTAGGTCGGGTCGCTGCCGAGGAATTCGCCCAAGATGGAATCGAAATGCACGCCGTGGCGCAGACCCCAAATCCACTGCGTCCTGTCTGCCGTGCCAAAGCCGCCGAAACCGTCGCTGTCGGGCTTGGCGTAAAGGAAATCGAGGCCCTGCTTCAAGGCGAACAGCGCGCATTCGTGGCTGGTCTCGATGGCGTCGCTGCCCAGCACATCGAAGAACGCCGATTCCTGCGTCGTCGGATTCCAGGACGCGAGCCGGCGCCGGCTTGTGGCGGTGATCGAGCTGCCTCAAGTCGTGCAGAAGATCCCCCTCCTGCGAGGGGGCAGGCTCTGAACCACCTCGGCTTGCCGACGACAGTCTTGGTCAGGGCCGAGGAGACCGTGTGCCAGGTGCGCGGGCCGCCCGAGGAGCTGTTTCCAGCGGATCTCGACGACTTGGGCAACGCTGCGGAAGCCGAGCCAGACATCGACGACGGCAGAGTACCTGGGCTCACGCGGCGGCGACCCCAATGCCGGCGAGTTCGGTGGATTTCGCGGCTATGGCCGGGCCGGGCGGCCGGGGTAGCCGCGCGCGCGCCATGGCCCGCTTCGAGTGGTAGCACGCCTGCTTCGAGCGGTAGCGAGCCAGCTTCGAGCGGAAGTAGTCTTTCTTTGAGTGGTAGCAGGCCTGCTTCGCACGGTAGCAAGCCTGCTTCGCGCCGTAGCGAGCATGCTTCGCGCGGAAGTTGGCTTGCTTCGAGCGGTAGCAAAGCTGCTTCCAGCGGTCGCAGGCCGGCGCCCGCCTCGCCTAGACCTTGCGCACCGGCTTCTTGCGCTCGCTCGCGCGCACGCCGCCCACGGCTTGGAACTGAGCGGAATCATCGCCGTACACGCCCAGCACGCCGGCGCGCAGTTGCTTGCGCAGCTTGAGCAGTTCGGCGCGCATGGCGTTCTTCTCGTCGACCAGCGTCGCCAGTTGGCTCTTGATCGCCTGGATGGCCTCCAACTTCGCACGCTTTCGTTGCACCTGCTTCAAGATGGCGTCTGCCGTCACGCCATTGGCCAGCTTCATCTTGAGGCTGCCCATCTCGGTGGCGTAGCCGCTCATCTCGGCACAGAGTTGGAGGTCAGAATCTTTTGCGTTGCTCATGGTTCGGTGCTCCCAGACGTCGCATCGTGCGACCGCGGCAGCGTGCGCCGGCCGGGCGTTTCGTCAAGAAAGAGAGGCAATGGTCGAGACGATCTTGCTTCCACTCCTCATGAGATTCCGACAGACTTCGCTCCCCACAAAGCTGTCGCACTGCCTGCCGGTCGCGGATGGTGTCGTCTCGGGAGAGGTTCATGCGATTCATCCATTCCTGTGCCTGCGTGCTGGCAACCGTGCTGGTCCTTTCCTGCGGCACAAACGCGGCCATCGACACGCCCGCTGCAACAGACCAGACCGTCGCAGACGCTCCCTCGGATGCGCCGGCGGCCGACGCTGCCACGCCCCTGACCGACAGCGCCAGCGACAGTGGCATCGACACCGCTGGCTTGACGGACACGTTCGACGCCGAGCCCGCCGAAGTCCTGCTGACGGACGCCCTCGCCGACCTTGGCTCCGACGTCAGCGCGACCTGCACCTGCGGCGACAAGGTCTGCGTGCCCGAATGCGGCGAGACGACGATCAAGTGCCCGATCGACTGC
>Ga0172370_10004979_pt1 | contig 17423 bp, 15 predicted proteins | sample LakKiv5m_FD_114538 | JGI IMG/M metagenome (GOLD analysis project Ga0172370, IMG submission 114538) | Freshwater microbial communities from Kabuno Bay, South-Kivu, Congo - kab_022012_11.5m | ecosystem: Environmental > Aquatic > Freshwater > Lake | place: Democratic Republic of the Congo...
ACCGAGGGAGCCTCGTACGCATGCGCAAACAGATTCTGTACTACCTTTATGCGGTTTTGGTGTCGGACATCCATAGTGGTACGGTTACAAACCTTACTTTCCGCAATCCTTGCAAATGCGGTGAGGAAGCTTCTTCTTCCCGCAGTTTTTGCAAACGACCAATTTCGCAAGCGAACGGGCCTTGCTTGTTTCACGTTTTCCTGAGCGGCGGGTTGAGTGTTTTCGTTTTGGTAATGGTGCCATAGTATTTAGAATTGTATATCTATATGCAAATTATAACAAATATTCGCCGTATTTGGAAGGACATTTGCCCTCAGTCGCGGGCGATTTCGTCTTTTTTCAATCCGGAAAGGATTTTGTCCAACACGGGATAGTCCCGGTCGAGGAATCCATGTTCAATATAGTATCCGACTGCCTTCTTTGTTTTTTGGATGAGTTCGAGGTCGTTCCATCGGGCCATCTTCAGCTTCATGAATCCGTGCTGTGCGGTGCCGAAGATATGTCCCGCGCCCCGCTTTGACAAGTCGTACTCGGCAAGCTTGAGTCCGCTCGATTGGGAGGCAAAGTAGGCAAGGCGCTGTGTGTCGGTCTCCGCTTTTTCCTGCGTGAAAAGGAGGCAGAACGACTCGCCCGTTCCCCGTCCGACCCGTCCCCGCAGTTGGTGGAGTTGCGCAAGGCCAAAACGCTCGGCCCCCTCGATGACCATGATCGTTGCGTTGGGGATGTCTATGCCGACCTCGACGACGGAAGTGGAGATAAGTATGTCAAGACTACCGCTTGCAAATCCGGCCATGACGGCATTCTTTTCATCCGGCTTCATTTTACCGTGCAGGAGACCTATCCGGAGCTCCGGATACACGGTCGTCTGCAGCCGCTCGAACTCCTTGCGCGCGGCCTTGACCGAAGCGGTCGTCTCGCTTTCCGATTCGTCGATGAGCGGGCAGATGATGAAGACCTGTATCCGTTCCTTCCGTATCTTGTCGGCGATCCAGCGTTCCGAAGCCGTTCTCTTCTCTTGCGGGACCACATATGTCCGGATGGGTTTCCGGCCCGGCGGGAGCTCTGCGATGACAGACACGTCCAGCTCCCCGTACATGGTCAGGGCAACGGTTCGCGGGATGGGTGTTGCCGTCATGGACAGGAGGTGCGGATGGATACCCTTGTTTCTTAGATTGGCCCGTTGAGAAACGCCGAATCTGTGTTGCTCGTCGATGACAACCAAACCTACTTTGCCGAAATCGCGCGTGCGGCCAAGCAGCGCATGCGTACCGATAACGATGTCGGATTTCTCAAGTTCTTTCTTTTCGGCTGCCTTCGTGTTCCCGGTGATGAGGCCGATACTCATCTTTTCGGGGAACATCTTCCGGAAACTGCGGTAGTGTTGCGTCGCAAGGATCTCGGTCGGCGCCATGACGAGAGATTGGTATCCGTTGAGGAATGACAGATACGCGGCCGCGGCGGCTACTACTGTTTTCCCGGAACCGACATCGCCCTGCAGGAATCTGTTCATCGGCCTCAGTTGCAGGAGATCTGCATAAATGTCATCGACCGCCCGTTGCTGGTCGCCGGTCAGTTTGAACGGCAGGGCGCCGATGAAGTCCCCGCACTGCTTCGTAATCCGCGGAGGGCTCTTGATGATATTGACAACTTTTTCCTCGTTCCATCGTGCACGTATGCGCGCCGCGGCCAGTTGCAGCGAAAACAGCTCGTCAAAGGCCAGGCGGTTCCGCGCGCGCTCGAGAAATTGATGCGACCTAGGGCGATGCACCGTCATGATGGCATTTTTCTCGCCCTCGAATCCGAATTCCCTCACGAGATCGGCGGGCAGGGTCTCGGGGATGTCTTCACTTCCCTCATCGAGGAGGGCGAGGATGATTGCAACCTTCTCCCGTATCGTTTTTGAAGAGAGCCCGTATGTCTCAGGATATACGGGGACCAGCCGTCCCGTATGGCGCGCCGCCGTATAATCATCCGTCGGGAATACCTCGAAGGCCTCGGGCTGGATCGAGAGCTTGCCCATGACACGCTCCGCGGTTCCCGAGACGGAGAGAAAAGAACCCGGTTTGGCCATGGCAATGACATACGGCTGATTAAACCAGGTCACCGTGAGGCGGCCGCTCGTATCCTGCATCGTTATGGTCTGGAGATGGAATCCCCTTCTCGTGATGTGCGTTTTCCCCGAGATGACCTTCCCATGGACCGTTACCGTTTCGCCTTCCTGGATCGTGGCTATCGGCGCCACAAGCGAGAAATCCTGATACCTGAATGGAAAATGATGAATCAGGTCGTCATACGTTTCTATACCGAGCTTCCTGAGGCGCTGGACGGTAAGGGAGCGGGTATGGGGGAGCGCGGTTATGGGATAGGTTTGGAGCATGATATCGTCCGTAACGATAGATTACCTCAACAGCAACATCGGGGCAAGCGACGAAAAAATCAGGAGCACCGACGAGATGATGATTATTATCTTCCAGATGGTTTCTTTTTTCATGCGGAAAGGCTTTTTCATGAAAAAATTATACAACGGCATCCGCGATTTTGCTATACTTGTCGTTATGTATGTATCAAGAAGAAAGCGGCTGCGGCTCCGCAAGATCGATTTGTCGCGTGAAGCCATCCTGAGGTATGCTTTTTTCGGCATCCTGGGACTCCTGGGATTCGGTTTCATCATGGCATTTGTCATCTTCGCGTGGTACGGCCGGGACCTCCCGGTACCGGGCAAACTGTCGCAGATATCCGAGAATTCGACCATCTTTTACGACCGGGACGGCAAGGTTCTTTTCGAGATGTTCAAGGACAAAAACAGGCTTCCGGTCGCCTTCAACGACATATCCCCGTACCTGAAGAAGGCAACGATAGCCATAGAGGACAAGGACTTTTACAAACACGGCGGCATCTCCCAGATCGGTATCCTCCGCGCTGTTTTCAACACGCTGACCCGCGGTAGAATCTCCGGAAGCGGTTCCACCATAACGCAACAGCTCATCAAGAACGTCCTTCTCGACTCTTCCCAGACGGCGTCGCGCAAGGTCAAGGAGATAATCCTCGCGATATCGGTCGAAGGAAAATATACCAAAGACCAGATTCTCGAGATGTACCTGAACGAGATTCCCTACGGCGGAAGTTTCGTCGGAATCGGGTCTGCCGCGATGGGTTATTTCAACAAGGACCCGAAGAATTTGACTCTCACCGAGTCGGCTATCCTGGCCGGGCTTCCCCAGAGTCCCAGCTACTACTCCCCGTTCATCGGCCAGAAAAACAGCTGGAAAGGAAGGGCCAAGGATGTGCTCCGGCGGATGCGCGAGGACAAGTACATAACCACGGCTCAGGAACAGGCTTCGCTCAAGGAGCTTGACAGGGTTGTTTTCTCTTCCTCCAAGATGTCCATCAACGCGCCGCACTTTGTGTTTTACGTGAAGGAGCAAATCGAAAAGGAGTACGGGGCTAAGATTCTCGACCAGGGGCTCAAGATCAAAACCACCCTCTCCCTGGACGTCCAGAATTCCGTCCAGAAAATCGTGAAAAGCGAGATTGCCAAGATCAAGGATGATTACAACGTTGGAAACGGAGCCGTCGTGGTGCTTGATTCGCAATCGAACGAAATCCTTTCGATGGTGGGTTCCTACGACTACACGAACAAGGAATATGGAGAATTTAACGCCGCACTCGGAATCCGCCAGCCGGGTTCCGCGGTGAAACCCATCACGTATGCGGTTGCATTCGAGAAGGGTTATACGCCTGCCACCATGCTCATGGACGTCAAGACCGTATTCCCTTCCAAGGGCCAGGAAGACTATACGCCGGTCAATTACGACGGCAAATTCCGCGGCCCCGTCCAATTGAGATTCGCGCTCGGCAACTCCTTCAACATCCCCGCGGTCAAGCTCATCGGGATGGTCGGGATACGCGACTTCATGCAGAAAGCATCCGACATGGGTCTCTCGACCCTGACCCCGACACAGGAGAACCTCAACAGGTTCGGGCTTTCCATCACACTTGGAGGAGGCGAGGTAACGCTTTTGGATTTGTCTTCGGCATTCTCTGTGTTTGCCAGGGGCGGGATTCGTAAGGATACCCAGGCTATTCTTGAGATTAAGGATCATTCCAACCGCGTCATATACAAGGCGCGGGCGGGCAAGGAAACCAAGGCCCTCACGCCGGAGGCCTCATTTCTCATATCGCACATTCTGTCCGACAACGTCGCGCGCGAAGCCGAGTTCGGCCTCACTTCATACCTTCACGTGCCGGGCAAGACCGTTGCCGTCAAGTCGGGGACGACCGATGACAAGCGCGACAACTGGGCTATCGGATTCACCAAGGGCATCACGGTCGGGGTCTGGGTGGGCAATAACGATAACTCCAAGATGAATCCGAACGTCGCCTCGGGCGCGACGGGCGCTTCCCCCATCTGGTACCAGACGATGGTTTCGCTTCTCAAGAAATACCCTGACGGCATCATGGACAAGCCAGACTCCGTCAAGGCGGTCACCATTGATTCTTATCTCGGAGGACTTCCGAAAGACAGCAATCCGACGAGGTCAGAGTATTTCGTTTCAGGTACCGAGCCGAAGGACACATCGCCGTTTTACAAGAAGCAGAAGATATCGAAATCAAACGGCAAGCTTGCCAACGATATAGAAATCAAATCCGGCAATTATGATGAGAGGGACTGTTATGTCGTCCAGGAGGAGGACCCCATCTCGACCGACGGCAAGAACAGATGGCAGGAAGCAATCGGCGCCTGGCGTTCCGAGCAAAACGACGACAAATGGAAATGCCCGACCGACGTATCGGATAATGCGTCAGACTCGGTCTACGTATCCATAAAGAATCCTTCGGACCGCTCGACGCAGTCCTCGGGCGATGTGAACGTCAAGGTCAAGATAACGACGATGAGCCCTCTCAGGAACGTCAAGATATTCCTGAACGGGAATGAAGTCAAGAACTACAATGAAGACAAGCGCGACATCGAGGAAACCTTCAAGAGCCAGGGCGACGGCGCGTATGAGCTGAAGGTTCGGGCGACGAACGACAAGGACAAACAGGGCGAATCGGCGATACGGTTTGGCATCAACAAACCGTGGGATTATCAGACGCCAACCGCCGTTCCGACGCAATCCCCGACAGCGGTACCTTCCCCAACGACGCCGAGCCCGACTCCCGGGACGTGATGCCGTTCAGGAAAGATTGGCCGACAAAGCAGCGAGTTCTTTCTTTGCAGTTTCTTCCGTGATATTTTCCGTGTCGGATCCGAAATAGAACCTGAGCGTTATCTTGCCCTCGAATTCGCTCAGGAGCTCCACTTTTTGCAGGAGGCCGGATTGACGGCGCGTGTTTGTCACGATTTCCTGGTATGTCCTGGTGTGCGGGATCGTCAGGTCGAGTTTGATGACGGCAAAAGGCCGTATCGGACGATATACGGCGACGTTCTTTGCATGTTGCGCAAGCATGTCGAATGACAATTCCGCGAGATACACGTGTTTCTTGAGCCCGACCGCATCCTGCAGGGTTTCCCGGAGCATGCCGAATGTCCCCGCCCTTTCCCCGTCCATCGATACGCCGCATGCGTTGCTGCCGGCCAAGAGCTCATGGTCCGTTTTATCGAAGGAGACTCCGGCGACATTAAGCTCGTTAAGGAGCGACTCGACTATCCCTTTGAGGTCCCGGTATGACGTATTGGCCGCTATCGCGACGCGATACGACTCATCCGGCAGGTTGCCCTCCCGTTTCGGGTATATCTTCGCGACCTCAAAAAGGCGTATCACCTCCCGCTTGCCTTCATTCTCCCTCATGTTCTTGATAAGCGACGGAAGCAGGCTTCTGCGGAGGTACTTGATGTCTTCGGACAAGGTGTTGGACACGTTCAGATGCTCCGCAAGCTCCAGTTTCAGATCCGAGATCAATGCCTGCGATATCATTGAATAATTCAGTGTCTCGATGAGACCGAGATGCTTGAGGAACAATTTTATTTTGTGCTGGAAAACAAACAGTTTCTCGGTCTCGGGCGGCTGCCTGACATAGGCAGGCGGCGGAAGGACGCCGGGGATTCGATGGTATCCGTAGACCCGCGCCACCTCCTCGACGATATCCTCGGTTATCGAGATGTCATTTGTACGGAATGAGGGCACGGTTATTTCCAGATTGTCTCCCTTGACCTCGACGCCGAACCCGAGCGCCACGAGTATCTGTCTGACCTTGTCCAAGCCGATATCGACGCCTATTTGCCGCGAGACTTCACCATAAGATGAGGTGACCTTCTTCGGATGGACGCGGCGCGGATATATGTCATAGAGCGCCGACGCGACCTTGCCGCCGGCGTATTTCTCCAGGAGTTTTACGCCATATGCCAGCGTCGGTTCGACCAGTTCCTCATCAAGCCCTTTCTCGAAGAATGTCGCGGCCAGCGTCCGTTGGCCGGTTTTCATGGATGTCTTGCGTATGCGCTGTTTGTCGTATGTCTGCACGAAAAGCACGACCCGTTTGGTATCTTGAGTGAACGAAGAGTTGAGACCGCCCATGATGCCGCACAGATCGAAAAGTTCACCCGAGCCGTCCTCCATGACGATATCGCCGCCGGGCAATGCAATCTTTTTTTCATCGAGCGTCGTCACGACTTCCCCCTTGCGGCTTTGCCGCATGATCATCCTGCCGTCCCTGATGCGGTCATAATCAAAAACGTGGGTCGGCTGGCCCAAGGTCATCATGAGATAGTTGGAGATATCGATGACGGCACCCATGGATTTTATCCCGACAGCATTGAGACGTTCTTTCATAAAAGCGGGTGACGGGCTGTTTTCCCGGACCTCAAGGACTATCGCGGCGAACCGCGGACAAAGGGAGGGGTCTTCGATACGGATATCAAGCGGCGTGCCGACCCGTTTGTCGATGGATGAGAAGGTATGCGCCGTGAGCGGATTGTTTTTCAGTACGGCTTTCTTCCCGAACATGGGCAGGATTGCCTGGCATTCCTGCGCGATTCCGATGACGCTTGCCGTATCGATACGGTTGCTGGTTATCTCGATGTCGTACACGGTATCATTTCCCGCTTCCTGTATGCTTTCTACGGATGGGCCGCAGAGGGAGAGGTCCTTCCGGATTTCCTCGGGAGTCGCGTCGGTTTCCAGGTAATCCGCGAGCCATGCATGGGTTATCTTGATGTTCATGTTGGTTAGAATTGTTCCAGAAACCGTATGTCTCCGGTGTAATAATTGCGAATGTCGTCGATGCCGTATTTCATCATGATGACCCGTTCGATACCGAATCCGAACGCCCATCCGGAATAACCGCCCTCATCCATCTTCCCCGCCTTGAGCACGTTAGGATGGACCATGCCGGTACCTCCGAGTTCGAGCCATCCCGATTTGCAGACCTTGCATTTTGCATCTTTGACCTTGCCGGTGCCGTTGCATTGCCCGCAGGTGATATCGACCTCGAAAGACGGTTCGGTGAACTGGAAGTGATGCGGACGAAGCCGGACTTCACGATCAGGTCCGAAATAGGATTTCACAAAATAATCGAGTGTTCCGCGAAGGTGTGTTATGTTGATGTCCCGGTCCACGCAAAGACCCTCGAACTGGAAGAACATGGGCGTATGCGTGGCATCCCAATTGGGCCGGTAGCATTTCGATATATTAATCATCCGGACCGGCGGTTTGCCCAGGCGCCACATCTCGCGCACCTGGCCCGAGGATGTGTGCGGCGTCAGCACCATCTTGCCGTTTTCGGGATGCTCCGGTGCCTCGATGAATGTCGTCTCGAAATCGTCGCGCGCAGGATGGGTCTTGGGCATATTGAGCGCCTCGAACGCGAAATATTCCCACTCGACCTCGGGATAAGACATGCGTATGAATCCTATCTTCTCGAATATGCGCGTGATCTCCTCTATCGCTATCGTGATGAGATGGAGGCTTCCCTTCGGGTAGGCCGTTCCCGGCATCGTGGTATCGACAAACGTCTTGTCCTCTTTCGTGAGCAGGGCCTGGCGTTTCGACTTGAGTTTGTCATCCACCATCCGTTTCAGCTCGTTGACGGATGCGCCGAATGATTTGCGCTCTTCCGGAGCAAGCTTCGCGATGGATTTCAGGAGCGTGTTGACATGTCCCAAGCGACCCAAGAATGCGGTGTTGAGCTGATCCAGTTCAACAAGGGAGGTGACGCGGAGAAGAGAAGTCTCGAACTCTTTTTTTGCCTGATCTAAGGAATTCATATGTTACCCATACTACCACCGTAATCGGGTGGTATGCAACTGAATTCTGTCAGGATGCAGGATTACTTGACCTTGCCAACGATGGCCGTAAAGGTTTTCGGATATTCTACTGCAATCTGTGACAAAATTTTGCGGTCGAGACCGACATTCTTTTTCTTGAGAAGATTGATGAATTTGCTGTAGGACAATCCCGCTTCGCGGACTGCCGCATTGAGACGGATGATCCAAAGCGATCTGAAATCACGCTTCTTGAGCTTGCGTCCGGTGAATGCATATTCCCCGGCATGAAGCACCGCTTCCTGCGCTTTCTTGAATTGCTTGTGGCGGGTCATCCAGAATCCCTTTGCCGCCTCCAAAACCTTTTTGTGTTTCCTGCGTGTATGAACGCCGCCTTTTACTCTGACCATAATATATGACGAATAATGTAATTACTTAATGCCGAGCATCTTCTTGACTTTCGATGCAAACTTGCCGATAAGCGCGGTCTGCTTCTTGAGTCGGCGGAGATTCCGTTTCCCCTTAACGTCGCGTAGATGGCGGAAACCTTGTACTCTATGCAACACTTTGCCTGTGGGCGTCACACGGAATCGCTTGGCTGCTGATTTCCGGGTCTTGTTTTTGACTTTCATAGGATATTAATAATGTAACTAATTTACTTTTTCTTGGCGACGACCGCCCGTATGACTCTTCCTTCCATCTTGGGTTCCTTCGAGACGTTGACGTCTCCCATGAGGCCGATGCATTTCTTCATGAGATCGAATGCCATCGGCTTCTTGCCCATCTCGCGTCCTTTCAGCATGAGATTGAGCCGTACCTGGTTGCCTGACGCCAGGAAATCAATCGCCTTCTTTATCATGCGGTCCAGGTCTGCCGGTCCGATGAAAAGCGAAAGCTTGAGATCCTTGACGATGCTTTTCTTGATTCCCTTGCGCGCTTCCTTAAGCTTTTTCTCTTCCTGATACAGGAACTTCTTGAAATCTATTATCTTGGCAACCGGAGGAACCGCCTTTTCGGCGATAAGCACGATATCCATGCTCCGTTCTTGGGCAAGATTAAGTGCTTCCTGTTTCGTGAGAACCCCCACCTGTTTTCCTTCGCTGTCAATTACACGCAGGCTTGGCGCCTCTATCCGGTAATTTAGGACGTAGAACTTTTTTGGTGGTCTTTTATGAAACGTATTTCTCAATTTGGGATTGCAGGGACGCGATAAATTCTTTAACCTTGAGACTGCCCAGGTCTTTTCCGTCCCGCGTTCTCACCGAAACAGTCGATCCATTTTCCGATGATTCGACTTCCTTGTCTCCTATTATAACCATATAAGGCACTTTTTGCAAGGTAGAATGTCTGATTTTCTTGCCGACGGTCGCCTGAGTCGTGTCCAGCTCGACGCGGATGCCGGCATCTTTCAGCTCTTTTTCCACCAGTTTTGCGAAATCGAAGTGCCTGTCAGCTATCGGCAGGATGGCGACCTGGACTGGCGAGAGCCACAACGGGAACGCTCCCGCATAGTGTTCGATGAGGAAAGCCATGGTCCGCTCGAAGCATCCGAGCGATGAACGGTGGATGACGATGGGTTCTACTTCCTTCCCGTCTTCCGCGATATAGCGCATCGCGAATCTCTTGGGCATGACGAAGTCGTACTGCACGGTGAATGCGCTGTCTTCCTTGCCGTTCACGTTCTTCATCTGAACGTCTATCTTGGGTCCGTAGAAGGCTGCTTCATTTTTTGCCTCGTAGTAGGGCGCCTTGGATTCTATGAGCACTTCCCTGAGGATTGCCTCCGCATGTTCCCAGGCAGCATCATCCTTGTAGTACTTTTTCTCGTCCGACCTGTCGCCAAGCGACAGCCGGTACCGGTAATCGACGCCCTTCTTGAGCCCGAGCGCGTTATTGACAAAATCGATGAGATCGAGCACTGCCTTGATTTCAGCCTTCGCCTGGTCGGTCTTTGCGATGATGTGCGCGTCGGCAAGGGTAAACATCCGTACCCGGATGAGTCCCGACAGTTCTCCGCTTTTCTCGTAGCGGAACTGGGGCGATGTCTCCGCGAACCTGACGGGAAGTTCCCGGTAGCTGCGCGGCACGGATTTGAAAAGCATGAAATGATGCGGGCAGGTCATGGGACGCAGGATGAGTTCCTCCTCATCTATCTTCATGGTCGGGTACATCGTCTCCTTGTAATACGGATAGTGCCCGGACATCTTGTACAGGTCGACTTTCGCAAGCGGGGGCGTGACGACATGATCGTATCCGCGCCTCAGTTCCTCGTCCACGATAAACCTCTCGAGGACGCGCCTGAGCGTCGCGCCTTTGGGCGTCAGGAGCGGGAGCCCCTTGCCTACGAGATCGGAAAACACGAAAAGACCAAGCTCCTTGCCGAGCTTGCGGTGGTCGCGCCGTTTTGCTTCTTCCATCCGATCCAGATACTCCTTCAATTCTTCCTTCGTGGCGAAACACGTGCCGTAGATGCGCGTGAGCATCTTGTTTTTCTCATCGCCGTGCCAGTATGCGCCGGCGACCGACAGGAGCTTGAATGCGCCTATCCTGTTGGTCGACTCCACGTGCGGCCCCTTGCACAGATCGACATCCGACCCTTCTTTGCGCGGGTTCCCGGTCCAATAGACCGTTGCCTTCTGGCCTTTTTCCTTGATTTGGTCGATCCATTCCAGCTTGTACGGATTGTCGGCGAAGAGTCTGCGGGCATCCTCAAGCTCGATTTCCTCCCGTACGATCGGCAGTTTCTTGTTGATTATTTCACGCATGCGCTGTTCAATCCGCGGGAAATTCTCTTCGCTTATCTTGCCGTCATAATCGAAGTCAAAATAGAAGCCGTCCTCGGTCGGCGGGCCCATCGCCCGTTTGAGTCCGGGATACAGGTCGGTCATCGCCTGGTGGAGAACATGTTCACACGAGTGCCGCATCGCTTCCAGATTTGGGTTGTCCATATTGTGTATTAGTATACGAAATATTTAGTAATCTTGGTCTAAAAAAATCCCTCCTATCGGAGGGTGGCTTAGACCAAGCAACTACCCTCCTTAACAGGAGCACGTAGTTGTAGTCGATAGGGATTGATATATGATTTTCATGGAAAAAAAACGGGTGGACGATACAGGACTTGAACCTGTGACCTTCACAATGTCAATGTGACGCTCTAGCCAACTGAGCTAATCGTCCAGTCGTGGTCGGGAATGACTTACCACTCTTGCGTACCTTGTCCGCTGTAACCCGACCTGCCCGACTCCGCCTCTGGCTTCGTCGGGTGAAAGCGGAACCAACGGGACTCGGACCCGCAACCTCTTCCGTGACAGGGAAGCGCTCTAGCCAATTGAGCTATGATTCCTTCGTGCCCACATGACCCAAAACCGTATCCTCGATGCGTTTCGTAATTGTAACACGTTTTATCCGTCCTGACAAGTTCGATTGCGCGGCTACGCGCGCCAGGACATTGTTGTCGAGGATAGCCTCCTGGTAGCCTCCTGTCGGCCTCCCGATGAAAAGGGCATCTGACGAGTACCCCGAGAGCTTGTCCAGAAAGGCCCGGTATTTGCGCCGCCCCAGCTCCGTCAGCCGGCGTGCGCGTTCCCTCTTCACGGCGGGAGACGGTTCCGCGAGCCTCTTCCCGAGGTAATACGCGGCGGTATTGAGGCGCTTTGAATAGCGGAATATATGGAACCTGCTTATCGGGGATTCTGCAAGGAACGCATAGGTTTGCTCGAAATCACGGTCCGACTCCTCGAGGAACCCCACGATGATATCTGTGGCTATGAGGGCGTACGGATCGGTATCCGCAAGGCGTTTGAGGAGTCCCAGGAAATCCTCCCTCGTGTAGTCCCGCTTCATGAGCCTGAGCGTGGCATCGGCTCCCGACTGGAGCGGTATGTGGAAGAACCTGAGGAGCCGTTCGTCCCCCAGGTGTCTGCCATAGAAACCGATGAACTCGGGAGTGATGCTCCACGGATGGACGGAGCCGAAGCCGATGCGCGGGATATCCGTCTCCGTCAGGAATGCGTCAAGGAGGCCGGTCAGGGATTCGTGCGTGTCCGTGCCGAAGGCTTCCGTGTTGATGGCCGTCAGGACGACCTCCTGCACTGCGCCATGGCGCCTTGCGGCAGCCACCAAATCGGCGATTGTCCGTGATTTCGGAGCGCCGCGCAGGTACGGGACGATGCAGTACGTGCAGAAACGGTGGCACCCGTCCTGGATCTTGAGCATGAGACGGCCGGAAGCCAGGAACTTGTCGTGGGACACTCCCCCTGTGCCTGTTCCCCGCCCTTTCCCGAAGCGCTTGGCGAGGATTGCGGCGAGGTACTCCTTATCCGTGTTGCCAACAACCAGATCGACCGGCAGGCGGGCCGCCGTTCCAATCTTGTTCCAATAGGTTGCAGAACATCCCGTAATAATTATTTTCGTGTCAGGGAGCTTTTTCCTGATTTGGTAAATCATCTGTCTCGTTTCACGCTCGGCCTTGCCTGTTATGGCACATGTATTGAGTATGTACAAGGCAGGATTGTCCTTATCGACTGTATACCCCGAATCCTGCATCTGTTTGTCTATTTCCACCCGCTCAGCCTCATTCACGCGGCAGCCGGAGGCATGGGAGTAAAATGTCCTTTTCATACGTATTAGGTATGTTTATTGTACATGATTATAGGTGATATTCATTGATATTTGACAATCTTATAATTGTGTGCTATAATACACTTGGATCCTAAGGTTTTTCTACCAGTTAGAAGAGCTTTAGGATTTTTTTTATGGAAAAAAGACTCATTCTGGCTTTTTTCTGTCTGCTTTCTTTCTTCCTCACCGCAAGCCGTGTTTCGGCAGATTTCGTGGCCGGTAACTCAGCCGTCATTCAGTATACATCAGGCACGAGCCGGACATGGGACGACTCCAAAGAGCTCAGCCTCAAGAAGCGCGTCATCAAGCGCTATCTGGTTGAGAAAGGCTCTCCCTTGGCCGACTCGGTCGACAGCTTCATGGAAGCATGCCAGGAATACGATATCGACTGTTACCTTCTTCCCGCCATCGCGGGCGTCGAGTCATCCTTTGGTTTGTATCTCATGCCGGGCTCCCATAATCCTTTCGGATGGGGCGGCGGACGCATCTATTTCGATAGCTTCCGCGCTGCCATCATGGAGGTCGGGCGCGGCCTCAAGAAGAACTATATCGACCGGGGAGCCGTGACGGTGGAGCAAATAGGCGCCATCTACTGCGAGGGCAATACCTGGGCCGGCAAGGTCAGGTTCTTCATGCGGAAGCTCGAGGATTTAGAGCGGAAGGAGTTGTTTTTCTCCCAAGGTAGTGTACAATTGTGAAATGATAAAACACACCCTCAAGAAACTACCCAAGAATACCGTCGAGATCATGGTCGAGATACCCTGGGAACGCATATCAGACGAATACAAGAAGTCATTCGCCATCCTCCATGCCGATTTCGCCTTCGAGGGATTCCGCAAGGGCAAGGTGCCACGCGAGATAGCCGAGAAGCACATCAAGAAGGATTATGTCTACAGCCACCTCATCCATGCACTCGTGCCCCAGGTCTACGAGGACATCATCAAGAAAGAAGGCCTCCAGCCGCTCATCAACCCGAAAATCGATCTTGCCCATGCCAAGGAGAATGAGGCGTGGAAGCTCAAGATAGAGGTAGCCGAGAAACCGGCAGTCGACCTCAAGAACTGGAAGAAGGCGGTCCAGGAGGCCAAAAAAGCCGCCAAAACGGCCGAAATATGGGTCCCGGGCAAGGACAAGGCCCCTGAGGAGACCGACAAGCAGAAACAACAGGACAAGGAGCTCAACGCAGCGCTTTCCGCCCTTCTCAAGGAGGCGGCGTGCGACATCTCCCCCCTCATCATCGAGAATGAGCTTACCCGCCGGCTGACGCAGCTTGCGGATGACATCCAGAAGCTCGGCCTGACCGTCGATTCGTACCTGACCTCCAAGGGCCTGACCATGGACAAGCTCCGCCAGCAGCTGTCCGATGAGATAACCCAGACCTACAAGATAGAGTTCGTACTCATGGCCGTGGCCGACGCCGAGAAGATAACCGTCGAGCAGACGGAGCTTGACAAGCTGTTCACCAACATCAAGACAGACAAGGAACGCGAGGCTGCGCAGGCCAACGCCTATTTCTATGCCTCCGTCCTCCGGAAGCAGAAAGTACTTGATTTCCTGATAAGCTTATAGTATAATTAGAGCATGGCAAACCAAGGCTCCGGCAAGCAAAGCGGAGTTCCCAAGAAGGCAAATACGCTCGAAACCCTCAAGGATTTCGGATCTTCCATTGGCGGAAACACCGTCAACAGCTTCAAGGATATGGGCGCGGGCATGTTTGACCAGCTCCTGGGCATAAGCAAGACTCCCGAACAGCCTCAAGAACAGAGCGCCGCCGAAAAAAAGCCGGTTCCCGGCATGAAGCGTGAGTTCAATGTCTTCAGCTATCAGAACTATCATGAGACGACCATCGTCCAGAATCAGATAAAGGAACTCGTCGAACAGATACGCAAGGAGGTCCAGTACCTCCAGAAGGCCGACAAGGCCCTCCTCAACGAGGTCAAGGATATCGAGAAGATCTCTATAGACTCCCTACCTGAGAAACCGGGTATCTATCACGTGCGGTTCCTTGAAATCGTTCTTCGGGTCCTCCGGACGCTTCGTGAGAAGGTCGGAGAATCCCGTACCTGGCTCCAGGCACTGACATCCAAGAAGAAGAAACGCGGATCGCTTTTTGCGTCCAATTCCAAGAAAAAGGGAACGCAGTATTCGCTTTCCCAGGAGTTGAACACGGCACGCTCCGTGCAATAATCCTCTTATTCTATTATCTTCAGGAAGGTATTGACCCCGTGCGCCCATGACCCGTCCGACGGAGGCGTGTATTTGCGCATGATGTCCTCCGGCGTCTTCAGGCCCTTGTCTATGTAGTACATCTTTATGCCGCGGCTTATGGTGTCTATCGCCTCCGAGTACGAGGCGAAGCGGGTCACCTTGCCCCCGTATATTCCCCACCCCCAGCAGTTGTAGGAGTTCTCGGGGATATACTTGCACAGATTGGATTCCTGCATGGCGATGGCAGGCAACAGGCGGTAGTCGAACGAGTTGGCGTCGGCCGCCTTGACGAACTCCTCGGCGAAGTCATACAGGGGCGAGCTGTATTTGCGGAAGAAATACTTGAGGTTGGCTACGCGGATGTCCTTGGTGCCGAACTCCTGGAAGATCGATTCCTGGTCCTTGCCGAGGAGCCCGAAGTCGTTGCCGTCGGCGAACATGCCTATTTCCGATATCTGCGTCATGACGTTCTTGAAGAAGTTGGCCTGGCGGGAGTGGAGATAGAGCGACCGCGCGGAGACGAATGTGACGATGAGGCAGATGAAATAGGCACAAAAAAGATAAACCGCGCGCTTCAGCATGAGTAGAATATAGTACAGAAGATGTCACCTGTCAACACCTAGACCCGGTAGAAATACGTGGAAAAGGGTTCGGTCTCGATCTTGTGCAGTATTGGCAGGTTCCAGCCTTCCAGCTTGAATCCGTGGGAGATGATGAGCGTCCCCTTCTTGAGCTCTTTCTTGAACTTGGGGATGAGCTTGGTGATGAGCTGCGGCATGAGAAAAAGATAGATGGTGTCAGCCTGCGAGAGCTCGGAGGCAAAGACGTTCTGGGTGAGGAAGGAGATGCCCGAGAGCTTGTGGTGTCGCGCGATAATACGTGCCAGGAACGTGAGGGCGGGATTGATATCGATGCCGATACCCTGGACGCCGTACTTGGCGACCGCCATGCGGACAATCCGTCCATCCCCGCTCCCGAGCTCGATGAACGTCGATTTCTTCTTGAGCTTGGCCCATGCGAGGATGTCGGCGATGCGCTTGGAGGAAGTCGGTACGTACGGCGCGCCCGCAAAAGATGAGTACACAAGCGCGACGCCGTATGCCGCCACGACAAAAAGGACAGCGGTCTCGACCAGGAGAAGCAAAATATATGCAAAGACGTGCATTTGTATAGTATAATAGATGAAGTACTTTTTTTCCTCCCTGTTAAGCCTCCGTAGCTTAACGGATAGAGTATCGGTCTTCGAAACCGATGATAGAGGTTCAATTCCTCTCGGAGGCACAAGAAGACCGGAGCGTAAATAGGGCCACTAGCTCAACTGGTAGAGCATCTCCCTCTTAAGGAGGTGGTTCAGGGTTCGAGTCCCTGGTGGCTCACCCTTCGACATGGCTCAGGGTTTGCGGTATATTTATACCATGCCCTGGTACATCTATATTCTTCTTTGCGATGGCAAATTCTATTATGTTGGTCTGACACATGATGTAGATGAACGATTACGATCTCATCGGAGAAGAGAGAACATCAGCACAAAAGAATTTGCCACTGTGCTACTCATGTATACGGAGCGGTTTGTAACCCGCGATGAAGCTGAAGTTCGTGAAAAGCAGCTCAAGGGATGGTCTGTCGCAAAGAAGAAGGCATTAATATACGGAGACCTTGACAAGTTGAAGGCGCTGAGCAAATCCCGAAGCAATGGCGAGGGCAAGATTCATGAGTAAATGGTGAGCTTGTCGAACCATCCCTGGTGGCTCACAACGGAAAATCTCTCGCTTGTCGAGGGATTTTCTTGTTGTTATGTTACAGGGAGTCGAACCTGACGGAGGCAAGCTCGTAACGATCTTGCCGAGTCGCGGTCAGAGGCGAGCCAGCAGGCGAGACCGAAGACTTCGATTCCCACCGGGATCACCAGTTAAAAAAAGGGCGGTTTATCCGCTCTTTTTTTGTGAGCATGTGACCTATTGTGTATTGACGTGAAGAAAATAGATAGATATTTTTGACGAGACCTTTAAGTGGACATAGGATAATTTGCCTCCGCCGCATGAAATTTTGCCGCTATAAAGTGTACCGGCAGAAGGCGCAAATACCTGAAGATCACCCACTTCGCTGACCATATCGAGACCAGTATGTGGTTTGCCGCCATATGAGCCTTGCAATGAATAACCTCCTGGCCTGGCAAACCATGACATACCAAACTCTTGAGTTATTACAGCCGGAACCGTCACGGGCCATGGCCATGAACCGGAAAATGAGGTTTCTTGTAATGAGCCTATCCCCCATCGTAAGGGAACTTGAGATAAGTATTCCGCCGGGTTAACCGCTAGCTTATTATCCCGAACTTCAAAGTGTAGATGAGTACCTGTAGAACAGGGCGATTTTCCGGAAATAATTTTGG
>Ga0172370_10004980_pt1 | contig 17418 bp, 19 predicted proteins | sample LakKiv5m_FD_114538 | JGI IMG/M metagenome (GOLD analysis project Ga0172370, IMG submission 114538) | Freshwater microbial communities from Kabuno Bay, South-Kivu, Congo - kab_022012_11.5m | ecosystem: Environmental > Aquatic > Freshwater > Lake | place: Democratic Republic of the Congo...
CCGCTTTAATTTTAATCTTTTTTTCAATCGGAACTAGAACATTGAAAAAAAGATTAAAATTAAAGCGGGCAAGCGCCGGGTGGTTGAAGAAAAAATTTATCCGGGTTATGTTCTCGTTGAGATGATGGTTACGGATGACTCTTGGTACGTAGTTCGCAATACGCCGCGAGTAACCGGTTTCGTGGGATCGGGGACCACCCCAACGCCAATTTCGCCGGAAGAAATAAAAGAGCTTCAGAGGCGCATGGGCGTCGATGAGCCCAAATATAAATTTGATATTGCTCTGGGCGATTCGGTTAAAATAGTTGACGGTCCGTTCAAAGATACGGATGGGAAGATAGCGGAAATTGACGAAGAGCGGGGTCGTATTAAAGTTCTTATTTCCATGTTTGGCCGAGAAACGCCGGTAGAATTAGATTTTTTACAGATAAAGAAACTTTAATTATATTAAAAAGTGGCGGCTAGCGGCTTCTGCTGGTTGCTAATAAAAATTTATGGCAAAGAAAGTAAAAACAATTTTAAAAATGCAATTACCGGCCGGACAGGCGACGCCGGGCCAAAAAGTCGGTCAGGCTTTGGGCCAATACGGTTTGAATCTGATGGAATTTTGCAGCCGTTTTAACGAGGGTACCAAAAATCAGATTGGCGATGTTATTCCGGTGGAGATTACGATTTATGAAGACCGGACTTACGAATTAAAATTTAAAACGCCGCCGGCAGCTGATTTGTTGCGCAAAGCAGCGGGCATTGCTAAGGGCGCGGCCAACCCCTTGAAAGAAAAAGTCGGCAGCGTAACACGCGACCAAATCCGTGAGATTGCGAAGAAGAAAATGATTGATTTGAGCGCCAATGATGTCGAAGCGGCAATGAAGATAATAGAAGGTACGGCACGTTCCATGGGTATAAAAGTAGAGTAATCAGTTTCTGCCAAGAAAGAAATCGTGCGGATGGCAAGGATAAAAGTTAGATAATAAAACAGAGGGGCGTCGTCGCCCTTCTGTTTTTTAAAAATATTTAAATAAAAAACCGCCGAACAGTTTAATTGGTCAGCGGTCTGTCTTTTTTGGCGGTTTGTTTCGCGCGGAGGCGCTAACGCATTAACGCGTTAAAGATGTTTTTGATCTTTTCGCCGATCAACGCGGAATTCTTTTCGGCGCATTCCACACAGATCTTGATTACCGAGCTTCTCTGGCCGTCTTTGTATCTGTAGACCTCATCAATCGCGAAAGCGAAATGCGCCCCTTCTCCATTTTTGGAGCATCCTTCTTTGCCGCAGATGGCGCATTTTTCGGTGTTCTTGGTCTCTTCTCCGCAGAAATCGCAGCGGATAACTTCCACGTCTCTCTTCTCCATCGTTCTCATCGTCGTCTCCTCCTTATCGGTTTATTTTTTTTGAGATAAATTAAGAACAGTATTTATTATGGTAACATTAAACAATTTTTTGCGTCAACAATCGGTCAATATTTTTGGTTCTTGATTTTTGTTTTTTTAAAAGTTATATTTTAGAAACAATCAGAACGACTAGTCTCTATGCTTAAAAGCAATCGACGCGGAAAATTTATCGTTATTGATGGCACTGACGGAAGCGGCAAGGCAACGCAGGCAAAATTATTGGTTACGCGACTGCGCAAAAACGGCCAGAAAGTTAAAACTATCGATTTTCCGCGTTACTACCATAATTTTTTTGGCAAATTTATCGGTGAATGTTTGACAGGCGCTCACGGGAACTTTTTGAAATTAAGCCCTTATATCGCTTCTGTCTTGTACGCGGCCGACAGATTCGAGTCAGCTCGGCAAATAGAAGAGTGGCTGGCAAGCGGCTATATCGTAATCGCGGATCGGTACGTCAGTTCTAATCAAATTCATCAAGGCGGAAAGATAAAAAAAGCGGACGAGAGAAAATTTTTTTTGGCCTGGTTGGAGAAGATGGAGTTTAAGGTTTTTAATATTCCCAAGCCCAACTTGATTATTTATTTGGAGCTTCCGGTTGAAACGACCATAAAACTTTTAGCCAGCAAAGAATTTTGTCGAAAAAAGGAGTACTTAAAAGGAAAAAAAGATATGGTTGAAAATAGTCGGCGCTATTTAGACCGTTCCAGAGAAAGCGCGATGTCTCTGGTAAAAAAAATAAATAATTGGGTAAAAATTGATTGCCAGCGGGGAGGACAATTATTAAGCAAAAAAGAAATTAATGATTTAATCTGGGAATCTTTAATAAAGAAAGGAATCGGTTTATGAAAAATGATAAACGAAAAAACTATTTTAGCTGGGACGAAGCTTTTATGCAAATTTGCCGGATTATCGCCCAGCGCTCGAAAGACCCCAATACTCAAAATGGCGCTTGCTTGGTTAATGATAAAAATGTTGTAATCGGCCTCGGCTATAACGGTTTTCCCCGCGGGTGCAGCGATGATAAATTACCCTGGGCCAGGAAGGGAGAGTTTTTCGATACCAAATATGCTTATGTCGTGCACGCGGAAGAAAACGCCATTTTAAACGCTAACGCGTCAACTGAGGGGGCGAAACTTTATTGCACTCTTTTTCCTTGCAATGAATGCGCCAAGGTTATTATTCAAAGAGGAATCGGGGAGGTCATTTATGAAAGCGACAAATATTATAAAGACGATCCCTGGAGGGTTTCTCGAAAAATATTAAAAATGGCAGGCATAAAATATCGCCAATATGTTCCGGAAAATAGCCTGGTTTTTGAAAAGGCGCGAAAGTCACTAAAAAAACCGCTCTCATAGCTGCTGCCTAAAATTAAGCTCGCGGGGAAGTTATTCGTCCGAAGAGGCGAAGCGAATTAATTGATTTTTGGGGATTTTTTTGGTATATTTTCAGTATAAGCGAATATATCAAAGAGATTCTTCTCTATGCTAAAGCGCCGAATAGTCGCTATTGTTGGTTTACCGGGAAGCGGTAAAACGGAAGCGATAAATTATTTGATAAAAAAATCAGCCTGGCCCAAGATTTACTTGGGCAACGCGACTTTTGAGGAGCTGGAAAAGCGCGGTTTGCCCGTTAACGAAAAAAACGAAAGAATGATTCGCGAGTCGTTGCGGAAAAAATACGGCATGGCTTGTTACGCTCTGTGGGCAATCAAGAAAATTGAAGAATTAGGAGAGAGCCAGAATATCTTAATTGAGAGTTTGTACAGCTGGGACGAATATCTGGAATTCAAAAAAGTGTTCAAAGAAGAATTTCTAGTGGTGGCGGTTTATGCGTCACCAAAAACTAGATACGCGAGATTGGGCAAACGGCCGATAAGGCCGTTGACGCCCAAAGAAGCGCAAAGCCGGGACTTCGCGCAGATTGGCAACTTAGCCCAAGCCGGGCCGATTGCCATCGCGGATTATACAATAATCAACGAAGGCGGCAGAAGCGGTTTATCTAAAAATTTAAATATGTTGATTAATGTTTTAAAAAAATGAAAGACAGTCAGATTCAAAAATTAATAAAACAAGAAACTATCCGCCAACAAAACGGTTTGACTTTGATTCCGTCGGAAAACCATGCCTCAGAAGAAGTCTTGCGAGCAATGGGAACGCCGTTATCCGACAAATATTCCGAAGGGTATCCGGATAAGCGTTACTATGGCGGCAATGAGATTATCGATCAGATCGAAAAAATAGCGATGGAGCGCGCCAGAAGGCTTTTTAAAGCCGAGCATGCCAATGTCCAGCCTCATGCCGGGTCTCAGGCCAATGCGGCGGCCTATCTGGCCTTGCTTAAGCCAGGTGATAAAATTTTAGGTTTTGACTTGAAATCGGGTGGGCACCTGACGCATGGTTCGCCGGTTAACTTTTCCGGTTTAACTTATAAATTCGCTTTTTACGGTGTGGACGCTAAGAATGAGCGGATAGATTTGGCGGAAGTTGAAAAAATCGCGCTAAATTTTAAGCCGAAATTAATCTTAATCAGCACAACCTCTTATTCTCGCCAGCTGGATTTTGAGGGTTTCTCAAAAATTGCTAAAAAAGTCGGGGCTTATCTGATGGCTGACATCGCGCACATTGCGGGTCTGGTAATTGCCGGGGAGCATCCGCAGCCATTTCCCTGGTGCGACATCGTGACGACAACAACTCACAAAACATTACGCGGGCCGCGCGGCGGTTTAATTTTGTGCAAACTGAAAGACGAAATTAATCCGGAAGATAAATTTAATCTGGCGCAAAAAATTGATCGAGCTGTTTTTCCCGGCTTGCAGGGCGGGCCGCTGGATAATATGATTGCGGCCAAGGCTGTTTGTTTTTTCGAGGCATTACAGCCGGCTTTTAAAAAATATCAGCACCAGATTATTTTAAACGCGCAAGCGATGGCCGCTGAATTCAAAAAAGAGGGTTTCCGTTTGATCAGCGACGGCACGGATAATCATCTGATGGTTTTAGACTTAGCGGCTTACGATACAAAATTAATTCAGGACGAGCTGGACAGAGTTGGAATTTATGTTAATCGCAACGCTATTCCTAATGATTCTCGGGCGCCTTTCAACCCTTCCGGTCTTCGGGTCGGCTCGCCAGCGATAACCACGCGCGGGCTTAAAGAAAAAGAAGCCGGTCGGATGGCTGTCTTGGTGGCCAAATTGATTAAGAATATAAATGATGAAAAAATAAAGGCGGAAATTAAAAAAGAAGTTAGCTCTTTGGCTAAAAAATTTCCGGTGTACAAAAATCTCAAGGCTTAGATTATCTCCGGTTATTTTTATGATAAAAATTTTAATTAAAAAATTACATCAAGAGGCTAAGGTTCCGGCTTACGCTCTAGCGGGGGACGCAGGAATGGACCTTTACTCGATTATTGACGCGCTTTTAAAGCCTGGTGAAAAAATTAGCTGTCCGACCGGCGTCGCTATAAAAATTCCCGAAGGCTACGTTGGTTTGGTCTGGGATAAAAGCGGGTTAGCTCATAAATCCGGCATCACTAATATCGGCGGCGTTTACGACAGCAACTATACGGGCGAATATATTATTGGCCTTGTGAATCTGGGTAAAGAAGATTATATCATAAAAAAAGGACAGAAAATTGCCCAACTTTTAATTCAGAAAATAGAATCGCCGACGGTTGAGCTGGTGGAGGAAATGCCCGAAACAGTGCGCGGCGCTAATCGTTTTGGCAGCACGGGATTAAATTAATTAGTGCGCTATTTTTTATATTTTTAAACTTTTATAATGAAATTATTTGACGGTAAAAAGGTCGCTCGGAAAATTTTAAAAGAATTAGCCGGAGAGATTAAAAGAGCCAAGGTCAAACCTCGTTTAGCGGCTATTTTGATTGGCGAAGACGAAGCCTCCAAGCTTTATATAAAACTAAAAAAAGAAACAGGCAAAAAAATTGGAATTGAGGTAACCGAGCATCGGTTTAACGGCCGGGCCCCGGAAGAGGAGATCCTTTCATATATTAAACGACTGAATAGCGACCCGGATGTTAACGGCATAATTGTTCAGCTGCCGTTGCCGGCCGTTTTGAATACGGACAGGATTATCGAGGCAATCGATCCCAAAAAAGACGTCGACGGCTTTCACAGAGAAAATCGCAAGTTGCTGGAAAAAGGCAAGGAAATTATTTTTCCGGTCTTGCCGCTGGCTATCTTGACCGCTCTGGATGGTGCTAAAAAATTAATATCGGGTAAGAAAGTTTTAGCCCTGGTCAATTCCGAAATTTTTGGCCAAACTTTAAAAATCAGCTTGGCCGGAAAGGGGCTTGCTGCGGACTACCTGGTACGCAATACATGCGTTCTTTTCGGCGCCGAAAAAGAATTGAAGCTCGCGGATATTTTGATTTCAGTTTGCGGTTGCCCGAGCATGATAAAAGGCGAATCGATCAAAGACGGCGCTATTTTAATCGACGCCGGCGTAACCCGTTATCACGACGGCAAAGTGGTCGGCGACATTGATCGAGAAAGCGTCAAAAACAAAGCGGCTTTTTTGACTCCGGTGCCGGGTGGAATCGGGCCTTTGACGGTGGCGCTCTTATTAAAAAATGTTTATTTAGCAACTGAAAATTTGGCAAAAAAAGACAACCGTTAATTTTTTTCTCGTTTCTTTTTTATGCTAAAATTATTTATATGAAAAAAGATTACGAGCCGGTAATCGGCATGGAGATTCACGCGGAGCTAAAAACAAAAAGCAAGATGTTCTGTTCTTGCTCGAACGGTTTTGGATTGGAGAAAGAACCGAATGTCGATATTTGCCCGGTGTGTTCCGGCCAGCCGGGAACTTTGCCGGTGATTAATGAAGAGGCGGTACATATGGTGCTCAAAACGGGATTGGCCACTAATTGCCAAATCAATGATTTTTCTAAATTTGACCGGAAAAATTATTTTTATCCCGATCTGCCCAAGGGTTATCAGATTTCGCAATATGATAAACCCCTAACCGAAAACGGCTATCTCGATTTAATGGGCGACGACGAAAGCCAGCCGGTGCGAATTAGAATAAGGCGAATTCACCTGGAAGAAGATACGGGAAAGCTGGTTCATCCTAAGGGTGCCGATTACTCTTTAGTCGATCTAAATCGAGCGGGGGTGCCGTTGATGGAGCTGGTAACTGAAGCCGATATCCGTTCAGGCGCTCAAGCGCGGAAATTTTGCCAAGAGTTTCAGCTTATTTTGCGGTACTTGGGGGTTTCGGACGCGGATATGGAGAGGGGCCAGATGAGATGCGAAGTTAACATTTCTTTGCGGGAGAGAGGAACAGAAAAATTTGGAACGAAAGTAGAAATTAAAAATTTGAATTCTTTCCGGGTGGTGGAAAAATCGATCGACTACGAAATAAAAAGGCAAGGCGAGGCTTTGGAAGGGGGAACGGTTTTGGTGCAGGAAACCAGGGGCTGGGACGACGCCAGCTCGACAACTTTTTCCCAGCGCCTGAAAGAAGAAGCGCATGATTATCGCTATTTCCCAGAACCGGATTTGCCACCGCTTAGCAACCTGGTCGCTTTGGGTGAAAAATTAAGAGCCGAAATTTGTGAGCTGCCGGTGCAAAAAATAATCAGATTTAAAAAAGAGTATAAGCTATCAAAAGATGATGCCGAGACTTTAATATCTAATTTGGAACTGGGCAATTATTTTGAACGAGTAACCAGCGAGCTTGAGGGTTGGCTGAAGGAGGCACAGCCGAAATTTGATCTGGCAAAAGCGGTAAAATTAGCCGCCAACTATTTAATCACGGAGCTGCAAAAACTTTTATACCAATCGGAAAAAACGATGGCGGATTTAAAAATTACAGCGGAGAATTTTGCCGAATTCATAAAATTAGTTTTGCAAGGCGTGGTTTCTTCGTCGGGGGCCCAGACTTTGTTGAAAGAGATGTTTGAAACGGGAGCGGATCCGTCAAATATCGTTAAGGAAAAAGATCTGGGCCAGGTGAGTGATGAAGAAGAATTAATGGCGGCGGTGTTGGATACTTTAAGCCAAAATCCGGGGCCGGTTCAAGATTATAAAAACGGAAAGCAAAAGGCTTTAATGTTCCTGGTTGGCAAGGTAATGGCTCAGACCCGCGGCAAGGCTAATCCGCAGGTCCTGATTGAGATAATCAGCAAAAGGTTGATATAATAAGAAAAATCAATTATAATATATAAACTAGCAGTTCTTTGAGAAAGGGGGAGTCAAATTGAGGAGATTGATGCTTCTTTTAAAAAGTGCAGCCGTTGATTATAAATGGCGATTGACAATTCCCTCGGCTGTCGTGGACCGGGAATCGTTGATGGAAGAAGATGAAGTTTTTTTAACAACGGGAGATGACGGTTGCCTAGAAATCTACTTCACTAAACCGTCAGACCTGGACTCTTCTTCCGGGATGCCGATTATTCAAGTGAAGACGGCGCAAAATAAAAAAGACGGACAAACGAGATTGGTAATTCCTGATTTTTTAAGAAACGCCACCTCGTTTTTTTATGGGCGCAGCGTAGTCGTTGCTGACTTCGGTAAAAAAATCGAACTTTGGCCAAGGCTGGAAGGAGGAAAAAGTGGAAGACAAAGACAAGGGTAATATTTATGAGGTCAAGATAGGACATAAAAACGGTACCCTTTCGGTAGAGTGTCCGGTTTGCCATCGAGTTTATTTCGGCAACGCTCTGCAGGCGGGCAAACTGATTAGCTGTTACGACAAAATCAGCCTCGTCGGTTGTGACGCGAGACTACGACTCGTCGCTTGAGTTCTTTATTTATTAGGCGAGTTTAAGCAATCTTGTCCGCGCTTTAAAAAAAGCGCGGATTTTTTTATGGCTTGAGATTGATTTTTGACCCAGATAATCCGTTCGTCGCGGGCAAACCAGGTTAGTTGGCGCTTGGCGTAATGTTCGATATCCTTTTGCAGGCGGGTTATCATTTCTTGGTAGCTTGTCTTTTTTTGTAGATATTTTGCGAGCCAGCGGTATTCAAGGCCAAGATCGTCCAATCGTTTCCAAGAAAGGCCTTGAGCGTGTAATTTTTTGACTTCAGCGAGCATACCTTGTTTAAGACGTTTTATCAGCCTGATTTTTATGCGCCGTGCCAGTTCCGGCCGAGACTTTTTAAGGCCTAAGAATAGGATATTCGGCTGGGGACTTAACTCTAACTTCGGTACCGGCCGGCCAGTTTGGTAAATTATCTCCAGCGCTCGAATAAGCCGGCGAGGATTACATTTGTCAATATTTTTGGCGCGGCGGGGATCTATTTCTTTGAGTTCTTTAAATAATTCTTCAGCCGTCTTTTTTTCCAGTCGGGCGCGTAATTTAAGATCCGGTTTCGCGTTTGGAATCTCCAGATTATCAGTTAGGGCTTGGATGTAAAAACCGGTGCCGCCGCAAATAATCGGCAGTTTATTTTGGCGCCGGATTTTTTTAATCGCGGTTTGAGCTAATTTTTTATATTGAGCGACGCTAAAACGGCGACCGGGCGAGGCCACGTCTAGGAGATGATGGGGAACACCGTCCATTTCCTTCTTGGTAATTTTTCCCGTACCCAAATTAAGTCCTCGGTAAATTTGGCGAGAGTCGGCCGAGATAATCTCGGCGCCATTTATGCCGAATTTTTTAACTTGCTTCGAGTGCAAACGAGAAGCTAGTTTTACGGCCAGATCCGATTTCCCGGTCGCCGTTTGTCCTAAGATCACGATTATCTTATTATTCTCGGCTGGGCGGGTCTTTTTTGGGGGATAATTAGCGATTGACATATTCTCAAAAAATTATAAAATTAGGACAGCCATTCGTGGCATTTTTTGTTGTCGAGAGTGGCTCGTTCTTTAATGAGCTTCATCAAGGTGGGGGTGCCGATCATAGAGCTAGCTGGTCTGCATCTTCCTGCTTGAAGAGGCCACAAGACTTTGATTCATCTCTCCGCTTAGACCCCAGGGTAAGGTTTTAATGATAAGCGCTTTTATCGTATCACCCGGTTTCAAGTTTCCATTTTTTATCTTCACTGTTTTAAAAGTAGCGGTTTTGCCGAAAGCAAAGCCGTTTTTTGTTTCTTTTATTAAGACGATGATTTCTTGGTCCAGATATTTTTTATTATTGTCCGAAGCGGTCTTTGTTAGGATGTCATTTAAAACAGTTTCCCGGCGTCTTTTTTCTTTCGGCGAGACATTATCTTTCAGTTTGGCGGCGGCGCTGCCAGACCGGGAAGAATAGCGACCCAGATAAGCCATGTCAAATTTTAATTCACGCATTATTTTAGCCGTATTTTGAAATTGTTTTTTTGTTTCGCCGGGGAATCCAACAATAATATCGGTAGAAATCGCGACCGGCGGAAAGGCGGGGCGGTATTTTTTAAAGGTTTGGCGAATTTTTTGAATCAATTTTTTATAATGAGCCACGTTGTACTGGCGGTTCATTTTTTGGAGAACTTGATTGTCGCCGCTTTGAATCGGCAGATGGATATAGGGAGTGATTTTTTGGCACTTAGCGGCTGCCTCAATCAGCTCGTCCGACATATCTTTAGGGTGGGAAGTAAGAAAGCTTAGCCAAAAATTACCCGGTAGGCGGTTGATCGTTTTGAGCAGTCTAGGAAAATTAAAATTTTTGTTTCGGTAAGAATTTACATTTTGTCCAAGCAGGATAATTTCTTTCGCGCCATTTTTCAGCAGGGATTTTATATCGGCTATTATTTCTTCGGCCGGCCGGGATTTTTCTCGGCCGCGAGTGAAGGGGACGACGCAATAAGTGCAGAAATTGTTGCAGCCGGTCATAACCGGGACCGATGAACTAAAGCGGTTTTTTGGCGTGGCTGGCAAGCAAAAGTATTCATCCGGGTGCCAAAATTCGGCATTTTTTTCTAACAGCTGTTTTTTGTCTTTCGGCAAAACGCAGCCGGCAATGATTATCTTTTTATTTCTGTAGTTTTCTACTTTTCCGTAAACCCGATGAATGGCTGATTGTCTGACGGAACAAGCGTTTATCACGATTAAGTCGGCTGCTTGGGCATTGGCGGCGGGTTGGTGCCCCAAAGATTGCAGCTTCGTTGCTATTTTTTCGGAATCGGAGTGATTCATCTGGCAGCCGTAAGTAATAATAAAATAAGTCATAAGTTGTTTGATGCTAACAAAATAGCGGCCTTTTTTCAAGCGCCGCATTTTTTATCTTTCTCTCGTCTATTTTGATTGGCCGGAATCTATCGCCTAATTTTATGGGCTCTAATCCTGAAATATAACGGGAATGGATATTTTGTATATTTCGCTTCCGTCTTTCGCAGAAATATCAAAAACTTCGATTACTCCTTCGGGGCGGCTGGGTTTTTTATATTTTATCTTAGCTGAAAAGGGGGACATAGTTTGCCCTTCTTCGGTTCTGAGCTGGGTTTCGGCTAGAATTAATCCGGAATTATCTTTGATTCGGGCGTTGAATTGGGCTTCAAAAATAGCCGCTTGGCCCGTTAACTGAACCGGGCTTTTTATTTTATCGCCTGCCTTAGGGGCGGTAACTTCTATAGAAGCGTTTTTGGCCAGGTTTCTGACGGTCGGTTCCGAATTAGACATTATTTCTTCTTCCGATTGAAATTGCCAGATGGCTACTAATAAAAAAAGACAAAAAACTCCGCCGACCAAGGCGGTCAAAATAATTCGCCCCCAATTATGCTGCTGTTTGTGTTTGGACATTTTTATTAGAATGATTATTTAATTTACTTGCTAAGATGGCTATATTTTAACACAAGTTCTAATTTAAAAAAAGCATTAATTTAGTTTCAAAGTTATTTAGTCCTGGCGGCATCGGCCAGCCATAAGAAAGCGGGGCCATAATTATAAACGACAGAACGATGACGGTCATAATAACGATAAAAACCTTTTTGTATTTTAGCAGCAGCGAACTTAATAAAAAGCTGGTTAATAAAATAGCGAAAATGGCGGGTAACAGGTAGTGGTAAAGAAAGCTAACGCGCTTGACCAGCAGAAAAGGCAGGAGATTAGCTAGATAGCCAAGCACTAAGATATAAAAGATTGATGAAATTCGCCGGTGATTTTGATTAATAAAAAAATTTAAAACAACAATAAGCAAACTAAAGATTGCCAGCCACCAGAGAAAAGGGTTGCCGCTAAGGTAAATCTTTGCTTTCCATCCGGGCAAGCCGCTTATTTCATCCTGGTTCCAATAGTAAACCGGCTTGCGGCCAATGGGCCAATCGTACCAGCGACTGCCAAACGGATGGCTGGCCGTAATTGAGGCGCTGGCGGCGAGCATCTCTCGATTTAATTCCGTAAATTTTTTAATAAAAGAAAGCGGCCGGGAGACATTCTTTGGGCCACCCTCCAGCTCTGCTTGAAAGGCTTGGCTCATAAAGGCATCGCCGGGACCGGGATTGGGAAGAAGCTCAAAGTGGATATAAAAGGGGATTATATAAACGATAAATCCGATAAGAGCGATAATCAGAAAACTAAAAATGGCTTCTCCCGCTTTTTTTGTTGCCTTAGGCGCAAGGCAGAGTTCGTCATCCGGAGTTTCTATCTTTACAGGAGCGACAGATTGAGATGAGCCAAGATAATCGGCCAGTTTTTTGCTAAAAATTTTAGTAAATAAGATTACGCCGATTATGCCGATGGTTGCCAGCCCCGTCCATTTTATAGAAAGCGTGAGACCAAAAAACAAAGAAGTTAGGACAAGATAGTTGAACCACTTGAGCGAAAAACTTTTTTGGCGCTGCCAGAGAAAGAAAAAACAAAAAGTTAAAACTTCAAATGAAACTAAGAAAATATCGACTAGAATAAATTTTGACTGAACCAGGAAAGCGTTATCCAGCAAAATTAAGAAACCGGCAATCAGGGCGATTCTTTTAGAGCGGCTGACCAGATAGGCGAGCCAAGAAAAAAATAAAATAAATAAGGAGCCAAAAAAAGCGGGCAGAAATCTTAGCCAGAATAAGGTTGTTCCCGGAATCTCTTCGCCAATTTTTTCAAAACCAAAAACCGGGTTGACTCGGGTTATTTTGGCCACGCCGGCGATCATCAATTTCCCCAGCGGGGGATGAATGTCAAAAAAATATTGATGCGTGAAATAGCCAGCAACAAATTTACCAAAATGCACTTCGTCAAAAACGACTTGAGCTGGATAGCTTAAAAAAGCAAAATGAATGACGAAAGATAAGGCCCCGAGCAACAAAAATAGCCAAGATTTTTTAAAGAAAATAATTATTTTAGCGATAAGCATTGAGATGATTCTGGTTGATCTCCTGCGCCTCTTCGCAAAGCAGTTTGTAGTTTCCTTCTTTGTCGTCCAGACGGCCCGAGGCAATAATCACTTTTCCTTCTTGCCAGAAAGTCGGAGTTCTCTCCAGCATTCTGGGAAAAACCAGAATTTCTATTTTAGTTCGGTCGTCTTCCAGGCCGACGAAGAGCATCGGTTTACCAGCTTTGGTAATAATTTTATGCAGATGGCTGATAACGCCGCCAACGCGGGTATTCTTGCCGACCAGTTGTTGGGAAAGCTGGAAGGGCAAAAGAGCCGTTTTGCGGATGACTTTTTCATATTCTCTGACGGGATGTTCCGAAATATAGAGGCCGAGCAACTCTTTTTCCCAGTCTAATCTCTCTTTTTTGCTGGCCGGCGGCGCCTCTTGGAGTTTTAGGGGCGGTAAAATAGTTTTACTTTCTATTCCTGTCCCGGTTGAAAAAAGGCTGGCCTGGCCGTTTGTTTTGGGCCGCTGGACTTCCCGGGCATAATTTAGCAGCGACTCCATATTGGCGAGCAGCTGGCCGCGTTCACCAATGCTGTCGGTCGCGCCGCAGCGCACTAAGCTTTCCAGCGATTTTTTATTCAAATCCTTATCCTGAACCCGTTCAATCATTTCGGTGATGGTCGTAAAATTTCCGTTTTGTTTCCGTTCCTTGACAATGGCGATAACCACATTCGAACCGACATTTTTAATGGCGTTCAGGCCGAAACGAATGATTCCGTCTTTGATAACGGTAAAGCTGCCGAGGCTTTCATTAATGTCCGGCGCCAGAACTTCGATTTCCATTTTTCGGCACTCATCAATTAAAAAAGCGATTCTTTCGATGTCGTCTGATTCAGAATTCATAAGCGCGGCCATAAATTCAGTCGGAAAATGGGCTTTGAGGTAAGCGGTTTGATAGCCGATCAGCGCGTAACAGGTCGCATGAGACTTATTAAAGCCGTAACGGGCAAAGGGCTCAATAAATTCCCATATCTGTTGAGCGGTACTGGCGGCGATATTGTTTCTCGCCATTCCTTGAATCAGTTTTTCTCGTTGTTCGTCCATCAGTTTTTTAATTTTTTTGCCCATCGCTTTGCGCAGCGTATCGGCTTCAGGCAGAGTAAAGCCGGCCAGGCGGCTGGCAATGGCCATGACCTGCTCTTGATAAACAATAATGCCGTAAGTGTTGCCGATTATCGGTTCCAGTCCCGGATGGATATATTCCATTTTTTTAAGGCCGTGCTTGCGGGCGATGAAGTCGGGGATAAGATCCATCGGGCCGGGGCGGTAAAGCTCGACCATAGCGATGATGTCTTCAAAAACCGTCAGTTTCAGTTCTTTGAGATTTCTTTTCATACCGCCTGATTCCAGCTGAAATACGCCGGTGGTTCTGGCTTCTTGGAGCAGCTTAAAAGTTTCCTGATCGTCTAGCGGCAGGGTGGAGATATTAATTTTTAGGTGTTTGGTATTTTCGATAATTCTTATCGCGTTTTGAATCTGGGTTAAGGTTTTAAGTCCCAAAAAGTCCATTTTGAGCAGCCCCAAATCCTCGATGGCGTGCATTTCATATTGCGTTATCACGCTGCCGCCTTCCTGGGTCGGTTTTTGCAGCGGGACGACAGTATTTAGCGGATCCTTGGTAATCACCACGCCGGCTGCGTGTGTTGAGGCGTGTCGGGCTACCCCCTCAAGTTTTATGGCGGTATCAATTAGTTTCTTGGTCTGTTCGTCGCCGTCGTATAATTGTCGAAATTCAGCTGATTCTTCCAGCGATTTTTCAAGGGTTAAGCCCGGCGGAATACTTTTGGCCACCTGGTCGCAGAGTAAATAAGCGTAGCCCATTGCTCGGCCGGTATCGCGGATGGCTGCTCGAGCAGCCATGGTTCCAAAAGTAATAATTTGAGCCACGTGATCATCGCCGTATTTTCGGCGGACGTAACTTATAACTTCGTCGCGGCGGTCATCGGCAAAATCCATATCGATATCAGGCATGGAAATTCTTTCGGGGTTCAAAAAGCGTTCAAAAATTAAATCATATTTGAGCGGATCAATCTCGGTAATATCTAAAAGATAAGAAACAATCGAGCCGGCCGCGGAACCGCGACCCGGGCCGACAACGATGTTTTGTCCTTTGGCCCAGCTAATAAAATCGTGGACGATTAGAAAGTAAGGGGCGAAACCGGTTTTCCCGATGATAGAAAGTTCATATTCTATTCTTTTTAAAATTTCCTGGCTAGTCTGGCCGGGATATTTTTTACTGATTCCCTGATAACATAAAGTTTTTAAATATTCTTCGGCGGTTTGTTTTCCGGGAACATCAAAATGAGGGAGCTGATATTTGCCAAGTTCAAATTCAAAATTGCAGGCGTTAACAATTTTCTGAGTATTGCTGATTGCTTCGGGCACCGATTCAAAATAATCAATCATCTCTTTCGGCGGCCGCATAGAAAAATCGTTGTCTTTCATCGACAGGCGTTCGGGGTCATCGATATCGGCGCCGGTGTTAACCAGCATTAAAATATCCTGGGCGTGATTATCGTCTTTTCTCAAGTAATGGATATCGTTCGTGGCAATTAAAGGAATATTATGTTTCTTCGCGATTTCAATTAAGCCGGAATTAACTTTTTGTTGTTCTTTCAGATGGGGGTGGTTTTGCAGTTCTAAAAAAAAGTTTCCCGGTTCAAAAATATCTTGATATTCTAGGGCCAATTTTTCCGCTTTTTCAAGATCACCGTGAATTATGGCTTGGGGAATTTCTCCGGCCAAGCAGGCCGAGGAAGCGATTAGTCCGGCGGCATGTTTCCTAAGCAATTCTTTATCAATGCGCGGTTTGTAGTAAAAGCCCTCCAACCAGGCTTTGGTCGTCAAAAAAACCAGATTTTGATATCCGGTTTTATTCTTTACCAAGATAATAAGGTGATAATTCTTGTCGTCTATTTTAGGGCGTTTGCTCTCCAGCCGTTCGGGGGCGACATACATTTCAGATCCGATGATTGGCTTGACTCCTTTGGCGCGGGCCTTTTTATAGAACTCAACAACGCCGTAGAGCGAGCCGTGATCTGTCAGAGCCAGCGAATCCATGCCAAGTTCCAACGCCCGATCAATCAAGCCATCGATCTTGGGCAGGCCGTCGAGCAAGGAGTAATGGGAATGAACATGAAGATGAGTGAATTTCATTATTAGGGGAAAAATAATTTTAAAATTTGATTTCTCAAAATTGCTTCTTCTTCTTTGTTATGAAATACAAAATTCCGCCGAGCATAACCAGAGAAAAGATAGCGATAACGGTCCAGAGCAAAAATTTAAAAATAAAGAAGTGATTAAATTCGGCGATAATAAAAGCCGTTTTTTTTCCGAAAGTCGTTTCGGCCAAAAACCAAACCAGAGCGGAAGCCATTAAAATGCCTGCGATAAAATAGCGAGTATTTTTTAGGATAACGCCGAAAAAGTATTTAAGCTGAAGATTCATTTTGTCCCAGATGCCCAGCGACTCGACGGCTTCTTCAATATCAAGCATCGCTTGCCAGTAGCCGGAGACTATCTGCTTGGTCTCTTCCCGGGAGATTTCAAAATGGGGTTCGTGGATTACGCGTTCGCAGATATTGCGGCTATAATCCAGCTTATCGGGCAAACTTAAAAAATGAGAAATATATTTTATTTTACCTTCGGTGTCCTGGCCGGGAATTTTTTTTTCTTTCAGCATCTGGGAAAAAAGCTTTTCAGTTTCCAGAATGCCAATTTTATAACCAGAAAAAGTCCCTTCGGCTAAAGCTTTTTCTACGGCCGACCAATTTAAGCCTAATTTATTTTCGATCATACGAGTTTATTATAATCAAAGGGGTCATTTTAAACAAGGTGGAAAAGGTGCTATTATCAGTTTAAATAATTCGTGTTCAACCAAGCTATGTTCGCTGACTTCTCTGAAGAAAAAAAATTGTGGCAAAGAGGATGTGAATTTGTCGTGGGGCTGGACGAAGTCGGTCGCGGCCCATTGGCCGGACCGGTTGTCGCCGCGGCGGTTTGCTTCAAGTCGAATAATCCGCCGGTTTTCGAGGAAAATATCCGCGATTCTAAAAAACTGTCTTCTCGGCAACGCGAGCGTTGGTACGGATTTTTGACAGAGCAGGATAGCATCAAGTGGGGAATCGGCTTAGTTTCAGAAAAAATTATTGATCAGATAAATATTTTAGAAGCAACTAAGCTAGCGATGAAGCGAGCGCTTAAGGATCTGAAAATAGAGCCGGACTATTTATTGTTGGATGGAAATTTTTTGTTGGAGGATTTATCAATCAGCCAGAAAGCTGTGATTCGGGGCGACGAAAAAGTGATTTCTTGCGCCGCCGCTTCGATTATCGCTAAGGTCGCGCGAGACCGGCTGATGCTCAGGTATCATCAAAAATTTCCACAATATGGTTTTGATGCGCATAAGGGTTACGGCACGAAGCAACATCTATCAGCGATTGAACAGCATGGTCCGTGTGCGATTCATCGATTGTCTTTTGCTCCGTTCAAGTAGCGGCGATAGCCGGGCATAGCGCGTGCTATAATAAACTTATAAAATAATTTGTTTGAAGATGACTCAATCAACTTCTGGCGGTCATGGAGGATTTAATTTCGTGCCGGCGGAATTAGCGGCAAAATCAAAAAAAGGCAAAATCGGCAGGATATCTTTCTCAGCCGATAATTTCTGGTTCGCTTTTTTGCGGCGAGTGATTGTAACTCTGGTCCTAGTGACCCTGGGTATTTTTTTATTGCACAGCGCAACAGCCATCAATCAGGATCTGGGTCGTCATTTAAAA
>Ga0172370_10004981_pt1 | contig 17414 bp, 15 predicted proteins | sample LakKiv5m_FD_114538 | JGI IMG/M metagenome (GOLD analysis project Ga0172370, IMG submission 114538) | Freshwater microbial communities from Kabuno Bay, South-Kivu, Congo - kab_022012_11.5m | ecosystem: Environmental > Aquatic > Freshwater > Lake | place: Democratic Republic of the Congo...
GCCGCTCGACGCTCATGGCCGCCACCAGCGGACGCCCGGGAAATCTATGGCGTTCCAGAAGGTTGCGGACATCGTGCCGCCGATCGCCGTGGAGGCGTGGTCGCTTCCCTCTTCCCCGTCGATGTCTTTGAAGCGGTACAGCGAACCGCCGCCGACCTCGGCAAAGGGGACGCTTACCATGACCCAGAGGCGCGCAAGAGGTCGCGTCTTGGCGGTGGCGTACCATCTCTTGTGGCGCTTCGCCTTGTCATACTTCGTCGAGTCGTACAAGGGCGGGTTGTCGATGGGGCACACCCGTGCGATGCGCTGGCCGGGCTTGAGAAGAAGGCCCGGGTGGGCGTAGGCATGATCCCAGGCACCGGAGGCGAAACTCACGGCCAACTCCTCGGGGAAGGTCGATCCGAACAAGAGCATGAGCCTGTCGGGCGGGGCCCAGAGCATGATCGGGGGCTCTCCGAAGCCGCTTGCCATGCCGACCTCCAGGTCCTTCGTCCCCGTGTTCTCGCACCAGATCTCGAGGTCCAGGTGCTTCGCGGTCGGCTTGCCGTGCTCCTTGACCCAGCAGGTCAACGGTTGCTTGCCCGTCTGTCTCCGCTGCCACGCCTCGTCGTAGTCCACGAGCGCACGACGCTCGAATGGGTCGTCCGCATCCTTGCCCGAAGGGCCGCTCGGCTTGGTTCCGCCCGCCATGTCGTCCTCCTTCTTCGCGTCACGCGCGCCACCCGCGTCCTCGGGCCGGATCGCAACGTCGGCACCGCCCTTGACATCGAACGCGTCCCCCTCATCGCAGTCGTCGAGCAGCGGCGGCGTGGCAGCCTGCGCGTCTGGGAGGCGACAGTCGACGAGCACGCTGGCTGCGAGCGCCAAGGCCAACCCAGTGAGCTCACGATGGAAGGGGGTCTTGCACATCGGTCCGACCCATGCGTCGACGCGCGGCGCAAGATTCATGTTGACTCGGCAAGGGCGTGGGCGCAACATGGTTCTTGGGCATGGATCTTCGGGGCGCTTCCTGCGCCCTCGAACACAGGCAAGGAGACGGACATGAGCATCTATCGACTATACGCCACCACGTCGACTACCCAAGGTGCTACGAGCGCCAGCACCGACGTCCGAGTGGACGGCGAAATCCAGGGATTCCTGTTGGAAGTGCGCGCAAACGGTTTGGCTGCGACGGCCGACTACGCATACGCACAGCTCACCTTCGCGAGCCAGGTGGGGCGGACAACGAACGACGATCGTCAGAGCATCGCCGTCGTTCACGTCAACCCGACCGCCCAGAGCGGAATCGTCGAAGGCGCGCAGCGCGTTGCCATCTCGGGTCTTTCTATTCCGGTTCAGGCCGGTGAGCGTGTCTATGTGTACGCGGGAGCATCTGGCGCAACTGCTATCGCTGTGGAAGCGCACGCACACCTGTACCTGAAGGACGGCTTCGACGATCGCGTCCGCCGCCGATAGTCGGGGCGACCCATGAGCGTTCAGATCGCCAACATCAACGGCGGCGAGGTGCGCGCCGAGTTCCTGCTTTCGCTGCTGCGTCTCTTGGATGCCGACACGCGGGGGGGCAGGCGTGTGGGCGGCTTCCTCATGCGCACGGGTGGGCCGATGGTAGCGATGCTGCGGGACGCTTGCGTGCGCGACTTCCTTGAGACGGGCAGCGAGTGGATCTGGTTTGTCGACAGTGACATCCGGTTTCCGGCCGAGACGCTTGATCGCCTGTTCGACGTGGCCGACGCAGTTCGTTGCCCGATAGTCGGCGGCGAGGTTCCTGTTCACATCGAAGGACGTGTACATCCGACGCTCCTCTACTGGCGCAATTCGCCGCCCGACCAAGCGGGACCGAGTTCGATGCCAAGTGCGCTGGAACCTCGGTTGCCACCGCCGGACGCCAATTGCGTCGAAGTGGATGCTACCGGCGCGGCGTGTTTGCTCGTTCACCGTGACGTGTTCATCCGCATGCGCGAGGCCGCCCCGGACAGCGTGCTACCCTGGTTTGCCGAGACGACCGAGGACGGTCGCTTCGCGGGAGAGGACGTCACCTTCTGCACGCGCGCCAGGGCACTTGGCTATAGGATCGTCGTTCGCTGCCATCTCGGGATTGACCATTTGAAGACGTTTGCGTTGTCGGCGGGGATGTATGATCGACGGCTAGCGACCGCCGATGGGCCTGCGACTGGAGCGACGACATGAAACCCGACCCGGCTCAGACCACTCAGCTGTACCTCGGCGCGCGACCCATCTGCGATCCGATCGCACGAGCAGGCGCGCCGACGCAGTCCGTCGCTTTCGTTGACACCATGCTCGTTGCGGTGAGCGACGCGCTCGCCGAACGCCTTGCCGCCCCGGATCTCGCGGGTGGGGCGGACTTCGAAGGCGCACGCGCCAGGTTCAGCGGGGCCGTTGCGGTTGAGCAGGAGCAGGTCTGGCGCCTCCTGGACCTCGAGCTCGGAGACCTGGTCGGTGAGCTGTCCCTCGCCCCCGGGGAACAGTTGGACATCGAGATGCGCACGACCACGCGCATCTCAACCGAGCGGACGGTCGAGCAGTCGACTCAGGTCGAACGCTCGCTGGAGTCGACCACGTCCAATCGTGAAGCGCAGGCGACCACGTCCAGCGCGGCGTCATCGAATCAGTGGAGCCGCACGGACAGTGGCAGTGTCTCTCTTGGTCTGTCCGTTCCCGTGAGTGAAGGAGTGAGCCTCAACCTCGGCGGCTCGGCGTCCACATCGTCGTCAAGCTCGGGCGCGCTCTCTTCCGCCTCGTCGTCAAGCGTCCAGCGAACCCACGAAGAGACCATGAAGGCCGCCACCAAGGTGACGAGTTCGACGAAGGTAACCTTCAAGACGACCACCGAGAAGACCACGGAACACCGCGAAGCCCGACGGATCGTGAATCCGAAGGACGACGCGACCATGCACCTGTTCGCGTACGAAGTCCTCAAGCGGTTTCGTGTCGTCACGTTCGCCCGAACCGCGCGCCCCGCGCTGGTCGCGCACATCGAGCCCCTCGCCTTCGACGCGTCCTTCGTTGCGACACACGCGGGGTTCCTCGGCGATTGCCTTGTGGACGCGCGCCTTCGCGACCGCTTGGACGACGCGGTCGTCGCGGCACAGCGCGAGCAAGCGGTGATCGCCGGCAAGGCGGGGACGGCGGTGAACAACGATGCGTCCCTCGATCAGTTGAGCGACCAACTCACTGTGCTCGAACAGATCCTCTTCGAGGACTTCGGCGACAACGACGAGGACTTGTGCCGACCCGTCTCGGCCGTCCATCGGGATACGATTGCTAGCTTCTTTCTCGAGGAGACCAAGTTCGAACCCGATGTCTTCAACAACCTCAACGAAGCGACGAGCCGCCCCGGTTGGCGTGCGTTCATCGCCTGGCGTTACCTGCGGTATCTGTACGATCGAGATAAGCATGCGCCATCCGGCGCCCGGGGCCCTGCCGCTCGGTGTTGGGCGACAAATCGGGCGCTGCTTCTCAAGGGGTTCGCCGAGCACCTTCAACAGGTGTGGACCAGCGAGGCGATGATCCTCAACCTCATCGATGACAAAGAGATCTCTCAGCCTTGTCGTCGCATCGAAGCCTTCTTCGCGGTCTCGAGAATCGTGTTCGGTCTCCCGGCGGCCGGTCCTGACGGGGCCACTCCAGTACCGCCCCCAATCGACGACGGAGCGCCGCAAAGGGAAGCCCTTGCTGCGGTGATCGCCCACCTGGACCAACACGCCCAGCACTACACAGCGAAGTTGCTCGAGTGGGCCTCGACGCTCTTTGGCAGAAATGCCTTGGTTCCACTGGCCAACGCCGCGCTCCTGGCCCTGTCGGTCGGCCTGGAGTCCGCCGGCAAGACGTCCGCCAACTCAGCGGTGCTTCGCCGGGCGACGGTGCGAGCGCTCGGCGGCACGCCGTGGTGCGGGCTCTTCCTGCCGTCGGAACTCGCCGTGGCCGGCGCCACGCTCATCATCCCACTCGCGCAGGAGTCCATCTCGCAGAATGCGGCGTTCTCGCCGGCCGTCGACGGAGGCCGCATCGGACTCGGCGCGACGTTCTTCGGACTCCTCGACCAATTGATCGACGTCGCGACGCCCCTGCGGGACACCGCGTATCTGGCGGCGGCGCTTGCGGTGCAGGCGATCGAAGCGGAACCCGAGGTGCCAAAGCTTGTCACCGGCGCCGCTGCGTCGGCTGTTCCCGTGCAAGGCTCGAAGCCCCCCGTAGGTACGAGCGGCACAGGAATCCCGAAGAATGCTGAAGATTACTCGAAGTCAGTCGACGGCGTGACCGGCTCGTCCGGAGGGGGAACGTTCTCCGGCTCGGGCGGCGCGAAGGCGTACACGGCGGCGGCGGGCTCGCAGAAGCCCTCTGTCCCAAAGCAGGCCGAGCTACCGACTGGGGCGCAGGCCGACACGAAGGTGGCGGAGACCAATGCAGCAGCGTTCGTGCACGTCGAGGAGCACGTCCGGATGCTCGCTGAGGGCGCCCATCTGGTGTATCGGTTCGAGTCATGTGGCACGACAACATAACTAGAGCGCGTCAGTTGACACGCTGCGACAACGACGATCCGCGCGAGCCCGATTTCCCTATCGCAGTGCAAGTCGCTGTCGTTGGCGCGTTCGTTGTCGGGTTCACGATGTCGGCCGCGTGCAGCGCGACTATCCCCGCTCTGGAGGAACACATGGTTGGTGGCGAACCGCCTATTTCTGTCCCGAAGGATGCACAGGTAACGACGTTCAAGGCGGTGCTGCAGGCGTCGACGTTTCCGGCCGACCCTGCGGTCGAATATCCATGCGAGGTCACCGCCGCAATGGACAATGAGAAGGTCGTGGTGACGTACCGGCTCGCAAACCAGACGAAACTTCCGCTCACCACCGCTATTCGAGAGGAAAAGAGCAGACACTTTCTTGACAATCCGCGCGTCGTGTACCCACGGTCCGATGGGATACTTCGGATCGACTTCATCGAGGAGTGGATTGAACGTCTGGATTACCCTCTGCGTGGATACGATGAAATAGAGATCTATCTCAAGCGGGGCGAGAGGACAGTGATACCGTCTGGCCAGGAGATCGTGGTCACGATCACGCTTCGCTTTCCTATCTGGCTTTGGGGGCCCATCTGGAGTCAAGGGCAGGCGGCGGACCGCACCTCTGAAGACACTGTCTTGCGACGTCAAAACCTCGCGGGGACCAGCCTAACCTTCGAGGTCGCGGTCGACCTGCACGGAAACCTTGGCATTGATCACGTGCTTTCGCTCAGAAGGCGCGGCTTCGCGGAGTTCACCAAAGAATAGGAGGTCGCACCGAGATGGCGCAGCCCAAGACCGAGACAGGCAAGCTCCGCGCGTGGGATGTGACGATCGTCGACGTTGAGCCGCCGGGCGGCAGGCTCGCCGATCGACCGCCCGAAATGGAGTACTGCTGGATCCTCAGGCCTGAGTACGAGGTCTACTCGGTGACGTTGGATACCATGGCCCAGCGTGCAGCGTCGGGCGAGGACGGAGCGTCGTCGAAGCGCATCCCATCCAGCCAACAGCAAGGCAACGTGCTCAACGTCGAAATCTGGTCCAGCACACGGAACGGGGGGGTCGGACCGTGGAAGCCAGTACCTCTGGACATCCGCCCGTACAGCCCAGCGGTTAGAGCAATGTGGAGTTCGTTTGGTGGGCGCGTGATCGATGGTCTGGCGTGGATTGCCTTGACGCCCACGGGTAGGAGGCTGCTCACCGCGTGCGCCGGAACCGTCCCGGTACAGATCGTCCCGGCCGTGACCCGGGCTGCGACGGGGAGCACGGGCACGACGAGCGACCTGGGTCGCTTCTCGAAGGCCACCATCCCTGCAAGCGCAACGACCCAGTTTCACCCCCTAGGGGCTGAAAATCAGGCCGGAAAGACCGTCCGCCAGATCGTGATCACGTTCGACGTGGTGGCGTCGACCTCAGCGATCGCCGTCGCGGGCAGGCCGCCCTGGACCTTGCTGCTGTCGGAGGACAACGAGCGCCTCCGCAGTGAAAAAAGGGCGAGCCACCCCTCCAGCTTCCCCGCCACGGTCGCCGAGATACGGAAGCTGCTCCGGGACAATCGGGGCCGCGTGGAGCAATACGCCAAGCCACTGCCCTTCCCGCTGGTCCTCGCGCACGAACTGCTCCATGCGGCGCGCGGCAAGGCCGGGGCCATCGAGTCGCCCCGCCAGTGGACACCCGCGCATCTTCGCGCGTACGCATGGGACGGCTGGTTTGGGTCCAACCCAGAGGAAGAGAAGCGTGCCGTCCGTACCGGCAAAGGTTGGAAACTTGGAGAAGAGGGTGTTACCCTTGATCAACTCTTTCTTGAGCATGGGCTGACGTGGCGTTGCTGGGGTAATTGGGCCCGGAATTAAGGTGGTCTCTGCGTGGATTCGCGCTGCATGGGATATGAAAGTTAGAATGTCGTTCTTGTGACCGCTTCATGGCAACTAGATCTGAACAGGTGTTTCCATGCAATTCACCCTCCTCCTTATCGACCCACACAACTACCGGTACACGCACTTCCTCCACACCCTTTGCAGGGCCGTCGCGGTCGGCCTGGAAGCGCTCGGACACGACTGCTGCATCCAGCGAAACGCCCTCGATCCGGCCCGAACGACGATCGTGATGGGTGGGCACCTGCTGCGCGAGGCGCGCGAGGTCGAGGCCATCGCGGCGGCCGGGCCCTACATCGTGTACCAGACAGAGATGCTCGCGTGGCAGGTGCCCGAGTTGCACGGGGCAGCGGGCAGCGGTGGCGTCTACGCAACGCTGCTGCGGCGGGCCCACGCGGTCTGGGACGTGTCGCCTGCCAACCTCGGGGCGCTCGAATCGCTCGGCGTTTGTGGCCACGTGCTTCGACTCGGTTATCACCCGCTCTTGGCGGAGCTCGATCGCAAGCGGCAGCGCGACATCGACTTCCTGTTCTTCGGCAGCGTCACGCCGCACCGCCAACGGATGCTCGAAGCGTTGGCCGCGCGAGGACGCTCGGTCGTCGTGCTGTTTGACGAGCCGGCGCTCGTCCGAAACGACTTCATCGCGCGTGCCAAGGTCCACCTGTCGCTGAGCCACGGTCCGGGGCGTGACCACCTGCCTTGGCCGCGGATCGCGTTCCTGCTCAACCAGCGGTGCTTGGTCGTCTCCGAACGCTGTGCCGATCAAGAATGGCTCCACGCGTGCTTTGCATGGGCCGAGACCGCGGACTGGGTGGCACTGTGCGAGACGCTTCTCAGCGAAGATACCGAGGCGCTTGCGGAGCGGTTCTTCGAGCGCTTCCACTCGATGCCGCTGACCCTCGCGCTGGAGCAGGCTCTGGACGCGGGTTCAGGGCGCGTCGCCAACATCGCTACGCCGGGGGATTCCAATGCGGACCCGGACGCGCTGCGACGCCGGGCATGACCGAAGACCGACCAGGAGGACGAGGCCGAGCCCGAGACGCCGCAGCGCGCGCCCGTCCGACCCAAGAACCCCATCTGCCCACCCCAACCGCCCGATTGCGCCTGCAATTTCGCCCTTGCTCCCGCACCACGAGATGGCTATCTTGATAGCCATGTCGCGTGGACGTCTCGCGCGGCGCGCCGGAGGGTCTCATGACACGCACCGTATCGATCGCCGAGGCGCGCAACCACCTGCCCGCGCTCGTCCACAGCGCGGAAGCGGGGCGACCGACGTCGCTGACCCGGCGTGGCAAGCCGGTGGCCGTGCTGTTGTCCATCGCGGAGTTCGAGCGCCTGCAGCGCGGCGCGATCGGTGAGTTCTGCCGGGCCTTCGATGCCTTTCGTGCCGATGTGGACTTGGGCGCGCTCGACCTGGCTGGCGCACTGGCAGGGGTCAGGGAACCGGACGCAGGCCGAGAGGTGTCCTGGTGACGCTGCGCTACCTGCTCGACACGGGCGCGCTGGCGGAGCCCGTCAAGCCTCAGCTCAACGCCGCGTTCATGGCGCGACTGGCCCAGCACCAATCCGCGTGCGCCATCGCGTCGGTCACGTGGCACGAGGCCCTCTGCGGCGTTGCGCGTTTGGCAGACGGCGCGCGCCGCCGGGCCCTGACGCGCTACCTCACCGACGTCGTCGCTCGTACGCTCCCGATCCTGCCCTACGATGAAGCGGCGGCCGCGCGTCTCGCCGACCTCCGCGTGCGACGCGAACGTGCCGGGCGGCCACTGCCCTTCGCGGACGGTCAGATCGCCGCGATCGCGTCCGCATCTCGGCTTGTGGTCGTGACCGCCAACGTCTCGGACTTCTCTGATATCGAAGGCCTTGTGGTCGAGAACTGGAGCGCGGCGTGAGGGCGCGGGGGCCGTGGGGCGAGCGCAAGGCACGCCCCGCCTATCCCCGCCCAATCACGCTGCGACGTTGCCCATGACGAGCAGACGCCAACGCAGTCGCCCGCTCATCCTCGCCCTCGCCGCGTGCGTGCTGCCCGGCGCGGTCGCGATCGAGCTCGTCTGGACGTCGGAGCCTGAGCCGAAGCGCACTGCGACTCGCAACGCCGCGCAGCCCGAGCGCGACGATGCCGACGACGACGAGGACGGGCCCGCGCACGCGCGTTCGGTCCGCGCGCTGCCGAGCACCCCGAACATGGGCACACCGTCGCCCGCGGATCCGATCGAGCCACCCCGCGAGCCCCTCGCCCGCATCGGCGAGGTGGTCGATCCGCGCGCGGCGCCGGCGCCCGGGGCGCTCGTGCGTGTCGTCGTGCGCGGCGACGAGCGTTGGATTCGCGCCGACGCGCAGGGGCGCTTCGTGGTCGAGCCGATGCCGGGCGCGAGCGTGCAGGCCTTCTCTGCCAGGCACGCGCCCTCGATCGTCGCGCAGGTCGGCGGCGACGGCGCACCGCGCTTGCGGCTTGGCGAAGGTGGCGAGCTTGCGGGGCAAGTCGTCGACGCTCAAGGGCACCCCGTCCCGTCTGTCGAGGTGCTGCCCATCGCGAGCGCGCTGCCGGTTCAGGCTGATATGTTCGGCGTGACGCTTCAGCCCGCGGTGACGAACCCGAGCGGGATGTTTCGCATCGGGCCGCTGTGTCCGGGCCGCTACGATCTGCGCGCGCGTGGAGGCGAAAGGGGTCTGGCGCTGCTGCGCGGCGTGAGCGTGCGCGGCGCTGCGACCGAGTCCGGGCTGCGCATCGTGCTCGGCGCGGGTGCGAGCCTCGAGGGCCGTGTGAGCGCGCGCAGCGACGGCGCGGCGATCGACGGTGCGCGCGTCGAGGTCGTCGCGATGACGCCGGGCACCGAGCCGCGCACGACCATGTCGGACGCGTCCGGGCTCTACCGTGTGGCGTCGCTCGCGGGCGGCGCCTATCGCGTCGAGGTGCGCGCGGAGGGCTTCCTGCCTGAGGTTGCGGGCCCCGTGACGCTCCTCGAAGACGGCATCGCGCGGGAAGACGTCGCGCTGCGACGGCCCTACGCGGGCGAGACGACCGCCGTGCCAAGCCTCGGCACGACGCTTCGAGAGAGCGCCGATGGCGTCGAGGTGACGTCGGTCGAACCCGGCAGCGCCGCGGCGCGCGCGGGACTGCGCGTGGGCGATCGGGTGCTGAGCCTCGACTTCCAGCCGGCGCGCCTGCTGCGGCCCGGCGAGGTCGCGACGCGGATGTCGCAAGGCGCCGCGACCCGCATGACGATCGAAGTGGAGCGACAAGGTGTGGGTAAGCTGTCGCTCTATCTTGCGCCGTAGATAGGGACAGACCGCAGGTCGCGCGAGCCGTGATCACGCGCGCGCTCGACGCGACCGCAGCGCGCGCCAGACGCTACCCTTGCCCGCGCCCGAGCTTCTCCAACTCCGCCAATAGCTCCGCGACTCGCGCTTCCGCTTCTTCGCGCAGGCGCGTCTCCTCCTCACGCCTTAGCGTCTCCTCCTCACGCAGGCGCGTCGCTTCCTCACGCAGGCGCGTCTCCTCCTCACGCAGGTGCGTCTGTTCCGCGAGGGCCAGGACCTGCTCATCGATGCGCGCCTCGAGCGCAGCGTACGTCTCGCGCAGCCGGTCGAGCCACTCCGTCGTGTCGAGCAGTGGTGCGTTGGCGCACACGAAGCGCAGCCGATCGCCCTCGAGCACGAGGTCGAGCCCCAGCATGCGGGAGGAATACACGCCGTGCTGCCCCAGGATGGGCACGTAGGGTCCGCCACCGGGCGGGAGCGAAAAGCCCAGCAAGCGAGCCCTCGATCGGTCGAACATGAAGTACTCGGAGATGCCGACGCTCGCGTAGAGGCTGACGTTGCGCTCCGCGTCCTTGCGGCGATCCCCGCCGACGTGCACCTCGAGCACGAAGTCGACGCCCTTGCCCTCGGCGCTCACGACCCACTTGTCGCGCGGGCGTGGGTCCACGTCGAAGACCACGAGCAGATCCGGACAGAAGCGCTGCGCGCCGGGGTAGTAGACGGTCAGCTCGGAGCCCACGTACACGCTGCGCCCTTGCCGTCGATAGAACGTCCGAAGCACGTCGAGCGCGTAGAGCTTGGCCTCGAGGTGCAGATCGCCCTCGGGGGGCGAGAGCTCGGCCTCCGTTAGGCTCATCGGCAACTCGGCGACGACGCGGTTGCGCTGCGCGGGGGTCATCGCGTCCCACTCGGCCTGCGTCGGGGCGCGGGGTGTGGTGGTCGCGGTCGGATCGTCGGTCAGGACCATGCGGGAATGATCGGGTGGAGGCCGGGCACAGTCAAGGCCGAACGGGGCCGCCGGACCTTCCCCGGCCCCGCGATTCATGCTTGCATGCGTGCGCCCCTCCGAGCGCAATCGTCGCTCGCCGGCACCATGACCCACCCGCTCACAGTGCTCTTCGCCGGTGTCCTCGCGGGGCTCGTCCACGTGCTCTCGGGGCCCGATCACGTCGCGGCGGTCGCACCGCTCGCGCTCGGCACGCGCACGAAGGCGTGGCTCGCGGGTCTCCAATGGGGTCTAGGCCACTCGCTCGGCGTGCTGCTCGTGGGCGCCGTGGCGTGGAGCCTGCGGCATCTCATCGCGCCCGACACGGTGCAAGCGTGGAGCGCGTCGGCCGAGCGGCTCGTCGGCATCGTGCTCGTCGGCATCGGACTTTGGGGACTGCGGTTCGCGCTGCGCGCGCGACTGCACCGTCATGAACACGCGCACGAAGCGGGCAAGCACGTGCACGTCCACCTGCACGCGAAGGCGCACGACGCCCACACGCACGATGCGTCCGCCCCGACGCACAGGCATACGCACGCGGCGCTCGCGGTCGGGGTGTTGCATGGCTTCGCGGGGGCGGCGCACCTGCTCGGTGTGCTGCCCGCGATCGCGCTGCCGACAGCGTGGCTCGCGGCGACGTACCTGGCGGGTTTCGGCCTGGGTTCGGTCGCTGGCATGGCCGCCTTCGCCGGTGCGCTTGGCCGGATCGGCACGCTCGCATCGGCGCGGGGCGCGCACTTGCACCGCGTGCTCATGGGCATGAGCTCCGCCGCGGCCGTGGGTGTGGGCGCCTTCTGGCTTTTCTTTCCGTAGGCGAGCCCCTAACATCTCGCCCCCGCGCCGCCGTCCGCGATCGTGACCGCAGGCGGCCGCACGCCCAAAAGGAGAGCGCATGTCGACACGTCCCACCACCGCCCGCGCGCTGCGCGAGAGCTTCCTCTCGTTCTTCGAGGCGCGGGCGCACCGCGTCATCGCCTCGCACTCGCTCATCCCGCCCGAGGATCCGACGCTGCTCTTCGTCAACGCCGGCATGGTGCAGTTCAAGGATCTCTTCACCGCGCGACGCCTCGCCGAGTACCGGCGCGCGACGACGAGCCAGAAGTGCCTTCGTGTGTCGGGCAAGCACAACGACCTCGAGAACGTGGGCCGCACACCGCGCCATCACACGTTCTTCGAGATGCTCGGCAACTTCTCCTTCGGCGACTACTTCAAGCGCGATGCGATCCGATTCGCGTGGGACTACCTCGTCGGCGTGGTCGGTCTCGATCCGAGCAGGCTCCACATCACGTACTTCGGCGGCGAGGACGGCGTCGCGCGCGACGACGAGGCGGCTTCGCTGTGGCGCGAGATCTCGGGCCTGCCGCCGGAGCGCATCCACGCGCTCGGCGCCAAGGACAACTTCTGGGCCATGGGCGAGACCGGCCCCTGCGGCCCTTGCAGCGAGATCCACATCGACTTGCGACCCGGCTCCGGACCCGACGCGTTCCCCCAGGACGAGTCGCGCTACATGGAGATCTGGAACCTCGTCTTCATGCAGTACGAGCGCTTCCTCGATGGCTCGATGGTGCCGCTGCCCGCGCCGTCCATCGACACGGGCATGGGACTCGAGCGTATCGCGGCCGTCGTTGCAGGCTCCTCGTCGAACTACGACACGGATCTCTTCAAGCCGCTCATCGCACGAATGGCCGCCATCTCGGGCCACCAGTACATGGGCGCGTATGGCGATCACTTCGAGCAGGCCCGCATCGACACCGCCTTCCGCGTCATCGCGGATCATGCGCGCGCGACGGCGTTTCTCATCTCGGACGGCGTGTACCCCGCCAACGAAGGCCGCGGCTATGTGCTGCGCCGCGTGATGCGTCGCGCGATCCGATTCGGTCGCAGCACGCTTGGCGTCGAGGGCCCCTTCTTCCACCAGATCTGCGCCGAAGTGATTGCGAGCCTCGGTGACGTGTACCCGGAGCTCGTCGCGCACCGCGACATCATCGATCAGCTCGTCGTGCAGGAGGAGGAGCGTTTTGGCCGTACGCTCGCCGATGGCCTGAAGCTGCTGCACGACGCTATTGACGCGCTGGGCCCACACGGCACGTCGGTCGTGCCGGGTCACGTGGTCTTCACGCTGCACGACACGCACGGCTTTCCGCCCGATCTCACCGCCCTCATCGCGAGCGAGCGCGGCTTCTCCGTCGACGAGGAGGGCTACGAGGCCGCGATGGAGGAGCAACGCGCGCGCGGTCGCGCCTCATGGAAGGGCGGCGCCGACGAAGTGGCGGAGCTCGCCGCACGGCTCCGGAGCGAGGGACTGCGCAGCGAGTTCATAGGCTACGACTGGGATCTCGCGCACGCGACGGTGCTCGCGATCGTGCGCGACGGCGCGCGCGTGAGCCGCGCAGACGAGGGCGACGAGGTCGACGTCGTGCTCGACAAGACGCCGTTCTACGCCGAAAGCGGCGGCCAGATGGGCGACCACGGCCGCATCGACGCACCGACGGGCGTCGGCGCGGTCATCGACACGCAGAAGCCGCTGTCCGATCTCTTCTTTCATCGCGTCCACATCGCGAGCGGCTTCCTCACGACCGGCGGTGCAGTCGAAGCGCACGTCGACATGGCGGAGCGGGCTTCGATTCGCGCGCACCACTCGGCCACGCACCTGCTGCACTACGCGCTGCGCAAGGTCCTCGGGGAGCACGTGCGGCAGCGCGGGTCGCTCGTCTCGACGGGCCGGCTGCGCTTCGACTTCTCGCACTTCAGCGCGCTGACATCGGACGAAGTGCGCAAGGTCGAGGAGGTCGCCAACGGCCTCGTGCTCGCAAACGCCGCGTCGCTCATCGAGCAGTGCACGATGGACGAGGCCAAGGCGCGCGGCGCGCTGATGTTCTTCGGCGAGAAGTACGGAGACATCGTGCGCGTGGTCAAGCTCGCCGACTCGGTGGAGCTCTGCGGCGGCACGCACGTCTCGGCGACCGGCGACGTCGGTCTCGTGAAGATCGTCGGCGAGAGCGCGGTGAGCGCCGGTGTGCGCCGCATCGAGGGCGTGTGCCACCTCGCGGCGCTCGGCTTCGTGCAGGAGGTCTCGGACGTGCTCGGCACGGCAGCGACCTTGCTCAACGCAAAGGCCGGCGAGGTGCCGTCGCGCATCGAGCGGCTCGTCGACGAGCGCAAGGCCGCGCGCGGCGAGATCGCCGAGCTCAAGCGCAAGGTGCTGACGGCGTCGCAGGGTGACCCGCTCGCCAACGCGCGGACGTTTGGCGCCGCGCGCGTGCTTGCGATGGAGGTCGAAGGCGTCGGCGCGAAGGCGCTGCGCGATCTCTCCGATAGCTTGCGCGATCGCCTCGGATCGGGTGCCGTGTGCCTCGTCTCGACGGAGGCCGGCAAGGTCACGCTGCTCGTCGCGGTGACGAAAGATCTCGCGGGCAGCAAGCTCTCCGCGGGGGATCTCGTCAAGGCGCTCGCGCCCATCGTCGGCGGTCGCGGCGGCGGCAGACCCGACTTCGCGCAAGCCGGCGGCCAGGATCCAAGCGGCGCAGCGGCGCTCGTCGAGGAATTCTACACGCGTGTCGGCGCGCTGCTCGCGTGACGCACACCCGCTCGCGCGGAGGCACCCATGTCCGGAATCGTCGGCCTCATCCACCCCGGACGCCACGTCGCCGATCGTGAGGCTGCCGTCGTCCGCATGGTCCGCGCGGTGCGACATCGCGGCCCCGACACGCAGGGCGTCGTGTCGTCCGGCGGCGGCACGTTCGGCGCGGCGGTGCTCGTCACCGATCCGTTGCACAGCGCGCGCGAGCCCGTAGACCGCGTCTTTGCTGGCGGACGACGTTTTGTCGGCGCCATCGACGGCATCCTGCACAACCGCGTCGAGCTCATCGAAGACCTCGCCGCCGAGGGCTTCGAGCTCGAGTCACCGAGCCACGCGGAGGTCGCGCTCGCCGCCGTCGCGTGCTGGGGTGACCTCGCGATCGGCAAGCTCGAAGGCGCCTTCGCGCTCGTTGTCTGGGACGAGCGGGCATCGACCCTGCTGCTCGTGCGCGACAAATTCGGCGCCAAGTCGCTCTACACGCTGCGCGAGGGCGATCTCTTCGCCTTTGGATCGGAGCAGAAGGCGCTGCTCACGCTCGGTCGCCGCACGCCCTCGCTCGAGGGCGTGTGCGAGATGTTCATGCACGGCGCGGCGTTCGCAGCCGGCCACACGCTCGGCGATCGCACGTTCTTCGACGGCATCGAGGCGCTGCCGCCTGGCCACGCGCTGCGCGTCTCGCCGAGCGGAACGCGGCGTTGGCGCTATTGGTCGCTCGCCGAAGAGAGCGTCGAAGCGATCCGCGATCGCGACGTGTTGCTCGAGCTGCAAGAAGACGCGTTCTCGCAGACCGTGCGGCGCATGGTCGCCGGTCACAACGGCGTCGGCTCGCTGCTCAGCGGCGGCGTGGACTCGAGCCTCGCCGCGTCGGAGGCGTGCGCGCGCCTGCCCTACCCCGTGATCTCGACCTGCATCAGCTTCCGCCCGGACCACGACGATCCCGACCCGATGGCGGCAGCGCTCGTCTCGCGCTGGCTCAACGCGCGCGCGCCCGGCTCGCATCGCCTCGTCTTCACCGACGTGCCGATGGTGTCGCTGCTCGACGACCTCGACGATCTCGTGCGGGCGGGCGACGAGCCGCAGTGGGACACGCGCAACATCGGCCTGTTTCGCTGCTACCGCACGCTGCGCGACCAGGGCGTCACGAGCGCGCTCTCGGGCGATCTCGCGAGCCAGATCGCGTTCGGCAACTACCCGCGCTTCCTCGGCTGGCGCGCGAGTCCGCCCGGCACGCCGCCGATGCAGACGCCTGGCGCATTCGCCGCAGCGTGGCGCGCTCGCCTCGGACCCGTGCGCGAGCTGCTCGCGCCCGCCTTCGGGAGCGGCGCGATCGACCCGTCGAGGCCGGACGCGCTCATCGACGAGGCGATCGCCACCTCGCTCTCGCCCTGGTGGAACGCGCCCGAGGATCGCGATCTCGCCGTCGGCATCTGGTACATCCTGACGTTCGGCTACTCGCTCGTCGCCGCGAACAACCGCCTCGGCATGTGGCACTCGGTCGAGCCGCGCTTCCCCTACGCGGGCGAACGCATGCTCCGACTCGCGCTGCGCACGCCCTTCGAATGGAGCACGGCGGACACCGACATCACGTGTGGCAAGGCCGTCCTGCGACAGCTCGGTCGCACGCGCCTGCCGCGCGAAATCTGGCACGATCGCGCGGGCAAACCGCTGCCGGCGCCCATCGCCGTGCGCTATCACCTCTCGGTCGCCGATCGCCTCGAACAAGAGATCCCGCTCGCGCCGCCGGCCGTTTGGGACCTCTTCGATCGCCAGGTCGTCGAGCGCATGCTGGCCGAATTCCGCGCGCACGTCGTGCCCATCGCCGCGGCCACGCCCGATGCGGGCGAGTCGGTCACGCTCTTCAACCCCACGCTGCCCGTGCGGACGGTGCACCTCTTCTCGGTGCTCAACGTCATCCGCTGGTTCGCGATCTATCAGGACTGACCTTTTCGGGAGGACGACATGCGCGCTGAATTCCTGCTTCGCGAAGACATGACGCACTTGAACCACGGCGCGCTAGGCGCCTGTCCGCGCGTCGTCTTCGAGGCCTACCAGGCCCATCAGCTGCGGCTCGAGCGGCACCCGACCGACATGCTCATGCGCCACTACAACGACACGATGCGCCCCGTGCGCGAGGCGGTCGCGGCGTTCGTAGGCGCGCAGCCCGACGATCTCGTGATGACCACGAACGTCTCGATGGCGGTAACGATCCTCGCGCGATCGCTCGATCTGGCGCCCGGCGACGAGGTGCTCTCGACCGATCACGAGTACGGCGCCATCGACAAGTCGTGGCAATACGTGTGCGAAAAGGCCGGCGCGACCTACGTGCGCCACCCGATCGCCGCGCCGATCCTGGGCCCGGAGGACCTCGTCGAGCGCGTCTGGTCGGGCGTGACCGAACGCACGAAGGTGCTGAGCCTCTCGCACATCAGCGCGCCGACCGCGCTCATCTTCCCGATCGAGGAGCTCGTCCGGCGCGCACGCGAGCGCGGCATCTTCACGGTCATCGACGGCGCGCACGCGGTCGGTCAGATCCCCGTCAACCTCGACACGATCGGCGCGGATGCCTACGCGGGCAACTGCCACAAGTGGCTCTGCGCGCCCAAGGGTTCGGCGTTCCTGCACGTGCGCAAAGAAGCGCAGGCCCGCGTCGCGCCGCTCGTCGTGTCGTGGGGATGGCGTTCGTGGGAGCCCGGTCCGTCGAAGTTCATCGACGAGCAGGAGTGGACCGGCACGCGCGACATCTCGCCGTGGCTCGCGGTGCCCGACGCCATCGACTACTGGACGACACGCGGCTTCGACACGCGCTCCGACGAGTGCCACACGCTCGCGATGCAAGCGCGCGCGCGCCTAGGCGAGCTCACGGGCCTGCCGCCCATCGCGCCGGAGTCGATGCACGCGCAGATGGTCACCGTGCCGCTGCCGCAGTGCGACTTCCGCGGCCTCCAGACGCGCCTCATCGACGAACACCGCGTCGACGTGGCGACGAACCGTTGGGGTGGGCGACCGCATCTGCGCGTCTCGATCGCGGTCTACAACACGGCGAGTGATCTCGATGTCCTGATCGGTGGCTTGAAGGCGGTGCTCGGGCGTTAGGCCGAGAAGTGAAAGCTGGGCCGCACTGAGAGGGTGTTTACGTTTCAATTGCAGGGGCGCAGGTAGCGTGAGGATACGTCGAAGCGCCGGGATCTGGGCGTCCCC
>Ga0172370_10004984_pt1 | contig 17402 bp, 14 predicted proteins | sample LakKiv5m_FD_114538 | JGI IMG/M metagenome (GOLD analysis project Ga0172370, IMG submission 114538) | Freshwater microbial communities from Kabuno Bay, South-Kivu, Congo - kab_022012_11.5m | ecosystem: Environmental > Aquatic > Freshwater > Lake | place: Democratic Republic of the Congo...
CGGTTCGTTTGCCCATTTAAAAGACAGTTTAAGAGTCCATCGGGGATTAAAAAGAAGTAGAAAAATTAGACTGATTGAATCAATAATTTGGAGATAAAACCACTACAGATTTTTAATTATGCCTAAAACCACTACAGATTTTTAATTATGCCGCTATTTTCATGAAAAGGGGAGCAATCCCGCCCAGGATACCGATGGTCAGGAGAGCTAAGACAGCCTTGATACGCCGTATATCCATATATAGGTATATTATAGCAACCGGGCAGGCCCGGGATTGCATTCGGTCTCCCGGTATGGTATAATTATCACTAGTTAGTTTATAGATCGTTTGCTTCACGGATTTATTTTATCTTTCCTCCGTTTCATACGCTGCGAGAGATACGGCTCCCTAAATTTATTGAGAGCCACCGGGTGAGGGCTCTATAGCATAACTGCATTAGTATTTATCGTATCCTATGTACAATCGTTCGTTCCGTTCCAACCGTCATCAACCCATTCGTCCTGGAGGCCCGCGCAAGCGCTACAGCGCCCGCTTCGCCCCGGTAGGACGTGCGTCCATTCCGGTGCACAAGTTCATCCGCAAGGCTGTTCCGTACCGTGAAGAAGAGGCATATGTCCCGACTTTGGCTTTCGAGACGCTTCCCGTCGACCGCCGCCTCATCTCGACCATCGTCAGGCACGGATACAAAGCTCCGACCCCTATCCAGGACAAGGCAATCCCGTATGTCCTCGAGGGAAAAGATGTCGTCGGAATCGCCAATACCGGCACGGGCAAGACCGCCGCATTCCTCATCCCGCTCATCGACAAAGTACTGAAAAACCCCAATGAACGCGTGCTCATCGTATCGCCGACACGCGAGCTTGCCATGCAGACGCGTGACGAGCTGCGGGCCTTTACCCAGGGCACGCCTGTCCGGATAGCGCTTGCCATCGGCGGAGCAGCCATGTTCCAGCAGATGCAGGACATGCGCCGCCGGCCGCAGTTTATCGTCGGGACGCCGGGACGGCTCCTGGATTTCATCGAACGCCGCGCCCTTGATCTCTCGACGGTACGCTCTGTCGTCCTTGATGAGGTCGACCGGATGCTTGACATGGGATTTATCGTCCCCATGAAACGCATCATGGCCCTTCTCCCGAAGACCCGCCAGACGCTTTTCTTCTCGGCAACCATTCCGCCCGAGGCGGAAACGCTCATGCGCATGTTCCTCACCAACCCCGTGACCGTTTCGGTCAAGAAACAGGACACCGCCGAATTCATCAATCAGGACATCGTCAAGGTTCCTCCGGGAGCTTATAAGATAGATGTCCTCGTGAACCTCCTCAAGAAGGAAGAATTCAAGAAGGTCCTCGTCTTCGGACGCACCAAACGGGGAGTTGAACGCGTCACCGTCAACCTGTACCAGAAAGGGTACCGGGTCGCGTCCATTCACGGAGACAAACCGCAGGCGAAACGCGCGCAGGCCGTCCGCATGTTCAAGGAGAATGTCGTCAGCATACTTATTGCAACCGATGTCGCGGCACGCGGCCTCGACATAGAAGGCGTCACCCACGTCATCAACTATGACCAGCCGGCGACTTATGAAGACTACATCCATCGGATAGGCCGGACCGGCCGCGCGAATCACGTGGGACAGGCCCTGACCTTCGTGGAGTGACGGTCACTGCCCGTACGACCACCAGTCTTCCCGGTACCGGGTGTCCATGAATGACATCGTGTCCCGGACGACTATCTTGACGTCGCTTGCCCCCGCGGTCCCAAACACTTGGCCCGGTGCCACGACCGGAAGCTCGGACCTCCCGCCCGCATTGCCCCGTTCATACGCTGCCTTGAGGGAGGGATCCACGCAGATGTCCAGGAAATAAAACAGGTATCCCCCCATGAGCGCATCCGAATTGCTGTGGGTAAAAACGACATCCGTATTCGTCGCATACAGGACCATGAAGACATGTCCTCCTCCTATGTCCCGTCCCGCCTTGAGCCCCAGCAGTTTCTGGCCGGGAGTCGCGGCGAGTCCCAGCATATGCACGGGGAAATTGGGCGTCGCCGTCTTCGGCGCCCCCGATTTATGATTGTCGAAATCCCATTCGTAGATGCGGTATGTCTTGGCGATTGCCGGCACCGGTCCGCCGTAGAGCGAACTTATCTGGGGCGGCATCTTGTCATCCAACCCGTAGTTGTCGTGGCGGCTTATCAGCCCGTGGCCCTCCGCGACCTCCGTGAATCCCCGCAGGCGCAGGTTTATCTCGGGATGATTGGATAACGGAGCGTCCAGCGTTCCCTCCGAGTGGTCGGTCCGGATACTTGTGTATGAGTTGCCCGATGCCGTCGGGCACGCTGCCGATACGGGCTTGGTCGGGGGGGCGGTCGGCAAACGCCTCGTCGGAGAAGGCACGGTCGGGACGATGGATGGGGGACGCGCCGTCGGCAATGCCGTCTGCGACGGCACAACGGTCGGCAAAAGGGTCGGTGTCGGAGGAAGCGGGGAGGGGATCACCGAAGGAACCGGTGAGGGGGTCGGCGTCGGAGGAACCAAGGAACTGAGAAAAGCCCTGAGGTCAGGGCCGAAAGAAGGATTGAGCCGGGGCGAATTGGACAGGAAAAGGAACCGTATCCCAAACGCGGCAATCACGAATGCGCAGACGATGGCCGCGGCAACACGGGCGTTTTGTTTACCGTTTCGCATGATACTTCAGTATACCCGAAAAACATCTTCCGCTGCCGCCGTGCTATACTGAAACCAACCCACATATGAAACCAATCGCGGAATCGGTATATTTCGTCGGATCAAACGACCCGGGGCGCAGGCTTTTCGATGCCCTCATCCCGCTTCCGAAGGGAACGAGCTACAACGCATACCTGGTCAAAGGAAAAGAGAAGACCCTGCTCCTGGATACGGTCGATCCGTCAAAAAAAGACGAGCTGTTTGCACTCCTTGCGACCTTGTCCCGCATCGATTACATCCTCGCGCATCACGCCGAACAGGACCATTCCGGGACGCTCCCGCATCTTCTGGAAAAACACCCCGAGACAACGGTCCTTGCTTCCGGAAAAGGAAAACAATTCCTCATGGACCTGCTGCATCTTGACGGGGACAGGATAAGAACCGTCAAGCAGGGGGACCTCATCGACCTTGGCGGAAAAACACTCGAAATCATAGAAACACCGTGGGCGCACTGGCCGGAGACGATATCATCCTTTCTCCGGGAAGACGGGATTCTGTTTTCGTGCGACCTTTTTGGCGCCCACCTCGCGCGGGGAGGGGAAGTCGTCGGGGATGAAGAACTGTTGGACGCGGCCAAACGGTATTATGCCGAGATCATGATGCCGTACCGCACGATAATCAGCCGTCACTTACCCCTCCTTGCAAAGCTCCCGATACGAATAATCGCGCCGAGCCACGGACCCGTGCAACGGAATCCCGCACTTATCCCGAGGGCGTATGCGTCATGGATAAATGATCCGCCGAAACGAAAAGCAGTCATCATGTGGGTGTCCATGCACGGGAGCACCAAAACCATGGTCGACCGCCTCGCGGAAGAATTGACATCGAAAAAAATGGAAGTAAAGATGTTCGATATGGAATGTGACGACATCGGGGAAGTCGCAATGGAGCTCATCGATGCATCCGCCGCGGTTTTTGCATCCCCGACGGTCGTCGCGGGACTCCATCCCGCCATCGTGTCCGCGGCATATCTGCTTGAGGTCATCCGTCCCGCCATCCGCTCGGTCTCCCTCGTCGGATCATACGGATGGAGCACCGGGATTGCGGCGCAGCTGAAGACATTCCTCAAAAACACCCAGGCCACATGGTTCCCTCCTGTGCTGGCAAAGGGACTTCCACATGCGCAAGACCTGGAACGCCTCTCTGCCTTGGCCGGCGCGATAGCGGAGAACACCTGATTTTCAGGGCGTCACCAAGGCGAGGTCTTTGTCATCGATGACGCCGTCGCCGTTCAAGTCGAGGTCAAACGTATAGAGCGGATTATCGCCGTCCTTGGTCTTGCCGACCGTCTTTTGCCAACAGGGGTCTTCCTTGCGGCATCCGAGCTGGGAACGCACCAGCGTCTTGTCCATTTCGTCGGCGACACCGGACCGGTCGATATCTCCCTTTGCCCGGCTGATTGTCGGAACCGGCGACAATGCAGGATTCGGCGAAGCCGGCTGTTTCGTAAAAAACAGGAACACCCCGCCGGCCCCAAGGACCAGGAAAACAAGAACCAAGCCTATGACCAACCCCGAACCTTGCGTTTTTTTCATACGATGCATCTACTGGTAATAGTATTACTATAATATTCATTTGCCCATCCGTCAATCTTGCGATGGGCGCGGCAATGTGATAGGATGATATCAAGTTATATGCCCTGTTTCCTACGGAAAAAAACCATCACCACATAAACAGGAGATTGCCGCCTTCTATCCTTGTCATGGCAATCCTCATATCGGCTTCCATCCTCCCCTTCATTCCCCGCATCGGACAAATGATGAACGACCTCATGTCCGGCAAGCACCGCTTCGACAAGAGATCATACGTTTTCGACTTCACCCAGAACATGAAGGACGCATCTTCCCTTGAGATATCCGGATTCGAGGAAGGGGAACCATGGAAAGGCAATTATACGCTCGATACCGGCCGCTCCATCGACGGCCTGTACGGGATGAATCTCACCTCGACAGGCAAGGATACCGCGGTCCTCATGCGCAAGAACATAAAACTGACCCCATCGTCCCTCATCCATGTGCTCGTCTATGTCGGGTCGAAAGACAGTGTCGCGAATATGGAATCTTTCACCATGCGGTTGACCGACGCGGCTGGAGGGCAGATGGAACGTTCCCTGTCGGGTCTTTCCGGGGGATGGAATGACATGGTCCTGCCGGCGGGAACCTTCCGCACGGCGCCCGGAACCCGTCTTGATTCTATCGTATCAGTGGAATTCAGGCTCAAGGCGAAGGAAAAGAAACTCGCCGAGGTCACCCTCGACAGAACCTGGGCCGAATCGACTTCGGCTTACCTGAAGACATTCGTACCCGGACCCAACGCCTTCGTGAACCGGAAAGCCCTCGACAAGACGACGTATCTGCATCTCTCATCGGCAGACCACGGCACCTTCCTTGTCGAGCCGCTCGAGAATGTCCGGGACTATTCGTTCACCGCATCATTTATCCCCGAGACTCCCGGGTCGGTCGGCATCTGGTTCCGCAAGACCGGCGGGGACGGGTATCTCTTCACCGTATCCGACACCAGGGAGTGGCGTCTGGAAAAAATCACCGGTACCAAATCAGAACCGCTGGGACGGGGCGTATTCGCCAACGCGGTCTACGATAATCTGAAATACGTCTGGCTCCGGACCGAGACAAAAGGAGCCGCCATCACGGTATCCGTCTCATCCGACGGGTCGACGTTTGTCCCCCTGACGACGGTCGCGGACAGTTCATATCGCGAAGGAGGAATAGCAATCGTCGGCAAGGGATCGATCCTTGTTTCCGATATATCATTTACCCAATAAGCCATGAACAAATTCCTGATGGGTGTCGCTTTCACGATTGGTATCGTCGGGATTGCGGCAGGAGCATTCTGGCTCGGGAAACAGGGAGGCGGCAAGACGCCCGTCCCGACCGTTTCTCCGATGCCCCTCGCATCAACTGCTCCCACATCGCAGCCCGCCGCAAGCCCGGGGCTTTTCAGCGGACAGGTCAAGCGGCTCACGGCAGACCTTGCCCTCTTTTCCTTCTCGACCGAGGATACCGCAAACGGCATTCCTTCTTCCGTTTCGTATTACGAAGCAGGCACGTTCACCCGCGGCACCCATAAAGACTATAAACGCATCATCGCGGTCCGCCCGTCCGGGGGACCCGGGCCGGACCTGATTTTCATTCTTGCAACCAAGGATGACGCCCTCTATGTCCTGGACGATCCCGACAACCTGAGTTCATATCCGGCGGATGATTGGGATAACCCGATGAAATACCTGGACAAATCCAAGGTCACCACGACCGCCGTCTTCGAGAATGAACATCCGCAGGTCATCGGCCTCCCGGGAGACTTTTCCCTGTACCGGGAAAGCGTCACGATGGAAAACGTCACGACAGGCAAGAAAAACAGCGGGGGATACGACGAATACGAGAACCGCATCGTGTCGCAGTCCCCGTCGGACACATCCCTTGCGCTGTCCCAAAGTGTCCCGAAACTGGTAGCGCGTGCCATCCCGAAGACGAAGATTGCCGACAGCATGCCGCCCAAGGAAAAAGAGAAACAGAAGATACGCGACCTGTACCTGGCATCGACGACGGGCGTCGTGGCATTTGATTCCGCGGGTCTCCCTTACTCTTACCTGCTTTCGACAACCCATGCGGTCACGGCATATGCCGTGAAGAAGAAATCATTTGACGCCGCCATAAAGACGTACAAAGAACAATATGCCTTATTCACCGAGAAAAAAATCGAGACGCCCCCGGATTCGCCCCCGTACCCCGAACTGCCCAACCTCCGGTTCGCGGGAGTGGATGTCGAGACGGAAACCCCGCTCTACAAGCTGTATGACGTCGCCATCCCGCATTCCTGCGGCATGGATGTCAACACCTATGTCCTCAAGAATGTCACCGACAAGGACCTGGTCCGGACCGGGACGCTCCAGTCCCGTCCGGTATACCATTTCAAGGATACCAAGCATCCGCTCCTGTCCCTGGAATATGCCGTCAAGGTCGACTATGACGACATGATGTTCAAGGATGCCAATCCGGGACCGAAGCCGACGTTCGAGCAATACATCGTCAAGCAACCGCTTCTTGTCTTCAAGGATGCATGGGGCAGATATGTGGCGCTCGGCGAATACGACTACATCCTTCCCGGCGGCTGCGGCAAACCCGTCGTATACCTGTACCCGCCCCGTGACACGGATGTCACCGTCCGGCTGCCCGGCCAAACGTCAATCGTCCGGTCCGTTCCTGTGTATGAAGACAGATGGCATGTGCATGCCGACCCGTGGGGAAATCTTTCGGATCTTTCACCAGCACGCAGCTGTGCTTCGATTGACGGAACCTACCCCGGCCTCGCATACGCGCCTGCCGCATGCCGCGAAAACAGATACCCGTACCTGTACTGGTCAGGGACCATAAAAGGCGTTGCCTATCCAAAAGCATCGGGCGGATGGGCCGTATCCAGGGACGAGCTCCCGGCATTCCTGGCCAAGCGCATACGGGACGCGGGCTTGAATGAAAAGGAAGCAACCGACATGGCAGCCTACTGGACGCCTGTTCTGCTTGCCAAAAACGCGCCGTATTACCGCATATCGTTCCTGCAGACACGGGAACTGAATGCGTTTGCGCCCATGACAATCACTCCACGGCCCGATACCGTCATACGCCTGTTCCTGGATTGGGAACCCCTGACAGGGTCCGTCCGTATCGAGCCCCAGGACCTGCAGGCGCCGCAACGAAACGGGTTCACCGTGGTCGAGTGGGGCGGCCTGAAACAATAGAACCATTATCATTTATTTATTTTCGTATGATTTTCCGTAATCCGAACCAGCGCGTCGCCATATTGGTCGACGTGCAGAACATGTATTATTCGGCCAAGAACCTGTACAAATCCCGCGTTCACTTCAAGCATCTCCTGAAACTTTTGGTCAGCGACCGGATATTGACGCGCGCCATCGCGTACGTCATCAAGGCCGATCCGACCGAGAAAAAGAACGAATTCTTCGATGCCCTCAACGAGGCGGGATTCGAAGTGAAGGAAAAAAACCTCCAGGTATTTTTCGGCGGAGCCAAGAAAGGGGACTGGGACCTGGGAATAGCGATGGACGCCATCCGGCTCGGACACAAGGTGGACTCCATCATCCTTGTTTCCGGGGACGGCGACTTCGTGCCGGTCGTCAATTATCTGCAGCAAGCCCTCGGCTGCCTGGTCGAGGTTGCCGCGTTCAAAAAGACCGCCAATCACCAGCTCGTGGAGATATGCGATGACTTCGTCAATATCGAGGACAATATCAAGGAGTTGCTGTTCAAGATAGACTAACCGGAAGAATGCGCTTTCGGGGCTCTGTGACAGGCTTTTTTTAATCCGCGCCTTGGGCGCGGTTGCCCCGGTCATCCGGAAGATGCCGGCTCATCCCTGAGTCCCCGCCGGATCGTCATGGAAGACGGACATCCTGTTCCGGAATATTATCCGATACGCCGGCAGCAACGGCATGACGGGTTCCCGAAAAAAGACGGAACGATAATCCTCCTGCAGGTTTTTGCACGCGTCACGGACGGCAAACCTCCTGAATATGAGCGCTCTCGACCCGCGGGCAACATGCCCGGAATGATCCGTCCATGTTATCGCGGGCTCCTCCGCGGACTTCATCACGCATCGCAAACACAAACACCGCGCAACAGCAAGATAACCGCCTGTCTTGTGCATCCGGCGCCGTGTGATAACGTGAAAAGTTTTGCACTCGAATGCTCCCCGAGGAAGGACCGTGCACGAGGGGAAGTCAAACCTTAGGCGTCCTGCTTTTCTGACGAAAATATACCCCGCTGTCATCATCGGAATCCGGGCCGCATACCCCTCATCCGCGGAAAAACGGGATGTGCCGCTGCGGTCTTCCGGAAGTACCCGGAAAATACCTCTTTACAAGCGCCGGCAGGGGAGTATTATTAGGGTAGAGGCTTTTACAACACGAGGCAGGATTTCTACATAACAGGTGTGTATATTGTGTTTAAAAATGCGTTAGCAAATAAGAATATACTCTGCTAATCACGAAACCGGTAGGAAGCGGAGCATCAGGACAAGCTGAAATATATGACCAATTGTATGCGAGTTATGGGTAGTTGGGCTCATGCGACGCAATGTATTGCATTTATATAAACGAGCCACTACAATAAATCCATCATGAACACCAAAACCGCAGGACTCATAACCTTTTCCATTATCGCGATATTCATCTTCCTTTTCGGGGTCTGGAAACTGACAAGTTCAGGAGGGGACACGGCCTACAAAGACATGCTTACCATTGCTTCCGCGGACCATGTGAAATGGAATCCGAAAGCAAAGCACATCATGGTCGAATACAGTGACCTCGAGTGTCCCGCATGCCGGCTCATGCATGAGTCCCTGAAGTCTATCGAGGCTTCGTCAAGTCCGTACAATCTGATAACGAAAAATGTCGCATTCGTATACCGCAATTATCCGCTCTACCAGATCCATCCGAACGCTTACGCAACCGCATACGCCGTCGAGGCGGCCGGCAAGCAGGGCAAGTTCTTCGAGATGCTCGACCTTATTTTCGCGGACCAGGCAGCCCTTGAGAAGACGACGGATATCAATGCCTTCCTGAACGGGAAAGCATCCAAGCTGTCCCTTGATCCGGGCCGCTTCGCCAAGGACCGGGACGACAAAACCGTCAAGGACAAGATAGACGCGGACATGGGCTCGGGCGACCGGGGCGGACTGTCGGCAACACCGACATTTTATCTTGACGGCAAGAAACTGGACAGCATGGCTCCCGAAGCACTGTTGAAACTCCTGCAGAGCCTCAATTAGGTTCAGGGCTCCGAAACAATGCAAATTGACTACCGTCATGGTACAATGAAGCATGTTCGTGAAAGCCGCAGGAAAACGAATCCACTACATTGACGAGGGACAGGGGGACCCCATCCTCTTTGTCCATGGCTGGGGCGGGACCTCCGCAAGCCTGCTTCCGCTGGCGCGTTCATTCATCCCGGAGCACCGTATCATCATCCCCGACCTCCCCGGTTTCGGCCAAAGCGACAATCCCGACTCTTCCTGGGGACCGACGGAATACGCGCGATGCATCGAAGAATTCCTCACCGCGTTATCCGTCAGGGAAATAGTTTTCGTCGGGCATTCCTTCGGCGGCGGAATCGGCATCATCATGGCGTCAAGCGCCGCGCATCCCGTCACGAAGCTTATCCTTGCCGGTGCGGCATACCGGAGGACCGGTAGCCTGCGGAACAGTCCGTCGACAGTTGGACGTCTTCTTGCCGCTACTCCCTGGCTTCTCCCGGCACGCAACATCCTGTACCGGATTTTTTTCCGCTCATCCGACCTCCTGAAATATCCGGCGCTCGAATCCAACTTCAAACGCATTGTCTCAACCGACCTGACACCCCAAGCCGGCAAGGTATCCGTCCCGACACTCATTCTCTGGGGCGAAAAAGATACGCAGACACCCGTCGCCGATGCGCGCCGGCTTGTCAATCTGATTCACGGTTCAGTTCTCAGGACATATCCCGACATCAGGCATAATCTGCCGATAATCCGTCCGGACGAAGTTGCCCGGGACATTAAGAAATTCCTATGATCATTGCCGCCGGCGCCGTTCTCGCCGCGACCCTGTACCGGGCCGCGCCTCTCCTTTACCTGTTCCAGATCAAGGAATACCGGAGGGACCGCATCCTCTCCTCGATCTGGGAAGACGGCCTGTTGCATCATGTGTATTCGGCCCCTTTCCGTTGGCCGTCCCGCAGCCCGCGAAACCTGCTTATTGCCGCCATCTGCCTGTGCTTGGCCGCCCTCGAGGCATATCTTGCGATATCCCTGCCTCTCACATGGAACGTCGCTCTTATCTTCGCGGGACCGTTCGTCGCCCTGGGTATGATTTCCTTCGGAGCGGCAGTTACAGCCGTATACTCGAACCGGAAGAAGGCCGCATTGCTCAAACGCGCAGGCATCAGGCTCCGGGAATCCGGGACCGCGGTCATCGGCATCACCGGTTCGTTCGGCAAGACCACGACGAAAGAATGGCTCTACGAACTCATCCGTGACGCGCATGACACCGTGCGGACGGAAGGAAACCAGAATACGCCCTACGGCATCGCGGACAACATCATCCGGCAGGTTTCGGCCGGCACGAAGTACTTCATCGCAGAGATCGGCTCATACCGCAGGGGCGAGATACGGGAGATCTGCGACGTCATCCAACCCCGGTTCGGCATCGTGACACCGCTCGGCAACCAGCACCTGTCGCTTTTCGGATCCCGCTCGAATCTGGAGCAGGCAAAACGGGAACTCCTGGAATCCCTTCCTGCGACCGGACACGGATATGTGAACGCAAAAAATGCGCCGGTGCTTTCTCCCGGCATAGCCGCGCATCTTTCGACCTACTCCCTCGAGCTTGCGGCCGATATAACGCTCAGACAGACAGGAAAAGATGCTTATATATATACATATACGGATAGGGGAGTCACGTTCCCGTTTACCTCGTCCATCCCGAAAACCTATCTTGCCAATCTTCTTCCCGCGACGGCACTTGCCCTTGACCTGGGGATAGCCCCCAACATCATCCGCAAAAAAATATCCTCGCTCACGTTGCCTGACGACAAGCTGAAGGTAACCGTAGGAACCGGAGGAACTTCCGTCATCCTCAATACCTACAGCACAAACGTCGACGGATTCCTGGCGGCGATATCCTATCTCGACGCCCGCCCCGAAAAAAACAAGATCATGGTCAGCCGCGGGATAATCGAGCTTGCCGGCGAAAAGCAGAAATCGTACGAGGATATCGGCCGGTCGCTCAAAGCCGGAACCTGTGTCCTGTACACGACCGACAGGGCGTTTACGGAAACGGCTCCCCGTCACGTACGGATGTTTGCCGGCGAACGTGATCTTCTTGATGCGCTCCGAAACGCGGCATCCCCGGAGACGGCCATCCTTCTCGAAGGCAGGTTCAGTCAGAAGTTCATCCAAGACCTCTTATGATATCGGCTGATTTTGCACCGAATGAAACACTGTCTGACGCTCTGTTGAGCCTCAAACTGCTTTTCAAGCCCCGGGCCTGGTATGAGGGGCGCTCTCTTGAAACGGTCAGGACATATCTCGGACGCCTCTTTCCGGGCAGCACAGTCCATCTGCATCTCTCGGGCCGTGCGACGCTCAACCGGGTCCTGCACAATCTCGGCCTTCCTCCGGGATCGGAAGTGGCCGTCACCGGGTTCACCTGTGAAGCCGTTGTTTTGCCTGTCATGGCGGCCCGGCTCATACCCGTCTATATCGACGTGGAAAGGGAGACGCTCGGCATGGATGTATCCGTCCTCCGCAAACGAATAACGCCCCATACACGGGTCATCATCCTCCAGCACACGTTCGGCATGGCGCCCCGCGACAGGGATGGGGTTTTGCAACTTGCCAAAGAACATAATCTGTTCGTCATCGAGGATCTCGCGCACGGATTCGACCCGTCGGATTCGCAGAAATATGCGCCAAGTGCCAGAACGGCGCTGTTATTGTCATTCGGACGTTCCAAAGCTCTATCCTCAGTATTTGGGGGAGCTTTGATTACATCAAAGCAGTCGGAGCTCAAGTTTGACAGGACGGAATCTCTCCCGCGGGTGTCCAACGGCTTCCTCATGCGCCTGCTTTTATACAAACCGCTTGCTTTTTTCATAAAAAAGACCGGCGCGTGGGGAATAGGCAAGGCGGTCCATCATATGACCAAATCCCTGGGGCTCCAGGTGGCCGAGATATCTAAAAACGAAAAGAGGGGAGTGTATGACCCGTTTTTGGATGCCCCGTATCCGAATGCGCTCGCCGCGCTTCTGGCAAAACAAATCGGGGTTTTTGATATTAATATTAAACGACGTCGTACGGTAAGCGAATATTACCGCCTCAATCTGCGGACGGGCGGGAAGGAAGACATCCGGTGGTTTGGCGCGGACGTCCCCTTCGTGCGTTTCCCGCTCCTTGTCCCGCACCGCAACAAGCTGGTTTCCTTTTGCCGCAGCCGGGGGATGTATCTGGGGACATGGTACACGCAGCCGGTCGCACCGTATCCGCTCCCGTTGCCGTCGGTAATGTATATAATAGGAAGTTGTCCTGTGGCGGAGTCGGTCTGCCGGGACATCGTAAACCTTCCGACCCTTGTGTCGGACGGGGAAGCGAAGAGCATAGCCGAAACAATTAATTCCTTCTATCACGCATAATCATATGGATTTTATCGACATAACGGATGAGGCGACATGGACCGCATTCCAGTCGAAGCACAACAACCTGACGTTTCTCCAGACGTGGGAGTGGGGGGAGATGCAGCGGCGGCTCGGCTATGACATCCTCCGGAGAGGCATAACCGAACACGGCAGGCTTGTCTCGACGGTCCTTGTTGTCAAAGTGAGGGCGAAACGGGGCGCCATGCTTTTTGTCCCGCAGGGCCCGACATTCGAGAGGGGAGCCGGACGCGAGACCATGGGCAGTCACCTCAAGCTCATAACGGATTCCCTCGTCGCGATCGCGCAGAAAGAAAACTATGCATTCATACGGATAGCTCCAATATTAAACGACGTCGAGGAAAACAGGAATCTGTTCCTATCGCTTGGCTACCGGACCGCTCCCATCTACATGCACGCCGAACGGGTCTGGTCAGTCAACCTGACGCCCGCGGAAGACGTGTTGCTGGCAAACATGCGCAAGACAACCAGATACCTCATCCGCCGCGCGCCCAAGGACGGGGTATCCATCGTGACCCGCGTTGACAAAGAGGCGCTCAATGACTTCTGGTCGGTATACGAGGAAACCGCCCGGCGCGAACGGTTCGTCCCGTTCTCGAGGTCATACCTCAGGAACGAATACGAGGTTTTTGCCAGAACGGGAAACGTCTTCTGGCTCTTCGGGTTTGTCGGCAGCCAAAAGAAACCATCCGACTGCCTTGCCGCGGCAATGGTAATCTTCACGAAGAATACGGGGTTCTATCACCAGGGGGCATCCCTCCACAGCAAGGAACCGGTCGCATATCTCATGCAATGGGAGGCGATGCGGGAAGCAAAGAAACGGGGATGCCTGTCCTACAACTTCTGGGGAATCCTCGAGAAAGGCAGGAGCCCCTCGGCATGGCAGGGACTGACCCTTTTCAAGCAGGGTTTCGGCGGATTCCAGACAGACTATGTTTCCACCCAGGATTATATCGTGTCTCCCCACTACTGGTACAGTTACCTGTACGAACAATACCTCATGCTCCGCCGCGGGGTAAAATAGTTGAATCCAACGCTCCATTCTGGTAGACTAACGCCATGACCCAAGCCGAACAAGCCCCGCAGGCCCGCGTACAGACGGTCATCGATGCCCGGCTTGACTCCGTTATCGCGCATCTCCCCGAATATCCCAACAAGCTCCGCGCCATCGAAGCCGGCATCCAGGGCATAAGCGCCGACATCCGTGACATGGGATTGCAGCCCTCTGATTATGTCCTCGGCGGGATCGTAGGCGACGTCGCACCTGCCACCTTCACCGCCGAAGCGGCCATGGGCGGCCAGTTCGAACGTCAATTTGCCGACCTTGCAGACAAGCTGACCCTTGACCCGGAGGGTTTTACCTATGCGCAGATGCAGCGGGAAGAACGGAACATACTCATCGGATACAAACATGAGGGACGGTTCATGACGCGGTACGACGTATCCGCCCGCGGGACCCCGGAAAGCCGGGACATCATACGGAACGAGATGCAGGCCATAGGGCTTGCCACCGATAATGCCGACGAGGTATGGATGACAGACGGAGGCATGGGGGCCCTGACACGGACATTCCGCGCGCTCGGCAATCATATCCGGCGGACGGAGGAACGCGAACCCGTCATCCTCTCGCAGTCCGTTTGCTTCCGCATGGCAACCAATGCGGCATCGGATAACGGTTTGCGGGTCCAGTACGCGATGACAAGCGATCAGCCACACCAGGAACTGTCAGAGGAAGTCATCGACCGCTACCTGGCTCAGGGCCAACCGGTGCCCGACATGATGCTCCTAACCCCGGCAGACAACCCGACCGCACGTTCTTCCGATCCGCATAACCTGGAACGGGTCATACGCCGCGCACAGGGACTCAATCCCGGAATGGTTTTCGTCTTTGACATGGCATACATGTCCATGATCCCGCGCGACAAAGCACAGGCCATCATGAAGGTAATATCGGATACCGGAGCAGACCGTCAGGCGGTGTTTGCCGTCTCGGAATCCAAGCACTACGCCAGCCCGGGCTCCCGCATCGGCGCCACCGTCATCAAACGGCAAGGGCTCCACCTGCCGGACGGAACCGGCCCGGACGGCCAACCGAGAACCAAATCCCTGGGCGACATCTTCCAATTCGACACGATTCGCAACTACCCGGGTTTCTCCGCCGTAAACGACGTCCGGTTCCAGGCGCTGCACCGCGTCATACCGCCGGAATCATTCGATCGTTTCGCCGCGCTCCTACGGCAACGGCAGGAAGCCCTCCTTGAAGTGCTGCGCGACCTTGATCCAAACGGACTGTACTTCGCCGGCCTGGATGACGTTCGCGTTCCCGGATACGGCGACGGAGGCGATGCAACCGAAACACAGGATAACCCGCTCTATCTTTATCTCCGGCTCCGTCCCGGCGTCTCGGTCCTGGACGTCGTCGCGCGCAAGCTCCACATCTTCGGTGTCCCGGGAAGCGTTTTCGGCGATAACGACGACCATATCCGCATTTCCCTCGGCGTCGTTTCGACGGATGAAATCCTCAAACGGTCGCCGGCCACCCAACAACGCTGGATTCGCCGGATGACAGCCTGATATACTTATCCCTATGATTGACGTACTCGAGACGGCAGCGCGCGAAGCCGGAAAAACACTCCTCACATACTTCCGGAAGGAACTCACCGCGACCCGCAAGACATCCCATCAGAATATCGTCACCGAAGCGGACATGGCAAGCCAGGCCCGCATCCGTGACATCATCCTCGCCGAGACCGCGAAACGCGGCATCCCGCCCGGCGACGTCGGCTTCATCGGAGAAGAAAACCTCCGGAAGCCGGGCCGTCATCTCTTTGTCATCGACCCCCTCGACGGGACCAATAATTTTGCATCCGGGTTCGATTACTTCGGCATCTCCATAGGCTACCTGTATGACGGCGCACCCGTTTCCGGCATCATCTACCGGCCGGCCACGGACACGTTCGTCGCCGCCGGGACGGGACACGACGCATTCCGCATGGAACACGGCACCAGGCATCCCATGCACATCGCCGCAACCGCCCTGGAAGACACCCTTGCCGCAACCTACATGAGCTCCGACCAGGCAAGCCGCCACGACCATTTCCTTCTCCTGGACCGGCTGGTGCCCGCCCTCCGGGGTCTGCGCATCCTGGGCGCGGCATCACTCGATCTCACACACTTTGCGGACAGCCGCAACAACATCAACGTCGTCCTGTACCGCAGGACCTATCTCTGGGACATCGCCGCGGCCCATGTCATCATCCGTGAAAGCGGCGGCGTCATGACCGACTGGTCCGGCAAACCCATCGTGCTCAATCCCAAACTCCCGAATGAACCGTACCGCGTCCTGGTGTGCCATCCTGGCAATCTCTCCCGGCTGGTCGGGCTCCTTGCCGTCGGACAATAAACACTGTCCTACACCTCCTCTCCCCGGCAGAAAATAAGAATTAACCGTCAAATCAATCCAAAGTATCATGTATTCCCCGGCCGTATATGCCCGGCAGGGGATAGCCATGCGGGAATTTCGCGTTATATCGGCCCAAAGTGCCACTCCGAGGCTAAACACGAATTTCGGGAGAAGGACCAAAAGAGGGTGACGCGAAATCGTATATCCGGGGTACCGAAGAATTAATTGATAATTAATGGAGAATAATAAATGATCAATTTGCACGGAATCTCACCACTCCCCCCGGTTCGTGCCTGGATGACGTCGTAAAAGATACATTTTACGACGTTATACATATTCGTTCCCCCAGCCTTGGATGCGTCACAATAGCCCGAAACCGGGTTCCGGGGATAAATTGGCATATATAACCCCAGGGAGAGGGACTCCTCCTCTCCCGGACATGCATGGTGCCGGAACCGGCGCCGGCACTCCCGCATCAGGTAACTTAATTCCGCATGGATCGGTACCATGCCGACCCCTCTCCCGGTCCAAAAAACCGGCCTCGGGAAGATCGTTAATATAGCTTGTTATAATGCTCCGCAATGCCACTTTCGAGGCTAAAACGGATGAATCCTGACGCCGTTCCTCCCGTCTCCGGGGAGGCGTCTTTCTATTGATTTAGAGCATGATAACGGTCTATATATGAAGTTTTGAGGCCGGTTTCCCTCGGTAAGGGATACCGCTTGTTTTCTGTTTTGGAGCGTCACGGCGGTCTATTCTTCCTTTCCTGAGGCTGCCGGCACCTGCGGCGGCTGCCTGCTGGAATACGATTTAGAGCATGATAACGGGCCGAGTGATAGATTCCGAGGCCGGAGCGCAGGAGTTATCCACATGGCCATGCATACGGTTTGGAGGATAGGAGCGCTCTGCCTCTTCGTTCCGGCCTCGGATTGACGCTATCTTACGGATGGGAGGGCTTCCGGCAATCCCGGCTTTGCCACTCGCCTTGCAGATGCTTCACGAACGTGTAAAATAGTCCTATAGTATTATTTACTATAGGATATATTGTTCACGTCC
>Ga0172370_10004988_pt1 | contig 17394 bp, 15 predicted proteins | sample LakKiv5m_FD_114538 | JGI IMG/M metagenome (GOLD analysis project Ga0172370, IMG submission 114538) | Freshwater microbial communities from Kabuno Bay, South-Kivu, Congo - kab_022012_11.5m | ecosystem: Environmental > Aquatic > Freshwater > Lake | place: Democratic Republic of the Congo...
AACAAGAGAAAAGGTGTCTTGTTATAATGATTCTTAATCTTAGCGGTAATTCCTGCTGAGGATAGAAGAAAGTATGAAAAAAGTGTATGTGAACGGGAAGGTATTAAAAACGGAGCTCCTGGGGCTACTCATCGATATCCGGCAGCACATCATCAGCGCCGCGTTTATATCCGTAGTTTCCGGACAGGTTGGCAGATAGAGCGAATATAAGCGCGGCTCGGCCCGCGGCGCGGTCGATATTGTCTACGGTGATGGGCGCCGCCTTGCTGTATAGCGGAATAACGGTTTGTACGGTATTCAACCGTTCGACGGCGGCCAGGCGCAGCTTGCGCGCGGCGCAGGCCTGTAGGAAGGGGACATCGATCTTTTTGGCGGCCATCGCCGAATCATCGATTGCGCCACCAAGCAGGACCACCGTCGAAATCGGCGCCGTGGTGTCTCCCCGTACGGCAATAAACTTTTCTTTTTGCAGCGCGGATGCGGCATTGAAAAAGTCGTTGCCCAGATCGGTCGCCAGCAGCCGCATCAGGTCGCCGGCGCCGGCATTTTCCGGGAGCGTGCGCTGGATACGCAGATAGATGCGCCCGATCTGCTCCGGACTGGCCAGCAGCAGCGAAGGTTTGAGCGTCACCTCCGCGGTGATGGTGGCGCCGGCCTGCGTGAAGGCCTCCCGCACCGCGGCCATCTCACCGTTGGGAAAGGTTACGGCATTCTGCACCAGCACCACGTTGCGGCCGAACATGCGGTTTTTCACCAGCAGCGGCAGGATGCGATCGGTAAAGCGGTCAGTGCGGTCGTCGATCTCCTGCGCCGTTTGCGCGCGTTTGAATTCTACCTGTAATTCCTGGATTTGCTTGTCCAGGTTCGGGGTTTCGGTCATCGCCACGCCCAGCAGGATGCCGATAATCAGCGCGACAAACACGGCGGTAAGGCTGGCCAGATGATAACGGAAATCGAGTGGCATGGAGTGATCCTTCTCTCATTAATATAATTCGTGGCGAGAGCTGTTATCCCTGCCAAGCTAACTAATTAGTACTGTTAAGCCGTTGGAGCCTTTCCCAACCTCCGGTAGTTCCCAAAGGCCTTCAACAACTACTATACTTTCTCATTATAATCATTTCTCTTCTCATCCTTCTTTTCCGGCAACCCGCCCATCGTCCGCCGGCGTAGCTGACCGCAGGCGCCGGTCACCTCTTCCCCGCGGGAACGGCGGAGGGCGGCTTCCATGCCGTGCCCGCGCAGGCGGGAGGTGAAGCTCTCGGCGGCGGCGATCAACTCCGGCGGCGACAGCTTGAGGCCGGGCATGGCGCCTTCGTTCAGATTGAGGGGAATGACGTTGACCAGCGCCTGCAGGCCGCGGACCAGGGCGGCCAGTTGTTGCGCATCTCCCGGTGAGTCGTTGCTGCCGGGCACCACGGTGTATTCGAAGGTGATCTTGCGGCCCGTGCGGTGCACATAACGGCGCGAGGCGGCAATCAGCTCGTCCAGGGGATATTTTCTCGCGATAGGCAGCAGTTTCAGCCGTCCTGCCTGGGTGGGGGCATGCAGCGAGATAGCCAGGTTAACCTGCAGCCCCTCGCCTGCCAGCCGGTCGATGCCGGGAGTGATGCCCACCGTGGACAGCGTGATATGCCGCTGCGCAAGGTTCAACCCGAGCGGATGGAGCAGCAGGCGCACCGAGCGCAGGACTTGCTCGTAATTCGCCAGCGGCTCGCCCATGCCCATGTAAACGACGTTGGAGATGCGCCGGTCTGCCGGTAGCGCGGCCTGCGCGCGATAGACTTGATCGACGATCTCCGCCGCGGAAAGGTTGCGCGTGAAGCCGCTCTGCCCGGTGGCGCAGAACCGGCAGCCGAAGGGGCAGCCCACCTGGCTGGAGATGCACACCGTGGCGCGGGTCGCCGTTGGGAGGTAGACGGTTTCCACCGTGTTGCCGTCGGCCAGCGCGAAGAGGAAGCGGGTGGCGCCATCCGCGGCTTCCGCGCGTTCCACCTCACGCAGCGCGGTCAGGTGAAAATCCTCCGCCAGCTTTGCTCGCAGCGCCGCCGGCAGATCGGTCATTTCCGTGAAGTCCTTCACGAGCCGCCGGTGCATCCAGGCGAACACCTGCCTGGCGCGGAACGCCGGCGCCTCCAGCGGCGCCAGCGCCTCCGCCAGCTCCTCGGGGAACATGCCTTTTAAGTCAGGTCCGGCGGTAGTTCTCATCAGCAGTCAGCCATTTATAATTGCTTTGCCTTAGTCGATTATCGCAACATAATCACGATTAATCACATTATCGTGATATAACCGACACATTATTGAAACATACAGGCTGGAAGATAGGGTGACAAGTATGATAACACTCAAATCAGGCGGGAAAGCGAGGCCAGATAATGAAATTATTCCAACCGTTTATCGAAGAGCTGCCGCTGGGGCTCCACTTCGATCCGCATACCAGCCGTAAAACCATCCTCACCGAGAAAGTGACGGTGTGTCCCTGTTGCCGCGGTCTGCATTCGCTTCGTCATGACGATCAACACGTATTCTGCACCGAATGCGAATGGAGCACGCGCAACAACCCGCAGGCTCCGGTGTAATTTCAAAAGAGAACGGGCGTTTAACCCGCGCTCCGCTAGGCTTTCACCACCTTTTCGCCTACATGCTCCGCAGCCGCATTACGCGTATCGATAATCAACCTGCTGTGCTCGACGATGAAGCCGTAGTCGTAACAGGAGTGATCCGTGGCGATAACGGCGCAATCGTATTGGGCCAGTGTTTCCACGGTGAGCGGTACCGAAGCCATCTCGTAATGATAACGCCGCAGGTGCGGCATGACCGGGATGTAAGGATCGTTATAGTCAACCCGCGCGCCTCGCTCGCGGAACAGTTCGATCAGCTTGAGCGAGGGCGATTCCCGCATGTCGTCCACGTCCCGCTTGTAGGCCAGGCCCAGCAACAGGATGCGCGCGCCCTTTACCGGCGCCCCATGCTCGTTAAGCGCCTGCACCGTGCGCTCGACTACGTAGTGCGGCATGGCGGTGTTGATCTCACCTGCCAGCTCGATGAAGCGCGTGCTGAAGTCGTATTCCCGCGCCTTCCACGTCAGGTAAAACGGATCCACCGGAATGCAGTGCCCGCCCAGGCCCGGCCCGGGGTAAAAGGCCTGGAAGCCGAAGGGCTTGGTCTTTGCCGCGTCGATCACTTCCCAGACGTCGATGTCCATGCGATCAAAGAGCAGCTTCATCTCGTTCACCAGCGCGATGTTCACCGCGCGGTAGATGTTCTCCAGCAGCTTCGCCGCCTCCGCCGCCCGCGTGGAGGACACCGGCACCACGCGCGCCACCACCGACCCGTAGAGCGTCCTGGCCGCCTCCAGGCAGCCGGGCGTGTAGCCGCCGACGATTTTGGGAATAGAGGAGAGCGCGAAATCCGGGTTGTTCGGGTCCTCGCGTTCCGGCGAATAGGCCAGGTAGAAATCCTCACCCGCCTTCAGCCCGGTCGTCTCCAGTATCGTCCGCATGTCTTCGTCGGTGGTGCCGGGGTAGGTGCTCGATTCTAGCACCACCAGTTGTCCCGGCTGCAGGTGCCCGGCGATGGTGCGAGTAGTATCCAGAACGAAGGAGATATCCGGCTCGCGGTACTTGTTCAGCGGCGTGGGCACACAGATGATGATGCAGTCAACTCCGCGCAGGCGAGAGAAGTCGGCAGTGGCGGTGAAGGGCTTTTCATGCTGAGATATCCCTTTCACCTTTTCCGCGGGAATGTGCTTGATATAGCTCTCGCCCGCATTGAGCGCGTTGACTTTCCCTTCGTCGATGTCGAACCCGATCACCGGGAAGCCGGTATTGCTGAACTCGATCGCGAGCGGCAGGCCGACGTATCCGAGTCCGATCACGCCGATGACGGCTTCCTTGCGCTGAATCTTTTCCAGCAGCCGATCATTCATCTGTTGAACTGACAAAATATCCTCCCATAATAGTAATCCATTTTCATAGCTTGCTCTTACTCTTGCTCTACTTCAGTTTCGTCAGTAACGATATACTCCGCTTCCTCTTCCCGAATCTGTAAATTTCCTGAATTTGTGCATCGAGCCGGCCAATCAATCCCATCAGCATCCTGACGATCTCGAGTAACAACGCTTTGCCCGGTAAAATTCGCTTTTCGTCAACCAGTCGCTTTGCCATAAAGATATCAAGGCATGCAGCAGATTCGACAGAGGAACCTCGAGCGGTGTAAAAGTAGTGACGTCGTTCTGAAGCCGATATTTTGCCATTCCCTTCAGCTATGTTCAGGACGATACTGGTGGAAGATCGATCGAGATGATCTTTGGCATTTGCCTTCCTGGCTGCAAGCTCCTGAAGCAGATATTCCGACCAGGCGATAAATTGAATCGCCCGTTGGTACACAAAGAGTTTTTCATGATCGAAAGCGGCTTCTGACATGGTGAAGCTCCTTTTTTAGAGTAAGAGCAAGATAGGTATTCGGTTTTTTTTATACCTATCGTTTATACCATTTTTCCACATGCCCCTTAAAAGCCTGTCCTTCCCGCACGGCACGCCACCATTCTTTATTCTGCACGTACCACTCAACCGTCTGCGCCAGCCCGCCCGGGAAATCCCATGCGCGTTTCCAACCGAGCGCTTCGGCGCGGGATGGGTCCACGCTGTAACGGTAGTCGTGCCCGGGCCGGTCGGTGACGAAGGTCATCAGCTCGCGCGGTTTACCGAGCAGGCCCAGAATACGCTCCGCCACTTCCACGCCGGTCGTTTCCAACCGCGCTCCCAGGTTATACGCTTTCCCCGGTTCGCCGTGGCGTAAAACCAGGTCAATTCCGGCGGCGTGGTCGTCAACATGCAGATAATCGCGCACGGCCGAGCCGTCGCCATACAACGGCAGCGGCTGATCGTTGAGGGCATTGGTGATGAAAAGCGGAATGATCTTTTCCGGGTATTGATACGGCCCGTAGGTATTCGAGCCGCGGGTGATTACCACATCCATCCCGTAGCTGATGCCGTAGCTGCACGCCAGGTGCTCGGCGCCGGTTTTGCTGGCCGCGTAGGGGCTGCGCGGCGCCGGGGCATCGGTCTCCAGTGAATGGCGGTCGGCGCCGGACAGGTCGCCGTAGATCTCGTCGGTGGAAACCTGCAGAAAGCGCTGCACCCCGACTTTACGGGCTTCGTCGAGCAGCACCAGCACGCCTTCGATATTCGTGCGCACAAAGGGACGGGCGTCCACCAGCGAGCGGTCGACGTGGCTCTCCGCGGCGAAGTTCACCACCGCGTCAATGCCGTCCATCACCCGCCGCGCGTCCTCCGGCTCGGTGATATCGCCGCGGCGGAAGATGATGTGTTCCGCCACCGGCTCCAGGTTCGCCAGGTTGCCGGCGTAGGTGAGCTTATCCAGCACCACTATCTGCCACGTCGGGTGCGCCTTCACCATGTTGCGCACGAAGGCGGAGCCGATAAAGCCGGCGCCGCCGGTGACCAGGACTCGTTTGAATTCAGCCATGATCAATCTCCTCCCTGGGATCGTCCCGATGCATCGGGACGATCCCGGGGATTACCCTCGATTAATATCCCAGAGCTCCGCGCCCCAGTAGTCCCACGGCAGCCGTCCCTCGTTTGAGTCGGCGGGGTCGAACTGATCGTCAGTGGCATAGAGCAGCAGGGCGCCGTCCACACCGGCTCGATAGCCATGGGCGACGCCGGAGGGGATATACAGCAATCCCGGTTCCGCGGCGGACAGCACGTAGCGCCGCCGGTTGCCGCTGGTAGGCGAATCGGCGCGCACGTCCGCCAGCCACACCAGCAGCTCGCCCGCAATCGCGCACCACAGCTCGTTCTGCTCGCGCTTCGGGTGCAGGTGGAAGGCGTTGATGCGCCCCGGCGCCGCCCACGAGCAGGAGAGCTGACGCGGCTCGAACGGCGCCGGCAGGCCCTCAACCTTGCCGTCCGTGCAGCGCAGGTACTCCATGAAATCACCTTCCAGCGCGTGGTGGCGCTTCAGCGGCAGGTAAAAGGCGCCGGCAATTTCGGGTTGCTTGCCGTATTGTTGGTAGGTAAGGGCTGATTCTACATCAGGGGTTAAACGAACCATTAGATCCCCCTCGTATCAGGCATTGATTCGTACTCTTTCTCATATCTCGTTCTCGTTTCAAACGATTTTTCGAGAATGAGAACGAGAACGAGTACGAATTAACTTTTCCCGGATTTCAGTAACTCTTCCTTTATTTTCTGCCACCGTGAAATATCCAACGATATATCGTCCGGCAGCGCGACCGTTGCTTCCCGCTTACTGCCCGGCCGCACGTCAAGGCGCCGTCGCCGCGCCAGCTCGAAGGAAGTTTTCCGCTCGGTTGCGATGTGCAGAGTGTCGAACGGAATCTCGCGGCAGTGGGTGATGGCCAGCGCAATGTCCGGGGCGATGATGTCGATGTAATCCTGGCTGGTGTATACATCGGTAAAGGCGAGCGGGTGCGGCCACTCATGCGAGCGGAAGCTGGTACGAATAATCAGATGCCGCGGCGCCAGTCGGGCGATCTCTTCCGCGACTAGCTTGCTCAACGCGTAGAAATTGCGCGGCGGTCCGGGAATATCTTCCTCGCGATACATGCCCCGCGTGCCTTCAAATACGTAATCAGTGGACATATGCACAAGCGTGACGTCCATACTCCACAGCGCCCGCACCAGGTTGCGGGTGCCTGCTGCGTTCACCGTCCAGCAGGCCGCGCGCTCCCGTTCGGCGCCGGCGACATCGGTATAACCCGCCGCGTGCACCACCACCTCGGGCCGGTATCTATCAAGCGCCGCCGTGATGGTCTCCGGTCTGGTGATGTCCAGCTCCCCATGCGGCGGGGCGGCAATTTCCGGCAGCAAGACGCGCAATTCGCGTCCCAGCTTGCCCGATCCGCCGGTCATCAGGATTCCGCTCATAGGCACACCTGGCTGCGGTCACCCAGCACCAGTTGGATGGTGTGCTTGCGATGGGCGCCGCTCCCGTTTACCTCCACGCCCTGGCCGAGGATGCTGGCGTCCAGGCGGTAAGGCAGCGCGCGGATCTCCACCCCATCCATCAGGATCGAATACTCAACCTCGCTGCCTTCGACCACCACATCGCGGCCCACGGCGGTATACGGCCCTACGTAGCTGTCGCGGATGACCGCGCCGGCGGCGATATGTGCAGGCCCGCGCACGGTGGAACGCACCAGCTTCGCGCCGGGCTCCACTACCACATCGCCGAGTATTTCGCTCTCCTCCAGTTCGCCTTTAATGTCACGCGCGAGCTGCGACAGCACCAGGCGGTTGGCCTCCAGCAGGTCCTCCGGCTTGCCGGTGTCCTTCCACCAGCCGCGCACCGTGTGCGCCGCCACCCGGCAGCCGCGGTCGATCAGCCCCTGGATGGCGTCGGTGATCTCGTATTCGCCGCGCCAGGACGGCTGCAGCGTGGCGATCACCTCGTGCACCCGCGCCGGGAGCAGGTAAATGCCCACCAGCGCCAGGTTTGACGGCGGATCCTTCGGCTTCTCGATCAACTTCACCACCTGCCCGGCCGCGTCCAGCACCGCTACGCCGAACTGCTGCGGGTTAGGCACCGGAGTAAGCAGAATGATACCCTCCGCGCTGCCTTGCCGGTACTCCTCCACCAGATGCGCGATGCCGCCGGAGAGGATATTGTCGCCCAGGTACATCACGAAGGAATCGTCGCCGAGGAAATCCCGCGCGGTCTGCACCGCGTGCGCCAGCCCGCGGGGGGCGGATTGCAGAATGTAGGTGATGCGGGCGTTCCAGCGCGCGCCGTCGCTCAGCGCGGCGCGCACCTCGTCTCCGGTCTCCGGGCTGATGATCACCCCGATATCGGTGATGCCCGCGGCCACCAGGTCGTCCACGCCGTAAAACAGATTCGGCTTGTTGGCGATGGGGATCAACTGCTTCGCGCGCGTAAAGGTCAGCGGCCGCAGCCGCGTCCCCTTGCCGCCGGACAAGATCAAACCTTTCATATGAATACCCTCTCACCATCTCGGCAGGGGATTGCCGGGCGTATTATCATCACATAGCCTACCACAGCGGCAAACTTTCTTTCAATAGACCAGGTAGATACTGGGATCGCAGGCGTCCCGCGCCCGCCTCTTAAAAGAAGGCTTACCTACCAGAGCAGGCGCGGGACGCCTGCGATCCCAGGAGCGCTATTTTTCGCGCCTAACCATCGTTTCCGCCAGCTCGCGCAGCAGGCGCACGCCTTCATTGTCAGGCAGACTATCAAGATAATGCAGCGCTTCCCGCAGATAGCGGGCGGCCATGGCGCGGATATCGTCGATGGCGCCCAAATGGCGGAGAAGGTTAGTGGCGGCGGCGATCTCATCTGAAGTTGCGTCGGGATTGCCCAGCACGGTGGAAAGCAGCGTGCGCTCCGCTTCATCGGCGCGCGTCCAGGCGAGGGCGACAATCAGCGTGCGCTTGCCTTCGCGCAGGTCGTTGCCCACCGGCTTACCGAGCTTTTCTTCGCTGCCTACCAGGCCCAGCACGTCATCCTGCAACTGAAAAGCGGTGCCGGCGCGTTCGCCGAACTCGGTCAGCGCGCGCACATCGGCATCCTCCCTTCCGTGCGCCAGCAGGCCGCCCGCCCACCCGCAGTAGGAGAAAAGCGCGGAAGTTTTCGTGCGCATCATATGCAGAATCGCTTCATCCGAGACGTCAGCAACCGGCAGGAAGGGCAATTGGATGTCGCGCGCCTCTCCCTCGACGATGGCCGGACCTACCACGCGTTGCAACTGGTGGATGAGACGTAGCGTGACCAGCGGATCCGCGCCCAGTTCCGGCAGCGTGGCCAGCAGGGCAATGGCCCAAGATTGCTGGCAATCGCCGGCCAGGATAGCCATGGAGATACCGTAATGCGCGGCGCCATGGTTGAGGCCGAATTCCTTACGTCCCTCTTCTTCCATCAACTCGTGCGCGCTCGGATTGCCGCGGCGAAGCGCGTCGCGATCGATTACGTCGTCGTGTACCAGCGTATAAGTGTGATATAGCTCAACCGCCGCACCGGCGCGCAGCGCCGGCGGCGGCAGTCCGCCCAATGCGCGGCACGACCAGGCCAGCAACGCGGGCCGTAATGCCTTGCCCCCCGATAGTGGGTAAGCCAGCACGGCTCGCCGTAACTGCGGCGGAGCGAAGGCCGGTTGCAACGATACATCGCGGATGATCTCCGCAACGGCGTCGGCAACGGTTTGGAGTTCGAGTGTGAGCGTCATGGCTGATTGGCTGGGTTTTGTTGGTGTCAATCTACGCGGTAATGCGCCCCGATGCTCCCTGTGTTGCGCAGCGCGGCCATGGTGATGATGAGCGCCACATCGATGGCGTTGCGCAGGCCGATAAGCTGGTCGGTCAGCTTCGTCTCGCGGTAAAACTGTTCGATGCGATGCTCCAGGTAATTCAGGTCGGCGCGGGCGCGCGCCAGGCGTTTGGTGGTGCGCACGATGCCGGCATAATTCCACATGGTCGTGCGTATCGTCATCCAGTCCTGCACAATGAGTGCGGGGTCGATGGTCTCCGTCAGGTCGGCGTCATGCCAGTCGGCAACCAGATTGAAGCGCTGCTCGCTGTCCTCGCGCGCCGATTTCGCCGTATCCGCGCCGGCCTTCACGCCCCAGGTAAGCGCCTCCAGCAGCGAGGTGCTGGCCAGGCGGTTGGCGCCATGCACGCCGGTGCATGCCACCTCGCCCACCGCGTAAAGGTTGGGCAACGAGGTGCGGCCTGCCAGATCCACCCGCACGCCGCCGATGAAATAATGTGCGGCGGGCACCACCGGGATCGGATCGCGGGTCATATCCACACCGAACTGCAGCAGCGTGTGGTAAATGTTCGGGAAGCGCTGTGTTACGTTCACCGCGATGTCGGTGGCGTCGAGCAGCACGTATTCCGAACCATCCTTCAACATCTCTTCCCAGATGGCCCGCGCTACCACATCGCGGGGGGCAAGCTCCGCCAGCGGGTGATAATAGAGCATGAAGCGCTCGCCTTTGCGGTTGCGCAGTTTTGCCCCCTCGCCGCGCACCGCCTCGGAGATGAGGAAGCGGTCGGCATCGCGATGATAGAAGGCGGTGGGATGGAACTGGATGAATTCGGAGTTGACGATCTCCGCGTTAGCGCGGTGGGCCATCGCCAGCCCGTCGCCGCGCGAGCCGGACGGATTGGTAGTGTGCAGGAATATCTGCCCCAAGCCGCCGGTAGCCAGGATCGTTTTCCGCGCCAGCACCTTGTGCACTTCGCCGGTAGACTGGTCCAGAAAATAGGCGCCTAGGCAGACTACCGGTTCGTAGATGGAAAGCGGATCGGTGGAGTGGTGCGGCAGGGTGATCAGATCGACCGCGGTGTGGCCATTCCAGATTTCGATATTGGCGTTATGCTGAATGCCGGCGGTCAGTCCCTCTTCGATGGCTCGTCCGGTGACATCGGCGGCGTAAAGGATACGTCGTGTCGAATGCGCGGCCTCCTGCGTGTAGACCAGGCGATCGTCCTCGCGGGTGAAATCGACCCCCAGGCGGTCGATGAGCAGCGAGTAAACCAGCGGCGGGCCGTCATACGACAGTTGTTTCACCGCCGGCGGCCAGCACAACCCGTTCCCCGCCGCCAGCACGTCCTGTATCAGCAGCTCCGGCGAATCATCTTCGCCCCGCGCGATGATGCCTCCCTGCGCGTATGCGGTGTTCGTCTCCCGCACGTTGCCGCCCTTGGTGACCAGCAATACCCGCGCCCCCGCGTCCGCCGCCGTCAACGCCGCGCCACACCCGCCGGCGCCCGTGCCGATGACCAGTACATCGTAAATGTTCAAGCTCATTTTCGGGTCCGATCTGAAAAACCGCTACAGTATAGCACGGTTGCGGCAAGGGGGAAATTCCTGATGTTGAAGATAAGTAAAGGTTTATCACTTTATCGGATAAGTAATATGGAGGATGTCGAAGTAGGAGCCGTTGGCAATCGCCCCCATGGCACTATTCGAATGCAAGGACTTTCCCCACCTCCGGTCGAATATCTCTGGAAAACCTTCCTTTTCGGAGGCCATATGGCGGCGCGTCCTATTGTAAAACCGTATTTCCCCATGGTGCTTTCGAACGGCGCCGACGTGGTGCTGGTCGATTATTCGGGCAGCATGCACTGTGACTCCGGGCACCTGCACCTGGAGCAGCACCAGGACGCGCACTGCGGCTGGCAGAAAAGCACCCATCGCGAGCGGCGCCGGCGGTTGCTTACCACGGCCTTCTTCCCCTACCGTGTGATGGGCGAGGACGGCGAGGTGTTCGAACCGGGACCCTTCGAGCAGCGCTTCGACCCGCGCGCAGCCACCCTGGTCACCGAAGTGCAGACGCATATTCTACACCTGCGCTTCACCGTTTTTCTGGCAACCGAGCCGCTGTATGTCGAGCGCATTCAGGTGCTCTGGATAGCCCCCGGCGCGCAGCCGGCGCTGGCGCTGATGGGGCGGCAGATGGCCGACCCGGCTAAAGCGCAGGTGGCCTTCATATCGGGTGGACCGGGGCAGGTGGCGGGCGAGTATGCGCTGGGGGAGATTACCGGCGCCCTGCGCATGGCCATCCGAACGGACAAGCCGGTGCGCGACCATACCAAACCCGACCGCGGCTACCTGGAGGTGCGCGAATTGCATCCCGGTGATGTGATCGACCGCTTCATCACCATGCAGGACACCAGCCACACCGAGGCGCCCGCGAAGGAGTGCGAGCGGATAATCGAAAAAGCACTTGCTGCCGGCTTCGATAAACTGCATGAGGAACACCGCCGCGATTGGCAGGGCTACCACGCCAACACGCAAGTCACGCTGCCCGACCCGGCGATGGACTACCAGTATCGCCTGGGCCTATACCTGATGCGCGCTTCGCAGCACCCCACCGGCTTCGTCACCCACGGCATTTACGACGTGCTGTGGGGCGGCGGCGCGGCCTGCGCGTGGGACATCACCTTTTTCATGCGAGCGTGGCTGGCGGCGAACCAGCGGGAATCCGCAAAAATGCTGTCCGATTACTACCAGCACGGCGCGGCGGCGCCCATGGCGGTGGAATACGCCGCCCAGCTCGGGCAACCGGGTCGCAATTACCCATGGTTCTTCAACGTCTTCGGCCGCGACCTGTTCTTCCCGGACGCCGTCGCCGCCCGCGACACGCAGAAGTGGCATCTCTGTTGCATGATCCTGCAGCTCTATGATATTTATCGCTTCACCGGCGATGCCGGCGACCTGCGTGGCCGCCTGCCCGCCATGCGCGAGATGCTCGCCTTCCTGCTGGCGGAGATCGTGGCGTGCGACGGCGACCGCTGGTATATCCGCCAGATCGAGGGCGCCGACGAGAACATCGACCGCGTGAACGATACCGCGCATCTGCTGACCCTGGTGAAGGCGCTGAAAGATTACCTGGCGGCCTGCCGCGTCCTCGACCTGCCGGTAGAACCGCGCTACGCCGAAGCCGCTGACCGCTTAGGCGCCGCGCTGGAGGAGAATTATCGCGACGGCATGCTGCTCCCCTGGCAGGGAGCGAGCGAGATCAACACTGAGTCCTTCGCCATGGCTTGCCTGAACATGCCCGAGGGTATCGGTTCGAAGACGCTGCGCGCCGCCTATAAAATGAGCCATGGCGAATGGGGCATGACCAATGCCGGCCAATACCCGAACCTGATCTGGCCGTGGACGGAAAGCCGCGCGGCCGTCGCCTTGAGCAGCATCGACCCGCCGCTGGCCTTCCGCCGGCTGGTCAACGCCATGCGCGTCACCGATACCCACGGCCTTTTCCCGGAAAAAGTACGGCCCGACGGTTTCTGGATATTCTTCGGCTACGGCACCCCCCACGCCACCTTCGTCTGGGCGCTCACCAGCTTGCTGGCCACCGACGACGGCAAGCGCCTGACAGTGGCGACCGGCCTGCCCGCCCCCTGGCGCGACTTCTCCTTCGCCGGCGTCAACACGCCTTCCGGCTTCGCGGTCACCTGCGAGATGTGCGACGGCAAAGTAGAGAAGCTGGTCATCGCCAACCCACATCCGGAAACGCGGGAAATCCGCCTGCGCCTGCTCTCCCGCGCCCACGACGCGGAAGCGCGAGATGAGACGATCAGCCTGCAACCCGGAGAGAATAAAATCGTATAGTCCAAATTATTCATAACCGCTTGTAGTCGCATCCCTTTACGGGTGCGCGAGCGGCAGGAATAATCCGGGCCAGGGAATATATGGCGAGTGGCGAGTGGCGCCGGCCACTCGCCACTCGCCACTAATCACTCGCCTTTATCTATTTATGCAGCTCCTGAATCAGCGCCCGCCCGATCTCGTCGCGCTGGATCTGGTTGGTTCCTTCGTAGATTTGGGTAATCTTCGCGTCGCGCATGTATTTCTCGATGGGGTATTCACGCATATAGCCGTGGCCGCCGTATACCTGGATGGCGTTGGTGGTCACTTCCATCGCCACGTCGGAGGCGAAGCACTTGCTCATCGCGGCATACATGGTAGGGCGCGCCTTCGGGTTGGCGTCGATATAGCGGGCGGTCGCGTAGACCAGCGCGCGGGCGGCTTCCACCTTCATCGCCATGTCGGCGAGCATGAAGCGCAGACCCTGGAAGCTGGAAACCGGCTGGCCGAACTGCTTGCGTTGGGAGGAGAACTCCACCGCGAGGTCGAGCGCGCCGGCGGCGATGCCCACCGCCTGCGAGGCCACGCCCGGGCGGGAAAGGTCGAAGGTCTTCATTGCGGTGATGAAGCCGGTGCCTTCGCGACCCAGCAACTGGCTCTTCGGCACGCGGCAATTCTGGAACACCAACTCGCGGGTGGCGCTGGCGCGGATGCCCAGCTTTTCTTCCTTCTTGCCGAAGGTGAAGCCCTCCATCCCCTTCTCCATGATGAAGGCGGAAATGCCGCGCGCGCCCTTCTCCGGGTTGGTCACCGCGAACACGGTGTAGATGTCCGCCTCGCCGCCGTTAGTGATCCACTGCTTGGCGCCGTTGATGATGTAGTCGTCGCCATCCTTGACCGCGCGGGTTGTCATACCCGCCACGTTGGAGCCGGCGTTGGCCTCGGTCAGTCCAAAGGCGGCCAGCTTCTTGCCGGCGGCGATGTCCGGCAGGTATTTTTCCTTCTGCTCTTCGCTGGCGGAGACGATAATGGGGATGGCGCCCAGTCCGGTGGCGGCGAAGGCCAGCGAGATGCCGCCGCACTCCCTGGACAGCTCCTCGGTGACGATGACCATATTCATAATCGGCGTCTCGCCGCCCAGCCCGCCGTATTTTTCGTCAATGTAAACCCCGCACAGGTCCGCCGTCGCCAGTGCCTTTACGATATCCCACGGAAAAATCTCTTCCCGGTCATATTCCGCCGCGACGGGGCGGATTCTCTTTTCAGCAATCTCGCGCGCGCAATCGCGAATGAAAGTTTGTTCTTCAGTCAGTCCGTAGTCGAGCATTTGATGTCTCCAAGGTGACGGCGATGCCGCCAGGGGTGGGGATGGTTTGCGATTCGGCTTAGTATAGCGGATGGGGGTAGGGAACGTCAAAAAAGTGGCTAATGGCGATTGACGAGTGGTGAGTGATGCTGGGCATACCTGGACAGGGATGATCTGGAAGTATACAGCAACCGATTCTTCAACAGGCATGATTTGGCAATCAAGAAAAGTTGTTTTATCATACCTTGCCTGGTTTTTTAAAATTTCCGCTTGCCAATAACACTCACCACTCGCCACTCGTCACTCGCCACTATTCCCGGTATAATGCAGACCGAAGAAAGGGCTGCCATGAAGATCATTCGTTATCAGGACTCATGCGGCAATATCCAATACGGCGCGCTGCGGGCGGACGGGAGCGCGCGGCGTATCGAGGGAGATATTTACGGCGAATTCGCCGTTATCGACCGGACGGCGGAGGTAGTTAAACTGCTGGCGCCGGTGGCGCCGACCGGGCTGTTTTGCATCGGGTTGAACTACCGGCGGCACGCCATCGAGACGAACAAGCCGATTCCCGAGTTTCCGGTGCTCTTCATGAAGGGCGTTAATGCCGTGCGGCATCCGGACGAGTCCATTCTGCTGCCGCGGGCGCTGCGCAGCGACGAGGTGGATTACGAGGCGGAGCTGGCGGTAGTTATCGGTAAAACGTGCAAGAACGCGCCAAGCGAGCGCGCGCTGGATTATGTACTCGGCTACACCTGCGCCAACGACGTGAGCGCGCGCGACTGGCAGGGGCGGTGGGGCGGCGGGCAGTGGTGCCGGGGGAAGACCTTCGACACCTTCGCGCCGCTGGGACCGTGCCTGGTGACGCCGGAGGACATCCCCGATCCGAACACACTTCGACTCAGGTGCATCATCAACGGCGAGACACTGCAGGATTCGAACACCTCCGACATGATCTTCGACGTGCCGCGGCTGATCGAATTTTTAAGCGGCAGCGCCACGCTTTATCCCGGCACGGTGATTCTTACCGGCACTCCGAGCGGCGTGGGCATGGCGCGCACCCCGCCTCGTTGGCTGCGCTCCGGAGACACGGTGACCATCGAGATCGAGGGCATCGGCCGGCTTACCAATCCGGTAGCGGAAGAGGCCGGCGCGTGAGCACCCCTTTGTTCCGCTATATCAACAAATTAGCCTCAAATTGACTCGTTCAGAGCTATCGCGCCATCAGCGAATCGTCTTTATTCTATGGAACAATAGTAATAGTCGGCGTGCAACGGAAGCAAGCCATCATTCAGCAAACCCGAGCAATCTGCGGGTAATGACGGGGCGGATACGTGAGAGACAATATCGAAATCCTGATCGTCGAGGATAGCCTGCCCCAGGCCGTCCGATTACGCTATATTCTCGAGCAGGAGGGTTATCGCGTTCAGGTTACCAATAATGGAGCGGAAGCCCTCGCCAGTCTGGAGATTTCTAACCCGGCCATCATCATCAGCGACGTTATGATGCCGGAGATCGATGGGTACGAGCTCTGCCGGCGGATAAAGGCCGATGAACGGTGGGCAACTATCCCGATCGTGCTGCTGACCGCGCTCAGCGACCCGGAAGATGTCTTTCGGGCATTGCAGGCAGGCGCGGATAACTGCATAACCAAACCTTATAAAAATCACTCCCTGCTCTCCAATCTCGATCGCATACTATCTAATATCGAGCTGCGCAGGAATTTTACCGCGGACGCGCTTACCGATGCTGGCCCTCGTCTGATCGAAGTATTTTTCGCCGGGCAGAAGTATTCCCTTGATGTGTCGCGACTGCAGGTGGTGGATTTCTTGCTCTCGACTTACGAAAGCGCGTTATGGAAAAATCAGGAGCTTGATCAAAAGAACCAGCAGTTGAAGGAAGCGCTGGAGAGCATCAGAACACTCCAGTCCAATTATCGCCAGTTGCTGGATACCAATGTCGATGCGGTGGTAGTGGTGAACAGCGATCGCATCGTGCAGTATGCCAATCCGGCCGCCGATGCCCTTTTTGCCGGCATCAATCAGGAGCTGCAGGGTACCGAACTGCCTATCAATATCGTCAAGGGCGATCGCAAAGAGATAGACCTTACCCGTGTCAACGGTGAGCAGGTGGTTGCTGAAATGCGGGTGGTGCAGACCAATTGGGACGGCCAGGCCGGCTACCTGGCCGTGCTGCGCGATATTACCGATCACGTGCGCATGCGCGAGGAGCTGCGCCAGCTTTCGCTCAACGACGAGCTTACCGGCGTGTATAACCGGCGCGGTTTCTGCCTGATCGCCGAGCGGATGTTGAACCTGGCCGCCCGCGAATTGCGTACCCTGTTCCTCATGTATATCGACCTGGACGAAATGAAGCGGATCAACGATACCTACGGGCACCAGGAAGGCGATATCGCGCTCGTCGGGCTGGCCGGGATTCTACGCGGCACTTTCCGCAACTCCGATATCATCGGGCGGTTGGGCGGCGATGAGTTCGCCGTGCTTGGGTTCAACGATGGCGAACCGATAATGCCGTCCCTGGAAGGGCGCTTCCAGCAGCACATCAATGCATATAATGCCGTGCGCACCGGCGCCGTTCGGCTGTCCGCCAGCATCGGAGTGGAATATTATTCACCAGATCAGCCTCCCGAGCTGGAAAGCCTGCTGGAACGCGCCGACGCTATAATGTATGCCCACAAGCATGAAAGGCAGCAGATGAAGTAGTGACTAAGTCCCAAGTTCGAAGTTGGATGCAAGGCCCGGTCCAGTTTTTGTTTTGAGGTTAATGGAGTGAAAAGCTGATTTGCCTGTGCTGGCCATTAACTTAAAACTCAAAACTAATCATCCCCACCGGTCTGCCTGGTCCAGCAAACGGCGGGCTTCCTGTTCGGTTTCGCAGCCGGTGCCAACGTAGGTTCCTCGCCAGCCGAATTCCTTCACGAACGCCTCGACCATGTCCGGCGGGTTGCCCAGCACATGCGCGCCCTTGCCCGA
>Ga0172370_10004989_pt1 | contig 17393 bp, 26 predicted proteins | sample LakKiv5m_FD_114538 | JGI IMG/M metagenome (GOLD analysis project Ga0172370, IMG submission 114538) | Freshwater microbial communities from Kabuno Bay, South-Kivu, Congo - kab_022012_11.5m | ecosystem: Environmental > Aquatic > Freshwater > Lake | place: Democratic Republic of the Congo...
AGTGAGCTGCCGGCTTTTTATCAGCAGTATAAACTGTCCATCCATCAGGAGCTGTTCTCACATGATATGTACCTGCGTGTACCATAGGTTCGATTGCGAGTGACATTCCCTTCTCTAATTTGACATTAGGAAACTTTTGCCTGTGAAGCAAAGGAGGTACGAAATTTGGAATTGATGGTTCTTCATGAAGCATCTTCCCAACTCCGTGTCCGCATAATTCTTTTGTCAAAGAGAATCCGTGACTTTCAACATATTCCTGTATAGCTCTGGATATATCATATATCTTGTTTCTCGTCACAGCCTGATTAATTCCAAGGAACAATGATTCATTGGTTACTTTCATAAGTTTTATCTTCTCTTCAGTAACCATACCGACCGGATAAGTAACTGCACTGTCACCATAATATCCGTTTTTTCTACATCCGCAGTCTACCGAAACAATTTCGCCTTCAATTAGTTTTCTCGAACCCGGTATTCCATGAACTACTTCTTCATCAATAGAGATGCAGAGTGTTGCAGGAAATTTCTTTCTGTCAACTTCGTAGCCGAGAAAAGCAGGCTCACCATCCATAGAAAGGATATAATCCTCAGCTATTTTGTCAAGTTCCCTTGTTTCGATTCCTGGTTTAACATATTTTTCAATTAACGATAATGTATCTGCAACGATTCGACAGGATTTTTCAATTAAATCTATTTCGTTTTCAGTTTTAATGTTAACTGTATCAAACCGTGGTCTTTTTTTCATTTAGTAACCGCCAACGCCGGCGCCTCTGCCTTTTATTTTTCCACTCTTCATAAATCCGTCGTAATGACGCATCAATAAATATGATTCAATTTGCTGCAATGTATCGAGAGCAACACCAATCATAATTAGAAGTGATGTTCCGCCAAAAAATGATGCAAATGACGAAGTAACTCCGAGAACATGAATTGCGAATACAGGCATTACAGCGATTAGTGCAAGGAATATCGAACCCGGCAATGTGATTCTTGTTAAAACAGAATCAATGTATTCGGAGGTTGGTAGACCAGGTCTGATTCCGGGAATAAATCCTCCCTGCTTTTTCATATTATCAGCAATGTCTCTCGGGTTGAACACAATAGCAGTATAAAAATATGTAAAGAGTACAACCATAATACCATATATCAAAGCATAGCTCAAAGACCTTTCGGAAAAGATTTGAACCAATGAATAAAGAGCCGTGCTTTCAGGGAAAAAGCTAAAAACAGTATTTGGTATGAACATTAATGATTGGGCGAAAATTATTGGCATTACTCCGGCAGTATTTATTCTCAATGGAATGTACTGTGTAGTACCGCCAAAAACTTTTCGACCGACCTGTCTCTTCGCATACTGAACAGGTATTCGCCTTGCTCCCTGTGTGATATAAATTACCGAAGCAATTATACCAAAAAGAAAGACAAGAATTATAACCTCCACAATCCATGGACGTTCACCTAGAGCAAAAATCTGATTTATTTCCTGATATAATGCACCGGGCAGTCTGGCAATGATACCAACCATAATAATTAAAGAAATTCCGTTTCCAATACCTCTTTCGGTAATTTGTTCTCCAAGCCACATCATAAACATTGTACCGGCTGTTAGAAGAATAATACAACAAACGGTAAACATAAGTCCCTGGTAAGGAACAACAGGTACACCGCTGACTTCCATGTTTATTAGTCTGATACTCATCCCCCAGCCCTGAAGAGCAGAGATAAAAACTGTTCCATAGCGGGTATATTGAGTGATTTTTCTTCTGCCTTCTTCTCCTTCTTTTTGGAGTTTCTGAACTTCCGGAATAACGATACCGGCAAGCTGAAGAATAATAGAAGAAGTTATGTAAGGCATAACTCCAAGAGCAAAAATCGCGGCGTTTGAAAAAGCACCGCCTACAAACAAATCAAAAAGTCCAAACAAATCATTACCGCTGTTTTTCTGCATTATATGAAGCAATGAGATATCAACACCCGGCAGTGTAATTTGGGCACCAACACGGATAATAACCAGAATCCATAGAGTTGTAAAAATTCTTTTTCTCAACTCTTCGATTCTGAAGATGTTTTGTACGGTTTGTATGAAGCTACTCATGAATTATTGCTGTCCCTCCGGCAGATTCTATTTTTTGTTTAGCAGTCTCTGAAAAGCCATGTGCTTCGACAGTTAATGAAGCACTTAATTCACCATTACCTAAAATTTTGAGCGGCATATTTCTTTTGGAAACAGCACCAAGCTCAAAAAGTGATTCCAAAGTAATCTTGTTTTCTGTTATAATGTTGAGGTCAACCATTTCCTGGAGTCTTCCTACATTAATCACCTGATATTCAACTCTAAAACGATTAAAAAATCCGAATTTCGGAACTCGTCTGCTTAATGGCATCTGACCGCCTTCAAAAGCCATTTTGGTTTTGTAACCGGCTCTCGACTGAGCACCTTTGTGACCTTTGGTTGAAGTTCCGCCATGACCTGAACCAGCGCCTCTACCTATTCTTTTACGACTTTTTTTCGCTCCGTTGGCGTATGTGAGATTTCCAATGTGTTTCATTTTTTATCTTTATTAATTATTCTGAAACTTCTTCAACTTTTACTAAGTGTTTTACAACATTAACCATACCAAGCGTCTGAGGATTATCGGGCATTACAACCTGATAATTAGGACGACCCAAACCCATAGCTTTGATGGTCAGTTTCTGTTTTTCGCTTCTTTTTATTACGCTTTTAACTTGTGTTATTTTAAGCATTGCTATTCTTTCAACTGAAAATTACTAAAGGCTTAATTAATTTATTAACCGAAAACAACTTTTTCAACTGCGATACTACGACGGGCTGCTACCGAAACCGTATCTTCCAAAGACATTAATCCTTGTAAAGCAGCTTTGACAGTATTGTGAGGGTTTGATGACCCTATACTTTTTGTTAAAACATCCTGAACACCTGCTAATTCGAGTATAGCACGTACACCACCTGCAGCAATAACACCGGTTCCGGGAGTTGCAGGTTTAATCATAACTCTGGCAGCACCATATCTGCCAACGATTTCATGAGGTATGGTAGCACCTTGCAGTCTGACATGAACGATATTCTTCTTAGCTGAATCTGTGGCTTTAGTCACTGCGTCAACAACTTCGCTGGCTTTTCCGAGACCGTAGCCTATATGTCCGTTTTGGTCACCCACGACAACAATGGCGGAAAAATTGAACCTGCGACCACCCTTAACCACTTTGGCAGTTCTACCGACGTAAACAAGTTTATCTTTTAATTCAATTTCTGATGATTTTACTTTAGCCACAAAAATTCTCCTATAATACCAAAAGGTTAATTAAAACTTCAATCCTGCTTCGCGAGCTGCATCAGCTAAAGCTTTCACTCTGCCGTGATATAAAAAACCATTTCTGTCGAAGGCAACATCAGTGATATTGTTTTCGAGAGCTCTTTTTGCCAGATTTTGTCCTACAAGCTTGCATTTGTCAGTTTTTTTCATTCCGGGTTTAATCTGCTCACGAATTTCCTTATCCAATGTTGATGCTGAGCAAACGGTTTTATTCTCGACATCATTAACAATTTGACAGTAAATATGATTTAAACTTCTATAAATTGTAAGTCTTAATCTTTCGGGCGACCCGTAAATTTTTTTTCTGATGTTATATTTTCTTCTGACTCTGCGTCTTTTTTTGATGTCTTGTGAGTTCATCTCTTTATCGGATATTTATTTATTAAACAAATTATCAATTATTTGGAGGTAGTCTTTCCTGCTTTTCTTCTGATATATTCCCCGGCATAGCGGATACCTTTTCCTTTGTAGGGTTCAGGTGGACGAAGTGCTCTTATTTTTGCGGTTACTTCACCAACAAGCTGTTTATCTATTCCGCTAACAACGATGGAGTTTGTTGTCGGTGTAGCTAATGTAATTCCTGTGGGAGGAACAATCGCCACAGCATGTGAAAATCCCAAGGATAGCATCAAGTTATTTTCCTTCATTTCAACTTTATAACCAACTCCTTCTATTTGGAGAGTCTTACTGAATCCATTCATAACACCTTCAACGACGTTGAATGCGAGTGAACGAGTCAGACCATGCAATGCTCTGATTTTCTTATCTCCACTTGAACGAGAAAAAGTAATTACATTATTATCAATATTATAATCAATTTCTGATGCCAAAGCAAGCTGAAGCTCACCTTTGGGTCCTTTAGCTTTTAAAAGTCTATCTTCGATAGTTACTTTTACCTTATCCGGCACGACAACTGGTTTTTTACCAATTCTTGACACAGCTAATTCTCCTTAAACTGTAAATTTTAAATATGCTTCCAAGAGCAAAAATTAATCGAAAAAATTCTACCAAATCGTAAACAAAACTTCACCACCAACTTTTTGCCGGCGTGCTTCTTTGTCAGACATTACTCCTTTTGAGGTAGTAATTATCGAAAGTCCCAACCCGTTTCTGACTCTCGGAAGCTTATCAGCAGATGTATAAAGCCTTCTTCCTGGCTTGCTCACTCTGATTGTTTCCTTGATAACAGGTTCGCGATTGTAATATTTAAGAGTCAGTCTTATTGTTCCCTGAACATCATTGTCAATCTTTTCAAAATCGGCAATAAAACCCTGCTCTTTCAAAATTCCGGCAATAGCAAATTTAATTCCCGAATAAGGAATATCAACTGTTTTGTGTTTCGCATTGCCTGCGTTTCTGATTCTTGTTAGAAAATCCGATATTGTATCTGTTACTGGCATAATTAAATGTATATATAATTTCTAATGCTATCTAAATAAATTACCAACTTGCTTTTCTCATACCGGGTATTTTACCTTCCAATGCTAATTGGCGGAACATATTCCTGCATAAACCGAATTTTTTGTAAACGCCTCTGCCTCTGCCTGTCATGACGCAACGGCTGCGTAATCTGGTCGGTGAACTGTTTCTTGGCAGTTTTTGCAAAGATTCGTAATCATGCAATTCTTTCAATTCTTCGCGTTTTGCCATATACTTTGCGGCTAATCTTTCACGTTTACTGTTTCTGGCGACTATAGCTGTTGTTGACATATTTTAATCTCACTCATGTTTACGAAAAGGAAAACCAAATTCAGCCAGAAGAGCCATAGACTCTTCGTCATTTTTCGACTTTATTACGAATGTAATATCCAGACCACTTATTTTATTTACTTTATCAACATCAATTTCCGGGAAAATAATCTGTTCTTTGATTCCGATAGTATAGTTACCGCGTCCGTCAAACGATTTATCCGAAAATCCGCGAAAGTCACGAATACGTGGAGAAGTAATGTTTATGAATCTGTCTAAAAATTCATACATTCTTGCTCTGCGAAGAGTAACGCGGCATCCGATAGAAACTCCTTCTCTAAGTTTGAAATTGGAAATTGCCTTCTTTGACTTAGTAATGGCAGGTCTCTGACCTGTAATAAGTTCGAGTTCGTTTACTGCAGACTGAAGAGCTTTTTGGTCTTGGGTTGCTTCGCCGATTCCCATGTTTAAAACAATTTTCTGTAAAACGGGAACCTCCATAACAGATTTAAAGTTAAACTTTTTCTGCATTGCAGGAATAATCTGTTCACGATTAAAAGCATAAAGTCTCGGCTGAGGAATTTCAGTTTCTTTAACTTCTTCGAGTCTCTTACCTTCCGGTTTAAAGTCCACCTTTTTGGAAGCTCCTCCGAAAGATGCAGCGCCGGATGTTTTTTTCTTAGGTGTTGCCATAAAAATATATTTTTATTTTATTAACAAATTTCAATCATTTATAATAGTTTACCGTTTGAGATTGCATAACGGATTCTGTTTTCATCTTTGTCATCAAATCTGATTCCGATTCTTGTAGGATTTTTATCAGAATCAAGCATTTGAACATTTGAATAATGAACAGGCATTTCTTTACTAACGATACCGCCTTTTTGATTCTTCTGGCTCGGACGTGTATGTCTTTTACGAACATTTACACCTTCAACCAGGATTCTCATTTTTTCGGGATAAACTTCCAGAACTCTGCCAGATGCTCCCAGGTCGTTACCTGCAATGACTTGAACAAAATCGCCTTTTTTAATTTTTAGTTTCATTTTTTCCACCACTATATAACTTCAGGTGCAAGAGAAATAATTTTCATATAATTTTTTTCGCGTAATTCACGGGCAACCGGACCAAAGATGCGGGTGCCGCGGGGTTCTCCCGCATTATTAAGGATAACAGCTGCATTATCATCAAATCTAATATAGGAGCCGTCTTTTCTGCGAACTTCTTTGTTTGTTCTGACTACAACTGCTTTGCAGACTTCGCCTTTTTTAACGTTAGAGTTCGGTAGTGCTGATTTCACGGAGACAACAATCAAATCGCCGACTGATGCATAACGTCTGGCATGACCACCGAGGACACGAATGCAGCGAACTTTTTTAGCTCCGGAATTATCTGCTACTGTTAAATTGGTTTCTTCTTGTATCATTTTTATTATCTCCCTCTTTTACTTCGCACGCTCAATAATTTCAACAAGCTCCCAACGTTTGCGGGCACTTAATGGTCTCGATTCTTTAACTTTTACTTTATCACCGATTTTGCACTCGTTAAGTTCGTCGTGAGCCATGAACTTATTAGTTCTCTTAAAGTATTTTTTATAAAGAGGATGAGCCACCTGGCGAACAACAGCGATTACTATTGTCTTGTCTGCTTTGTTAGAAACAACCACACCGGTAAGGATTCTTTTATTCCCGCTAACGTGTTCCCGGATTTTCTGAGTTTTTTCTACTTTTGGAGCAGGAGCAGGCTCAGTAAAGGCAACGGTCAGAATTTCTTCTTCAATCTCAGGAACTGAATCGTTTTCAATAATGACTTCGTTGTCTTGCTCGATAATCTGTTCAAATTCTTTTTCCATTTTATTTAGCTCGCTGACGTTCTAATATAATAGTTTTAATTCTGGCAATATCTTTTTTTAAAATACTTAGATAAGTAGTGTCCTGCAACTGGCTTAAAGCATGCTGAAATCTCTGTTTTGCAAGAGTTTCTTCGGCTTCCCCAAGAGAACGAATCAGTTCTTCGTCCGTTAATTCTCTGATATCGTGTGTCTTACGCGGTTTCATGTCCTAGCAAATCAATACGTGTAACAAATTTTGTTTTAATGGGTAATTTATGAGAAGCAAGTCTTAATGCTTCCACTGCTGCATCCTGGGGCACTCCGTCAACTTCAAAAAGTATTTTCCCGGGTTTGATTACAGCAACCCAACCTTCGGGACTGCCTTTACCACTACCCTGTCTGGTTTCAGCAGGTTTTTTAGTATATGGTTTATCAGGGAATATCCTTATCCACATTTTACCTTCACGTTTCAAAAAACGGTTGATAGCAATACGTGCAGCTTCTATCTGACGGTTAGTTAACCAGGCTGATTCCATGGCTTTCAGTCCGAAAGAACCGAAAGTAACCATGTGCCCTCTCTGGGCTTTTCCTCTATTTCTTCCGCGCTGGGTTTTTCTGTATTTTACTCTTTTTGGAAGCAACATGATGACATTCTCTTTTTAATTAATTTAATACTCTTAATGTTATAATTCCTGTCTTCCGATAATCTCGCCTTTACAAATCCAGACTTTTACACCGATACTGCCGTAAATTGTCTGAGCGGTGGCTGTGCCGTAGTCTATATCTGCTCTGAGTGTATGAAGCGGTATTCTACCTTCTTTATATTGTTCGGTTCTTGCCATCTCGGCTCCACCCAAACGACCTGCACACATGAGACGAATTCCGACTGCGCCCATTCTTATAGCTGAAGAAACAGCCTGTTTCATTGCTCTACGGAAGGAAATTCTGCCTTCAAGCTGCTGTGCTATATTTTCAGCAACTAAAATTGCATCTAATTCAGGTCTTTTAATTTCGCTGATAAGAATTTTAACATCTTTTTGGGTTATCTTTTTTAGTTCTTCTTCAAGCTGAGTGATATCTTTACCGGAACGACCGATAATGACACCGGGTCTTGAAGTAAGGATGGTAATTCGTAATTGTTTAGCAGTACGCTCAACAACGACTCTTGAAACGCCTGCTTTTTTCAGACGGTTTTTAATATACGAACGAACTTTAATATCTTCAGCAAGTTTTTCTGCTACATTTTTCTCATCGAACCAGTTAGCATCCCAAGGTCTGATGATACCAAGTCTAAGCCCGATCGGATTTGTTTTTTGTCCCAAGTGAATTAACTCCTAAATTTTTTTTTCATTAGTTGCAACAACTATAGTTAAATGGTTTGAGCGTTTTCTAACTCTGTAAGCTCTGCCCATTGGAGCAGGCTGAATTCTTTTCATCATCGGTCCGCAGTTCACAAAAGCCTCTTTAACAAATACATCTTCAGGTTTTACCGATTTGCCGTCTTCATGATTTGAAAGGTTAGCTATTGCAGAACGAAGAACACTTTCGGCATCACTCGAAGCATGCTGGGTCGAAAACCTAAGAATTCCAAAAGCTTGTGCTGCATTTTTCCCTCTGATAAGGTCAATGACCAATCTCATTTTTCTTGGGGATGAACGAATATGTTTCTTGATTGCCTGTGCTTGCATTATAAAACTCCACAAAATTATTTCTTTGTCCCGGAACGCTGATCTTTTCTATGTCCGGCATGACCTCTGTAAATTCTTGTCGGTGAAAATTCGCCTAATTTATGACCGACCATATTTTCCGATATATATACCGGGATGAATTTATTTCCGTTATGAACTGCAATTGTATGTCCAACGAAATCAGGTGCTATGGTTGAAGCTCTGGACCATGTTTTGACCACCTGCTTTTTAGAAGCCTGATTAAGGGCATCCATCTTTTTTTGCAGTTTATGATATATAAAGTAACCTTTTTTTAGAGAACGAGACATAAAATCACCCTAATTATTTACCTTTTCTTGAACGAATTATGTATTTATCTGATAAATTGCGTTTCTTGCGTGTTTTCAAACCTTTTGCATACTGACCCCAAGGAGATTCGGGATGCTGACGTCCACCGCCGGATTTTGAAGTACCTGCACCGCCGCCCATAGGATGGTCAATCGGATTCATAGCCATACCGCGTGTTTGCGGACGTTTACCTCTCCAGATATTTCTTCCGGCTTTACCATAAATCAAATTTTCATGAGTTGAATTACCAACTGTTCCGAGGGTTGCATAGCATTTTGAGGAAACCATTCTGATTTCACCTGAAGGCAGTTTGATTTGTGCATATTTTTCATCAACTGCAACAATCTGAGCTGCCGTTCCTGCACATCTGACCATCTGTCCACCTTTTCCGGGTTTCATCTCAATATTGTGAATTGCCAGACCGACAGGTATTTTTTGCAGAGGAAGAGCGTTTCCATCTTTAAATTCTGCATCAGGGCTTGTTATTAATACGTCTCCGACTTTGACTTTATCGGGAGCGAGAATGTATCTGCGTTCACCGTCTTCGTATTTCAGCAAGGCAATTCTTGCCGAACGATTTGGGTCGTATTCAATAGTTTCGACTGTTGCTGGAATATTGAGTTTATTTCTTTTAAAGTCAATTATTCTATAGTTACGTTTATGACCGCCACCGCGATGACGCGATGTGATTCTTCCGGTATTATTTCGTCCACCTGATTTTTTTAGTGGAACAACCAGGGGTGGGTAAGGTCTGTCGGTAGTCAGTTCTTCAAAAGTACTGACGCTGTACAGACGTGTTCCTGGTGTAATCGGTTTTAACTGTCTTATTGCCATTTTTGAATTTTATTAATCAAATTTCACAAATTTTTATTAACCGGCTGCTCCGGCTACTATATCAATAGTCTGACCTTTTTTCAAAGTTACATAAGCTTTTTTTCTTAGTTGCGTTCTTCCACGCTGAACCCCTTTACGTGTAAACCTTGATTTGATTTTGCCTTTTATCCGAACAGTTCTCACGCTTACAACTTCAACCTCAAACATTTCTTGGATAGCTTTCTTTATTTCTATCTTATTAGAAGCTGGAGTTACTTCGAACACGTACTGCCCGAGCTCACCCAATTTCGTAGCTTTTTCGGTTATAACGGGTTTTTTAATTACTTCTATCATTTTTTAACTGCCAGATATTATTAATTTTTAATAGCATTTTCAATTACTTCAATTGCCCCTTTGAAAACAAGAAGCTTTTTATAGCTGAGAATATCGTAAGCAGAAATTTTATCAGCAGGACAGATATAGATATTTTCAATATTTCTTCCTGACATAAAAACGTTTGCATCTTCTCCCGGGAGAAGAACAAGAGTTTTCTGATTTTCAAGCTTTAGATTTTGTAGAACGTCAGCCATCTGTTTTGTTTTGATTTCACCGAATGTGAAATCATCAACTACCATCAGATTACTTTCGGAACATCTCAACGAAAAGGCAGATTTTTTAGCAAGGCGTTTTACCTTTTTGGGTAATTTAATATTGAACTCATGCGGTTTTGGACCGTGAATAGTTCCACCACCAACCCAAACGGGTGAGCGAGACGAACCCGAACGGGCAGTTCCTCTGCCTTTTTGTCTCCAAGGCTTTTTACCGCCGCCGGAAACTTCGGCACGTGTTTTTGTTTTGGCAGTACCCTGACGCTGATGTGCAAGATACACAACCACAGCCTGATGCATTGCATGTTCGTTTGGCTCGATGGCAAACACATCGTCGTGCAGTTCCACTTGTCCTGCAATATTACCTTCTTTTGTATATAGATCGACTAACATTTTTTGCCTTATTGCTTAACAATTTCTAATAATGAATTAATAGCGCCCGGCACACTGCCTTTGATTAAAATCACATTATGCTCGGGAATGATTTCAACTATTTCAAGATTTCTGATAGACGTCGTGGTTCCTCCCATTCTGCCTGCCATACGGAGTCCTTTGAAAACTCTCGATGGGTAGGAAGAAGAGCCGATAGAACCCGGATGTCTTTGTCTGTCTGACTGACCGTGAGTGATTAAACCGACACCACCGAAATGATGTCTTTTTACGACACCCTGGAATCCATGACCTTTGCTGGTTCCGGTAACTTTCACTTTGTCACCTTTTTTGAACTGTTCAATAGTCAATTCTTCACCGACCTGAAAATCGTTTTTTAATCCTCTGAATTCTTTCAAAAATTCGGTAGGTTTAATCCCACCTTTTTTAAAATGACCCATTTCAGGCTTATTGACTTTTTTAGGTCTTTTATCGCCAAACCCAACTTGAATAGCAGTATATCCATCAACATCCATAGTTTTGACCTGTACAACGGGGCAAGGTCCTGCTTCTACAACAGTGCAGGGGATATGAACACCCTCATCTGTGAACAAACTTGTCATTCCAACTTTTTTACCGAGAATAGCAGCAGTCATTTCGAATACTCCTTCTTACACTTTCACTTCAACATCAACGCCGGCAGGAAGTTCTAATCTCATGAGCGCATCAATTGTTTTTTGGGTTGAGCTAAATATATCAATCAATCTTTTATGAATTCTTGCTTCGAACTGTTCCCTCGATTTTTTATCAACGTGAGGTGAACGCAACACTGTATAGACAGAACGCTTCGTAGGCAGAGGAATAGGACCTGATACTACTGCCCCGGTCTGCTTAACAGTCCGAACTATTCTTTCAGATGATTTATCAATTAAATTATGGTCGTATGATTTTAATTTTATTCTTATTCTTTGTGTAGTTGCCACTTTTTTTCAACTCCCAAATTAATAAATTCAGTGCTACATTATTAACAGTAGCCCTGTTTCAGGTCAATTTATTCTACAATTTTGGTTACTACGCCGGCGCCGACTGTACGTCCACCTTCGCGGATAGCAAAATTTAATCCTTCTTCCATTGCAACGGGTGTTATAAGTTCGATACTGATAGCATCAAGGTTATCACCGGGCATAACCATTTCTACTCCTTCAGGTAAATTCAGAATACCTGTAACGTCAGTTGTACGGAAATAGAACTGCGGTCTGTAACCACTGAAAAATGGTGTATGACGTCCGCCTTCATCTTTACTCAATACGTAAACCTGTGCATCAAATTTATGATGTGGTGTTATTGAACCTGGTTTTGAAATAACCATTCCACGTTCGAGTTCTTCTTTTGCGACACCGCGAAGTAGAAGACCTACGTTATCACCGGCACGACCTTCGTCAAGAAGTTTACGGAACATTTCAATTCCGGTGCAGGTGGTTTTCTTGTGAAGACCGAATCCAACGATTTCAACTTCTTCGTTAACATGAACAACACCTCTTTCGATTCTGCCTGTTCCGACAGTACCGCGACCTGTGATTGAAAATACGTCTTCAACAGGCATCAAAAAGGGTTTATCAACGTCACGCTTCGGGGTTGGCACATAAGAATCAACTGCATCCATTAATTCATAAACACATTGCAGTCTTGGGTCGTCGGGACCGACTGTTGAGTCAGAACCTGCGTCAAGAGCCTGAAGAGCTGAACCCTTGATGATTGGAATATCATCACCGGGGAATTCGTATTTGGTAAGAAGTTCCCTGAGTTCCATTTCAATCAGTTCGAGCAATTCGGGGTCGGCTATATCTACTTTGTTCATAAACACAACGATTCTAGGCACACCAACTTGGCGGGCTAAAAGAATGTGCTCACGTGTTTGAGGCATTGGACCGTCATCGGCTGCACAGACAACGATAGCTCCGTCCATCTGGGCGGCTCCGGTAATCATGTTTTTAATATAGTCAGCGTGACCCGGGCAATCTACGTGTGCATAATGGCGGTTATCTGTTTCATATTCGACGTGGGCTGTTGCAATTGTGATCCCGCGTGCTTTTTCTTCAGGTGCGTTATCAATTGAATCAAATGTACGGACATTTTTTGTTGTCCCTTTCTTTGCAAGTGCCATTGTGATAGCAGCAGTCAAAGTTGTTTTACCATGGTCAACGTGACCAATGGTTCCGACGTTTACGTGCGGTTTAGACCGATCGAATTTTTCCTTAGCCATAAAAAGCTCCTCTTTTTATAATATCTAATATTAAGAATAAAATTTTTATCTATATCCAATTTCTAATTTAGTAACCGAGAGATTTTATTACTGCAGGTTCATATCTTGAGAATGTCATCGTATAAACCGCTCTGCCCTGACTTACCGACCTAAGTTTCGTAACGTAGCCAAACATTTCCGAGAGTGGTGCTATCGCTTGAATCACCTGCATAGTTCCTCTTTGCGATATTCCTTCGATTCTACCTTTTCTTGAGTTCAAGTCAGCGATAATATCACCGACATATTCTTCGGGAGAAACAACTTCTACAATAAAGTAAGGTTCTAGAATTACAGGTGATGCTTTTCTGGCTGCATCCCTGACGGCGATAGTAGCGGAAATTTTGTAACCAAGTTCAGTAAAATTTTCTCTTTCGTAACTTCCGTCAATGAGTCTGACTTTAACATCCACCATAGTGTAACCGGATGGTCCGACCTGAAGACCTTCGATTATTCCTTTTTCGATTGCAGGAATAAAATTTTTAGGAATCTTAGTTTCGCTAACGACGCTTTCAAATATTATGCCTCCACCTGTTCCGGATGGAACGACTTCAAGAACTACATGACCGAACTGGTTTTTGTTTTGCATCTGTTTTTCAAATCTACCTTCCTGAATCACTTTTTCAGTGATAGTTTCCCTGTAAGCAACCTGAGGCTTTCCTACTTTTGCAGGCATTTTAAATTCTCTTAAAAGCCTGTCAACAATAATTTCGAGATGAAGCTCGCCAACTCCGCTAATAATAATCTGCCCGCTTTCATCATCAATCTTATACTGAAAAGTTGGGTCTTCTTCGGCAAGTTTCCCCAAATTTTCGAGCAGTCTGTCGCGGTCGGCAAGAGTTTTAGCTTCAAGCCCCTGGTTTATCACAGGTTCGGCAAATTGAATTTTTTCATAAAGAATGGGATACTTCTGGTCGCATAAGGTATCACCTGTTCTTGTCAGTCTTAAATCAGGCACAGCAATTATATCACCGGAGAATGCTTCATTAATTTCATCTCTCCTGTTTGCGTGCATTTTCAAAATTTTTTGAATTCTTTCCCTTTTTTGAATGGAAGAATTCAGCATTGTTTCACCAACTTTAACAGTTCCGGAATATATTCTAAGAAAAGTCAACTTTTTAAGGAATGGGTCTGAAAGGATTTTAAAGGCGAGTGCAGAGAAAGGCTGTTCGTCCGAGGGGGTTCTTTGTAACCTTTTGTCGTGGTCTTCCACATCATAGCCTTCGAACCGGGCAATATCCTCCGGCGAAGGCAAATAACCGACAATAGCGTCGAGCAAAGGCTGAACTCCAATATCCTTTTTTGATGAACCGCATAAAACCGGGATAAATTTAAGCCCGATGACTCCTCTTCTGATACCTTTATGGATTTCGTCTTCAGTCAGTTCCTGACCGTCGAAATACTTGGCAAGCAGTTCGTCGTCCGTTTCTGCAACAGCTTCAATAATTTTTTCCCTGTATTGTGTGGCAATTTCCTTGAATTCATCGGGTATTTCTTTTTCCTCGAAATCCAAGCCTCGCGATTCGACATCATAATACAGGGCTTTCATCTTTATTAAATCGATGATTCCTCTGAAGCTGTCTTCTGCACCGATTGGCAGCGAAATTGCAACTGGTCGTGCATTAAGTTTTTCAACCATCATTTCGAGAACTCTCCCGAAATCCGCACCCATTCTATCCATTTTATTTATATATGCAATTCGCGGAACATTATACATGTCAGCCTGATGCCACACTGTTTCTGATTGAGGTTCCACACCTCCCACAGCACAAAATATAGCAACGGCTCCATCTAAAACTCTGAGTGAACGCTGAACTTCTGCTGTAAAATCAACATGCCCGGGAGTATCAATAATATTTATTTGATAATCTTTCCATTGGCAGGTTGTAGCAGCGGAAGTAATTGTTATACCACGTTCTTTCTCCTGTTCCATGTAGTCCATGAAGGCAGTGCCTTCATCAACTTCGCCAATCCTATGGAGAAAACCTGTGTAAAATAAAAATCTCTCTGTTGTTGTGGTTTTGCCGGCATCAATATGCGCCATAATCCCTATATTTCTATACTTTGATATGGCAATTGACCTTGGCATAACACAATTCTCAGCAACTAAATTGACAAAGAACTATAATATATTACCATTTAAAATGAGCAAAAGCCTTGTTGGCTTCAGCCATTCTATGTATATCGTCACGTTTTTTTACGGCAGAACCTTCGCCGTTTGCAGCAGCCATTAATTCTGCAGCAATTCTTTGAGCCATTGATTTATCACGTCTTGAAGAAGCATAAGTCTTAATCCATCTGATTGCGAGTGCAATACGTCTGTCTTCGCGGACATCAACAGGCACCTGATAAGTAGCACCGCCAACTCTGCGCGAGCGGACTTCAATCAAGGGAGCAACGTTAGATAAAGCTTTTCTGAAAACATCCAGAGGTTCTTGTTTCGAACGCTGATGGATAATATCAAAAGCATCATAAACTAATTGTCTTGCAACATTCTTCTTACCCTGAATCATAATATTATTGACAAATCTGGAAACAACAATATCCCTGTACTTTGGGTCAGGTATCAAACGTCTTTTTTCGGCTCTTCTTTTTCTCATTGTATTATCTTTAAATAAAATTGTTTTTCAATGTTATTATTTCTTAACAGCAGCAGCTTTTGGTCTCTTGGAGCCGTATTTCGAGCGTCCTTGTTTTCTACCGTCAACTCCCTGGGTATCGGCTGTACCGCGAATTACGTGGTAACGGACACCGGGTAGGTCTTTCACTCTGCCACCGCGGATATAAACCATTGAGTGCTCCTGAAGATTGTGCCCTTCACCCGGGATATAAGAAGTTACTTCAAAACCGGAAGAAAGCCTGACACGGGCAACTTTTCTCAAAGCTGAGTTTGGTTTTTTAGGAGTTGTTGTATAAACTCTTGTACAAACGCCTCTTCTTTGGGGGCAGCTTTTTAATGCCGGAGACTTACTCTTGTAAACAATCTTTTTTCTCGGCTTTCTAATCAATTGACTAATTGTCGGCACTCAAATTCTCCAAAAATTGAAATTATAAATATTGATTTTGTTAGAGCTTGCAAAATTATTGAATATTTATCAATAATCCAAATATTTGTGAAAAAAATTTTAATAATCTTGCAAAAAATTATTTTTTCTTTGAATTTTTGCGGCATTCTTCTATCAATTCTTCCTGTACTGCCCTTGGAACGGGGGAATATCTGAGGAATTCCATTGTAAATTCTCCCTTGCCCTGCGTCATTCCACGTAAATCATTTGAATAACCGAACATTTCTTTCAATGGCACTTCGGCTTCCACTACAACATAACCTGCATCAGAACCAGTATTGACAATCATACCCCTTCTCTGATTTATCTGACCAATCATAACTCCCTGAAATTCATCAGGACCGGTCACTTCGAGTTTCATTATGGGTTCAAGGATGATGGGTTTTGCTTTTGGAAGAATTTCTTTCAAAGCATGTTTTGCGGCAACTTTAAACGCCATTTCGGATGAGTCCACCGCATGAGTCTGACCGTCATTCAAAACAACGCGTACGTTAACTAACGGCTGGTCAATCAGGATACCTTCTTTAACCTGCTCGGCAAATCCTTTATCGCAAGCAGGAATGTATTCCCTTGAAATAACACCTCCGACAATCTTATCAACAAATTCGTACTCTTTGTTTAATTCATAAGGGATTGGTTCAATGAAACCGGCAACGCGTGCGTACTGACCGGAACCGCCTGTTTGTTTTTTATGAGTATAATTGAATTCCGCTCTCTGAGTGATTGCTTCTCTGTAAGCTACTTTAGGTTTACCGATAATAACTTCGCAGTTGTATTCGCGTTTAATTCTTTCAACGTAAATTTCCAGATGAAGCTCACCCATTCCTCGTATAATTGTCTCTCCGCTTTCTTCATCCCTTTTAACCTGAAATGTGGGGTCTTCTTTCTGGAATCTGTTTAATGCTTTTGAAAAGAGTGCCAATCCTGTTTTTTCTTTTGGCATAACCGAGAGTTCAACAACAGGAGCGGCAACAAACATCGAAGTCATCGAATATGTGATTGTTCCGTCGGTGAAAGTATCACCCGAAGAACATTCCACTCCAAACATTGCAACAATATCGCCGGCTACAGCTTCTTCAATGTCGTGCATCTCATTTGCATGCATTCTGACAAAGCGGGGAACTTTAACTTTTTTACCGTTTTTTGAATTATAAATAAAGTCACCTTTTGTGACTTTACCCTGATATATCCTCATATAAGTAAGCTGACCGAATCTCCCGTCTTCGAGCTTGAATGCAAGACCCACAAAAGGTTTTGTCAAATTATTTTCAAGGACAACTTTTTCTTCGTTATTGTCAATATCCAGAGCTTCATTTCTTTTCTCAGCCGGAGACGGTAAATACATACCCACCCCATTAAGCAAGAGCTG